>ERZ795047.3919-NODE-3919-length-12883-cov-4.302152_pt1 | contig 12883 bp, 5 predicted proteins | sample MGYA00375131_ERZ795047 | MGnify/ENA primary metagenome ERZ795047 (study PRJEB30176, sample SAMN05720228) | activated sludge metagenome | isolation source: Anaerobic digester | place: Japan | collected 2015-05-20 ... | reverse complement strand
GCCGAGATGGTGAATCCGCCATCTTGGAATTCTCATCTAACCATTTTGATAAACAACGTAGCTTGCACTTCTAGTCAATGACATGTACAAGTATTTTCATCCGACTGGTGTTTCCGCTGGGTAGTTGAGCGGAACCCAAGTAGCAATCCAGGCATTCAACTGACGTTTCCTTAGGCGAGAGAAGGAATTGGATGGACAGCACAGAATCACCAACTCGTGAACTATCTGTATCTTCAGACAACGGCGAAACTCATCAGGCTGCTTTGGCCGAAATTGAACGGCTCCAGCCTCCATCACCTCCCGGCACCGCTCCTGCAGCCCCGGTTTTTCCGTGCGAAAAACCGGACCGCCGCAAACGGGCCCGGGCCCGGCCGGACTACACAGAGCGGAGGAAGGGTCCCAGGTACGAGTGCCGGTTTCCCGTTAATCTCCACATCACCCGCAACGGACGTCGGCAAGTCCTGACCGGTTGGGCCCACGATATTTCAGATGGCGGTCTGCTCTTGAAGATAGATCCCGCCAAATCCGGCCTGGAGGATCGCTCCGCGGTCGGCATTTCTATTGGCGACCGTCCCGTTCAGGTCGATTTCCGAATCCCCGAAGGGGTCATGCCGGAAGAATACTTGCACGGAAGACAGCGCCTGAATGGCCGTGTCCGGGAACGTGACCTCCAGTCCGGATTCGTCGCAGTCGTATTTGACGAGAGCCTCGCGGACAGACTCCGTCGCACCAGTTGGTTTGTGTTACGTGCGCTCGCAGTTGCAGGCATTGCACTGACCGTCGTGGTGATTGCCCTGCTTCGACTGGAGAATGTTTGCCACTTCTGGTTGGACGTCCCGGTTTTCCTGTACAGTCTCTGCGTTGGGATTTACCTCCTCAGCCGGTTTCTCTTCGCTGCACTATACCGGCCTCCGAAGCCTCGCTCGGACCTCCCGAAGGTGTCTGTAATCGTTCCGGCCTTCAATGAGGAACGCTACATCGAGAGGACTCTCACCAGTATCCTCGAATCGGCGTACCCGTCCGATCTATTGGAGGTGATTGTCGTCAACGACTGCAGTAGCGACCGGACACTGGATGCGGCGCTGCGGGTTGCTGACAAGTATCCCGAGATCAAGGTTCTCGATCTTCGCCAACGCTCAGGCAAACGCAGGGCTCTGGCTTCAGGCACGCGGATATCAACCGGGGAAGTAGTGGTTTTCGTCGATTCCGACAGCTTTCTCCGGCCCGACGCCTTGCGCCATATTGTGGACGGACTTTCCGACCCCGCTGTTGGAGCGGTTTGCGGCCATTGCGAGGTTGAAAATAAATGGACCAATCTGTTAACCCGGATGCAGGCCGTGCGTTACTTCATCGGTTTCCGAGTAATCAAAGCCGCCGAAAGCCTGTTCGGGATGAACAGTTGTCTGTCCGGGCCTTTTGCCGCTTATCGGCGATCGGTGCTCCTTGAGGTTCTCGACGCCTGGGTCCATCAGCGTTACCTCGGACGTCCGGCGACTTACGGCGATGACAGGTCCCTCACCAATATGGTGCTCAAGAAGCACAAAGTTCTCTACGACAGCCGCGCAAAAGCCGCAACGATTGTCCCCGAGACGTACCGGCAGTTCCTGCTACAGCAAGCCCGTTGGAAACGGTCATGGTTCAGGGAGAGCGTGAAAGCCCTGACCTTCATGTGGCGAAAACCCGTATTGGGTGCCCTGTCGTTTTATCTGGGCTTTCTGCTTCCGATCCTGGCGCCTTTGATCGTTTTCAGGGCAGTCGTGTATCTCCCGCTGTTCTATGGTATTTCGCCGCTGAATTACATCGGGGGGATCGTCCTCATGGCCACGCTGATGAGCACCTCGTACCTGCTTGTCCAGCGATCGAGATTGTGGCTGTACGGCGTGCCTTTCTGCCTTTTCTACATGTTCGTCCTGGTCTGGCAGCTTCCATGGACAACTCTTACGTACTTCCAATCAAGCTGGGGAACCCGTGGGTAAGTTGAGTCACATTCAGTCGCACATCGTTCAATTCTTAATCATCATGTCTGTTGTCGGTGGTCCGGGATCGTTCGGCTGGTGGCTCTCCCCGCTGGTGTATGCCGGGGACGCCGCGAGCTCGGCCGCGCAGGCCGTACCACAGGGCCAATCGAAGTCATCGATCAGCCAATTAGAAAACCGGGCTTTGAAACTGGCGCAGTTGCTTGAACGCGACCCGGAAGCGGCGTCGGCGTACGAAAGCGAACTGAGCCGTCAGGCGGATGGGGAGTATGTCATCGCCCTGGGCCATGGCATGGCACACCAAAAGGCTGAGCGCTTTGACCAGGCTGCTGCTCAGTTCGAAAAAGCTCTGGCCCTGCGTCCTCGCGATACTCGAGTCCGCAAACTGCTCATCGATGCTTGTTTGAACTGGGCGGGGCAAGTCAAACCAGCCGAAGCAATCGAACCACTCCAAAAGATTCTTCGCCTTGATCCCAACCGGGCGTCGGCCTGGCGCGACCTCGGTTGGGGAAGATGGGCACTGGAGCAGTATGACGATGCCATCGAGGCCTGGGAGAAAGCTCTGGAGACGGGAATTGAGAACCGCGATCGCCTGGCGCTTCTGGTCGCAGCCGACTTCATCGAGCTTGGGCAAGCCGAGAGGGGCCTCCAGCTCTTTCTTCGTTGGAATCCCGGTGGATCCTTTTCTGACGCGGGCATAGCCCTCTTCAGGCAAAATCGACTTCGAGCGGCCGAGAGGTTCCTGATTGAAGCGTGGAAAAGACAAGAAAATCCGCTGGCAACCGGCCTTTATCTCGCCACGGTTCAATCCGGCCGAACTGATTGCGCTGCTGTAATGACGTACCTGAAGCCTGCTCTGGAACTCGGACTCGACAAGATCAGCGTCAACGACCTCGACATGATCTTCGACGTCGCCGCCAAGTGTGAACACGCCTCCCAGGTCTTCGATCTGCTACGAGAGCTGGAAAAGTCAATTCATAAAGCGCCCGCGTACGGTAAGCGTCTGGCTGTACTGCTCGAAAATGCGGGCCACAAGAGAACCAGTGTTCGAGACCAGGAAGGCGCCTTTGGCTTCTATAGCAGATCTCTCGAACTCGATCCGGATCGAACTATCTGGTTCCGCGCTTTTGATCTCGGACAGCGTATCGGTAAGGAACGAGAAGCCGCCGCAATGCTGGAGTCAGTCGAGCGTCGCGCGTCCTCGGTTGCGATCCGTGAAGGGGTTCGTGGCAAGGTGCATGCAAGAGAGGGGCGGCTGAAAGCTGCGGTAGAGCACTTCGAGAGAAGCCTGGAAGCCGACCCGAACCAAACCGATCTTCGCTTTGAACTGTTTCAGCACCTCGTGACATTGGGAGAATTCGAGAAGGCTGAGACTCATGAGCGGTGGTTTGAGGCAAGACTGAAAGAAGGAGACGGAACCGTTCGCACTTACCTTGCAGAAGCACGCTCCGCGCTCGGTAAGACCGAAGAGGCTTTTGAAACTTGGCGGGAGCTCTATCTGACCAGCCCTGAAGTCCCTTACTACACCACCCAGTACGCGCGGTCGGCCGTGCAACTGTGTCGGTGGGATGAGGCTTTATCGGCCTTGGAAGATATCGCGCCTGCTACCTCTAATCCCCAACTGTATGAACTGATCGTCGAGATCGAAGCGGCTCGAGGAAATCTCGAACAGGTGATGCAATGGACCGAGCGCGGCCTTCGAATAAAGCCGACAGCCGCATTACTCAGACATCGAGCCGAGGCGGCCGAAGCGCTTCGGGACTATACTGCTGCGGAGCAAGCAGCGCAGGCTCTGTTGGAAATGGATCGAGGAAATGCCGCAGCTGCAGGCATTTTGCTGCGTTCTCAGCTTGCCCAGAATCGTTTCGATAGTGCCCGGTCATTCGGCCAGGAACTCTTGCAGCGCAATCCCGAGTTCCTGCCTGCGCTCGCCCAGCTGCAAGAGCTGGCGGCAGCAACTCAAGATGACCAGGCGCGCAGCGTGATCGCCTCGGAGGTGGCGTCGCAGCGACCATGGGATTTAAACGCCCAGCGTCGGTATGCCCTGTTTTCGGCTGAAACGGGCAAGTACGGAAAAGCGTTGTCAACTCTCGGGCGCCTCGCTCGAATTGATCCGCTTCAGGCTATCCCGATACTGTTGTACTCCCGCCCCAGCTCCTGCAGCGGGCTCGAGCGGAACAGTGTCGACCAGATAGTCTCTCACTGGGAACGACTAAAAAGCGCCGGGTACAGGTTCATCGGTCCGGAAGAGATCGATCCCGGAAAGGCTGAAGCAAGAGTCATGGTCGTCGTGCTCGATCCTGACCCCGCCGCTCTTGGTCCTCTGGACGCCGCCTTGAGGAGGATCAACGGCAAAGCCGTGCTTGTCACAAGCAACTTGGCGCTGACTGGGGTCGATCGGTTGCGTGAGCTGAGTATGACGGGCCACTGGATTCTCGCCTCAAGCCTTGCCCCAGGCCGGCAACGAGACATCATTGATACAAAAGGAACGACAGGGAACGTTCTGACGCACCTGCTGTACGTCGATGGCAAGATCGAGACCCCCCAGGCATTTCGAGAAAGGGTTGGGAAGATCCTGAGCAGAGCTGCGAACCTCCCAGGTGCGGGAAAGGAACGGCTTTTTGTTTACCCATCCGGGGACTACGGTCAATTTTCGCTAGACACCAGTACAGACGTTATTACGATGTTGCGCCAGGAGGTGGAGCGACACTTCGACAAGGCGATCATCTTTGATAACTTCGGTTTTGTCTCGGTAGGATTTGATCCACTTCGTTTGCCGGCAAAACCGGTGCCGCCCCAATGGAGCGACGAGGATCTGATCACGCATCTTGGTCAGGCCAACCCGCTCGTAATGTCCCGGCTCGATTATGCCAAGGCATTGAGCTGGACCCGCCAGCATGAACGAGCCGCCGTCTGGTTCAAGCGGGCCGAGGCTTCAGGCGCTGACCCCGCCGAGGTTAGTTTTCATTGGGGTGCAAGCGCCCACCAGGAAGGGGACGTCCCGACCGCGCTTTCAAAGCTTCGAACTGCGTGGAGTCTAAACCCCGATTCGACCCGCAATCTGACTGTCCTGCGGCGTGCCGAGGACCGCAAGAATACCGCCTTGGCATTGAACGGGAGCATTTGGGAAGACAGCGACGATCGGCAAGTTGTCAGATATGGAGCAGAGCTGGGCACTTATGTCGCAGACCAGCTCCGCCTCTCAGTTTTCTCTGATCGAACCCGTTACGAACGCGAGGGCTTCGGAGGAGAGCGGGGCTTCCGATCAGGAGGAGGGTTCCGTTGGCACCTCGCGCCCCAATGGCGGTTGGATGCCCAGGCGTGGTGGCTGAATATGGACGAGGTACCAAACCAGGTCGGCTGGGCTATGAACCTGCACATCCCCGCTGCAGCATTAGGGGGCTCTCTGGAACTCGAGGCGACCCGCGATGAAGTCTACACCGTCGAATCCGTCAGGAACCGGATCTGGGCTTCGGAGTTCTCGCTCGCAACCTACTCCCGAATCGCGAACTTTTGGGAGCTTTCACTCGCACCGTCATTCGTGGATCGGAACGACGGCAACCAGACCTATTCGATCCAGGGACACTTTGCTAGGCGGCTGCACGAATGGCCTTATTTCGGGCTGGGCTACTCCTTCCGGTTCGCCGACAGTGATCGGGATCCGATCGAATATTGGGCGCCGGTTGAATTGCGACAACACCAGGTGTATTTGGCGTCGAGGGGTGAATATGGAAAGCTGCTCTACGGCATAGCGTTAAGGGCCGGATATGCCGCTCAAAAAGACACCGATTGGCGGTTCCGGTGGGGCGGCCGGCCCATGATCGGGCTGCGGTTGACATCTCGCACCGAACTTCGCGCTGAATTCATCCGCCTCGACACGGCCATCTACCACAGCAACACCTGGCTGTTCGGCCTGGTCCAAAGGTTTTGATCATGGCCGACAGCCTGCAGGCTCAATTCCTTGATCCGAATTCCTCGCCGGCGTGGCCATTTCCAGCTCCGCAACGACTTACGAGCCTGTTTTCGGATCGGAACAGACTTGGAGCGCAGCGTTTTTCAGCGGAGCTCCGGGTCTGTTCTCACTCGTCGGCACGCCGGGGGACAGGGGACAGTCCCCTTCAATCATCCACTTTGGCGCGGGTCGAGTCCCAGAACAAGCCTGCCGCCAGTACCAGGTAGGCGGCCAAGCCTATCCAGTTTCCCCACGACTCGAGCCAAACGCCAACGCCAGGCACTGCCGTGAGATCGGGGATGATAGCTACCTGCCAGGAATCTTCAATGAACCGGAAGAGCGCCGCCAGAACCCCGACCAGGGCGCCTCCGGCTATGAAGCCTGACGCGATTAACGTCCCCTTCTCCTGTCGAGCTTTGGCCAGCATCCGGTCGCGCGAAGACCTCTGGAGCAGCCACGACAACGCGGCGCCAAGCACAAGAGGAGAATTCAGCTCCATGGGCAGGTACATGCCCAGACCAAAGGCCAAACCGGATATCCCGCAAAACTCCGCTGCAACAGCAAAAACAGCGCCGATGCCGTACAGAAACCAAGGCGCTCCGTCCTCACCCATAACGCCTCGCAAAACAGCCGCCATGGCATTAGGTTGAGGCGCCGGTAATGCCTGCGGATGTTCGGGTCCGGGGGTGAAGCCATAGACATTGGCCATCAAAAGAATCACTGCGGTTGTGGCCGCCGACGCGGCGATGGCGCCGAGCAGGTTGGAAATCTCGATTCGTCGCGGCGTGGCGCCTAACCAATACGCGATCTTGTACTGAGTCACCAGCGAGCCTGCCATCGACAGGGCAGTGCAAACCACGCCGCCTATCAGAAGTGTTTGAAGCATTCCGCTCTCCCCGCCAAGTCCAAGAGAAGACAGGACAACAGCGGTGACTATCAGGGTGGTTAAGGTCATGCCGGAAACCGGCGTGATCGAGATCATAGCGATCGCCCACGCAGAGACGGAGGCAAACAGGAAGGCGATAAGCAGAGTCATCCCTACGGCAATGATGGCGATGTAGCTGGCGGAAGCTTCGCCGGCAAGTACCGAAAAGCGGAAGTAAATCAAGATCATCAGGGCCGTCAGGGCGATTCCACCGAGGATCCCCGCCATCGGCAATGAACGTTCTGTCCTCACTTCGGTAACTGAGGCGGAAGTTTTCGCTGTCAGCCTGGTCAATTCCCGGGAGGCCTGAGCGACCGCCTGGACGATGACCGGAGACATCTTGAGAATGGATATCATGCCTGCGGCAAAGATTGCGCCAATGCCTATCGGCCGAACATATACCGAAAAAATGGTCTCGGCCGGCATGGCCGCGATTGTTCCAGACCCGGCGATAATCTCGGACTGGATGTACGCGCCCAGATATGCGAACAGCGGGACCAGGGCGAAGAACGAAACCATCGAGCCGGCCATGATGATTGCCGCGTAGTGAATGCCCATGATGTATCCCAGCCCGAGGACGGCCGCACTGGTGTTCATCGTGAAAACCGCTTTGGCTCGATCTGTCAGCGGGGAAAGAAGTCCAATGGAGGCGGTCGAAAAGTTTTCCGCCCAGGCTTTCATCGACGGCCCGACGAAATCAAAGAAGGCCGCAACGAGGGCCGAGTAAGAAAGAATCACCGCGCTCTTTCCTCCGCGCTTACCCGCAACCAAAATTTCAGTTGTGGCGCGGGCCTCCGGATAGGGCAGCTTGCCGTGGAGGTCGCGCACAAAATACCGGCGAAAAGGCGCCAGAAAGAAAACTCCAAGGAATGCCCCCAGCAACGGCACCAGGAAGATCTGAAAAAGAGATGACCGCTGCTCCAGGCCCAGGATGTAAATAGCGGGCATGGTGAACACCGAACCACCGGCAATGATGCCGGAGGTTGCCCCGATGGCCAGTACATTTACGTTTTCCAGCAGACTGGAGGCGCGGGAATGGAAAAACCTGACGGCCAGGACGGAGAATCCCACGGCAAGAATCGAAATCGGGATTGCCGATTCGATTCCCTGCCCCAGCTTGAGAGCAATATATGTCGCAGCGGCTGAAAAGATAACGGACCAAGCAACTCCCTGCAGGATCGAGCGGGGCGCCACCTCCGGCACCCGCGCGTCCGGCAGCACTACCGGCTGGTACTCCTCGCCTGGTTCAAGCTCCCTGAACGCATTCTCGGGTAAACGCTCGTGCTCGGAGTTGGCGGTCGGTTTCGGGTGTCCGGTCATAGTGTTGTTGTGCCTCGGCGAAATTTGACTGTTAATGTCTTCCCACAGCTTCTCGAACAGTCTTGAATTCCAGCTTCTGGGAAGCGTAAGAAAGTAAACGCCTGAAATCTGAGAGGCGGGTTCCGTAACCAGGACCTATCAGAAAGCTCGAGCCGACGGACGTGAATCGGATCAAGTCGGCGCTCGAGACTTTTATGGTTTTACCTTCCACCGACTCCACTCTGAAATTTGTTCCGAAGATCCGACGGGTCATGTCGGGGACCAGATACAAATCAGACTTTGCCGGATCAAGAGTAATCGGCTGATCAGATGTCAAGACCGGGCCGTCGATTGACACGACTCGGCCGACAAAAAACTCTGAATCGGGCAGGACGTTGTGACCATAAAGAAATAGCAGCTGCTTGTTTCTCGCGGCCTGGTCGATCCACTTTAACATCAGGTCGAGTGGGGTGTATCCAGCAATGTCAATGCCCGCGGCAGGGACCGACCCGTCCGCCCGTCGCCCGTCTGCAATAGGATAGACGTCTCTTCTTCGATACGAAGTAAAGTGTCGCGCGACCTTCGCGGCAAGCTCTGGAGAGAAGGCATTATACGGGAAAACCAGCGACTCCACTCGCAGGTTCCATTCCTCCAACTCCTTTACCGACGCTTCGACCTCTTCTGTAAACCATTTTTCGATTCCGTGCCTTTTCACGAAATCCGGCGCATTGAAATGATGGTAGGTATGCGTGCCGATCTCCCACCGATACTTGTCTTGAAGAACGACGAGGTCTTCGAATCGCAGTTCCCCGCTACGCACCCGGTAGTTGTTCACGAAACCTGTCGCCACGCCGTTCACGGCAGCCAATTCGGGAGCGATCGTCTTTATCCAGCTTGGGTAACCGTCGTCAAAGGCCAAAACCATCACGCCCCTGACACGACTCTCGGACGAAGGCGTGGAAAGCACCGGGATAAGCAGTCCGAGGCAGATCAGCCATGCGGTTTTCATTTACGGCAGAAATATAACCACGTGCGCGGAGAGCCCGCAAGCAGTGAATCAGTGACCAGCGGTCAGCATCGTTAAAGCTGATCGCTTATTGCCGGGTAGCAGCAAGCTGGAACGCGCCTCAAATCGCTGAAGAACGCCTCAATGGTGTATGCTTGGCTCGATTCAGATCGCCTCAGGAGGACACTATGGACCGAAGCAACCAGAACGATCAGAAGCCTGAAAAAGGAATCTCTCGCCGGAGGTTTGTCGAAAACGTGGCGACCGTCGCAGGCGTGACTCTTGGCCCCAGAAACGTACTCGGCGGTGCCGGCTACCAAGCGCCCTCGGATAAGTTGAATATTGCAGCCGTGGGTGCCGGTGGCATGGGCTTCAACAATATCAACCGTTGTGCCGAGGTGGGTGAGAATATCGTGGCGCTGTGTGATGTCGACGAGCAACGGGCCGCCAAGACTTTTCAAATGTACCCTAATGTTCCGCGGTACAAGGATTTTCGAGTCATGCTCGAAAAACAGAAGGACATCGACGCGGTTATCGTGGCGACGCCCGACCACGGGCACGCGCTGATCGCAATGGCTGCCATGCAGCTCGGCAAGCACGTTTACGTACAAAAACCACTTACAAGAACGGTGGGCGAGGCACGTAAACTAACGGAAGCGGCCCGCAGGTATAAAGTTGCCACACAGATGGGCAACCAGGGTCATTCCATGGACGGAGTGCGGCTGGTATCGGAATGGATATGGGATGGCGCCATAGGCCCGGTTCGGGAGGTTCACATCTTTACCAACCGGCCGGTGTGGCCAGGTCAGGGGTTCGGGCGGCCCAAAGAGACTCCTCCAGTGCCTTCGACGCTCGACTGGGATTTGTGGCTGGTGGGCTCCCCTTATCGACCCTATCACCCCGCCTACGTCCCGCACGACTGGCGCGCCTGGCGTGACTTCGGCGCAGGCGCCTTGGGTGACATGGGATGCCATTTGATGGACACACCGTTCACGGCTCTTAAGTTGAAATACCCGATTGCGGTAGAAGCTTCGACTGCCGAGATGTGCATCGAACCCTGGAAGCGTTTCGAAAACAACGAGACTTTTCCAATAGCTTCGGTGGTGCATTACACTTTTCCCGCCCGGGAAGACATGCCGGAGGTCAAGTTGCACTGGTATGACGGCGGGATTTTGCCCGAAAGGCCCGAAGAGCTGGGACTCGAGAGGCGTCTGGACTTCGGCGACGGAGGAGGCGCAATTTTTGTTGGCGACAAAGGCAAGATAGTCTGCGGGACTTACGGCGACAGCCCGAGAATCATCCCTGAATCGAAGATGCGGGAATACAAGAGGCCACCGATGACCCTGCCGCGCATCCGAGGCACTCACGAGCAGAATTGGATCGAAGCCTGCAAAGGCGGTCCGCCGGCCACTTCCAACTTCGACTACTCCGGCCCTTTCACGGAAACCGTCGTTATGGGCAACCTGGCGGTTCTCTTCCCTGGTCAGAAGCTGCTTTGGGACGGGGAAAACATGCGAGTTACCAACCTTCCGGAAGCCAACGAGTACGTGATGCCGAAATACCGGGAAGGCTGGAGCCTGTAAGAACAGAAAGCCAGGGACCTGGCTCAGGAAGGGGTGTAAGAACGCGATGAGGACCGCGAACCACGCGGTCCTCATTGTTTTGCGATCGAGATTTAAAGGAACAGCGGCGCGAGCACGAGTGTGATCGTGCTGAGCAGCTTGATCAGAACGTGCAGCGAGGGTCCAGCGGTATCTTTAAAAGGATCACCGACGGTATCCCCGACAACGGCAGCCGCATGCACCGGGTTCTTCAGCTTGTTGCCTTGAGCATCGGTCAGGTATTTCCCTCCGTGCGCGCCCGCCTCAATATACTTCTTGGCGTTATCCCAGGCGCCGCCGCCGTTGTTCAGCAGCAGGGCCGTGATGATCCCGACAATGGTACCCACCATCAGCAGAGCTGCCACCGCTTCAGCCGCTATAAGCCGGTCGTCAGCAGAGGCAAAAGCGTATTTGAAAATGACACCGACCAGGACTGGCATGAGAACCGCCAGAAGACCCGGAGCGACCATCTGCTTCAGCGCAGCGCGAGTAACGATGTCAACTGACGATCCGTAGTCCGGCTTAAAAGTCTCCGGGAACTGGATGATGTCATTGACACGCGGAAGATCTCTGTACTGCCTGCGAACCTCGCCAATGATAGCTTGCGCAGCACGGCCGACAGCACGGATCGCCAGCGCCGAGAAGAGGAAAACCAGCATGGCGCCTAGAAATGCTCCAACGAAGACAACGGGTTTGCCGAGGTTAACCGGGAACAGTGTTCCGTGAGCCTGTTCGGCCATTGCCTGCACACCCGCATAGTTCAGGACTTCTTCTATGTAGGCCTGGAAAAGCAGAAAGGCCGCCAGACCCGCCGAGCCGATCGCGTACCCCTTGGTGAGCGCCTTGGTCGTGTTACCGACCGAGTCAAGTCGGTCTGTCCGTTCACGAACGTTCTCCGGCTGCTGACTCATCTCGACAATGCCGCCGGCATTGTCGGTAATGGGGCCGAAGGTGTCCATAGCAAGGATAAAGGCGGCAGTGGCCAGCATGCCCATGGTTGCTACGGCCGTGCCGAACAACCCTCCACTAACTCCTTCGATACCGGCGAAAGCCATGTTGCCCAGGGAGTAGGAACCCAGCAGCGCGATGCTCATGACCACAGTCGGCATCCAAACACACTCAAATCCCACACCCATGCCGGCAATAATGTTCGTCGCAGGCCCCGTCTCCGAAGCCTGTGCAATAGACTGGACCGGACGGTACTTGTACTCGGTGTAGTACTGGGTGATATAGACAAACGCAACTGACGTGAGCACCCCGAGGACACCGCAGATAAAGAAGAGCCACCAGGCGTTGGGAGCAGCCTCACTGTGGAGCAGCCAGCGCGTAGCGCCGGCAAACGCGATCATGGCCAGCACAACGGCTACGTAATAGCCGCGGTTGAGCGCTGCCATTGGATCCATTTTCTCTTCCTTGTCCATCTTCACGGTAAGGATACCGATGATGGAAGCTATGATTCCGAAGGCACGAGCAACCAGCGGGAACATCATAACCCCGACCACTCCGAGAGCAAAGCCAGCGCCCTTCGCCTCCGCCTGTGCAGCCAGTGCGGCGCCGAGGATCATGGCGCCGATGTTTTCCGCCGCAGTCGATTCGAACAAGTCCGCACCACGACCCGCGCAATCACCCACGTTGTCGCCAACGAGGTCGGCAATAACGGCCGGGTTACGAGGATCGTCTTCCGGAATGCCCGCTTCGACTTTGCCTACCAGGTCAGCGCCGACATCAGCCGCCTTGGTGTAAATACCACCGCCCAGCTGTGCAAACAATGCCACGAAAGATGCGCCAAAACCGTATCCGACGATCAACAGCGGAATCTTCACCTCGGGTATATCGGGGCTGAAGAACCGAACCAGCGCATAAAGGCCGGCGACGCCCAGCAGGCTCATCGCCACAACCAGGAGGCCAGAAACGGCACCGCCGCGAAGCGCAATCCTCAAAGCCGAGTTCAGACTGCTTAACGCAGCAGTTGCTGTGCGGATGTTGCTGCGGATGGAAATCCACATGCCAATGTATCCGGCCAGCACCGAGCAAAGCGCCCCCAGAACAAACGACACCGTGATCCATAAGCCAAGTTCGAAGGCGCTGCCAACCGGGTCAAAATCCCGGTGCTCTCGAACGAAG
>ERZ795047.3915-NODE-3915-length-12895-cov-3.389097_pt1 | contig 12895 bp, 11 predicted proteins | sample MGYA00375131_ERZ795047 | MGnify/ENA primary metagenome ERZ795047 (study PRJEB30176, sample SAMN05720228) | activated sludge metagenome | isolation source: Anaerobic digester | place: Japan | collected 2015-05-20 ... | reverse complement strand
CGCTTGTAAGCCGTGTAGCGGGTGACCAGAATTTTACCTTGAAATTATCAATCGGGTCTAACAGCTTGCTTTGCGCCGGCGGTATACCCCTTCTCTTTGACAAAACAAAGCTTGAGGTTGTAGGTGTTGACAATTCTGCGAACAATGTGGTCTTCTACCCGACAAAAGTCGGTGACAATTTGGCAAATTACTTTGATTTTATGGCTGTTTTAAACCCGACCTCTCCCAACTTCTGGCCGGAAGTTTACAGAGACGACGCTGCATTTAAAGCCAAGTGGGGCGCCATTAATATCCTTATGACAAGCAATCTTGAGGATGAGGAAAATTACAGCGTAATGCCACAAGGCCTTGAAGAAGTTATTAATATTGAGTTTAAGGTTAAAGCAGGGGCAGAAGCGGGCTTTGCAAGAATCTATATTGACCCTGCCTTTGCAAGAAGTGCCGCAGAAAAAAACAACTCACTCTACTTTGGTCGCGGTAAGGATGCCGGTTCCTTTACCTACTACGATCTGCTTGCAACCTACGGAGCTACCCTTGATGTTTCGGCCGATGTAACTGTTGAAATATTTAATGTTATTCTAGGCGATACTAACTTAAACGGTGAAGTTACCGCAGCGGATGCTCTTTTAACTTTGCGCGCCGTTTCCGGGCTTGTGGTTCTTAATGAAAAACAGATTCTGCAGGCCGATGTCAGCCTTTCCGGAGGTGCGGGAAAGATAACCTCTGCAGACGCTTTGCAGATTAGGCGCTTTGTTGCCGGACTGATACAAGAATTCTGATTGTAAATTATTACAGAGTGAGCGGCGCAAAACTTTTGCGCCGCCTCTTTTTTTGTCTGAATATGGACTTTTTTTCAAGAAAATGCTAACATGTTTAACGGATCGCAAAGATCATTAATATCCCATCAATTTTTGGAGGAATTTTAATGCGTGTTTTTAAAAGAATAGTCGGAATTTTACTTGCTATTACCCTTGTCGGTTCACTTTTTGCAGGCTGTGTTAATAAAAGCGCCGATGACGGCGAAGGGACCACCGGCGAGGCTTATGTTGAGCGAAAGAAGGCCAAAGTAGGTGACAAAGTAGTATTTGGCAGATACGGCAAAGAAGGAGAAAAGAAAGATATTGTTTGGCTTGTACTGAAAAAAGAGGGCAGGAAACTCTTGTTAATCAGTGAGGGTGTGGTGGATGTTGCTCCCTACAATAAGACTAGGTCTTCCGTAACCTGGGAAACTTGTGAGCTCAGAACTTGGTTAAACGGGGAGTTTTTGGATACCGCTTTTGAAGCGAAAGAGAAAAACAAGATTGTTGAAAGCAAGGTTTCCACTCCCGACAACGCAGACCATAAAACCCCGGGCGGGAATGATACAGATGACAAGGTTTTTATTTTAAGCATTGAAGAAGCGAAAGAACTTTTTGAAGAAGATATGGACCGCCGTGCAAAAGCCACCGATTATGCCAAGGAAAAAGGCTTAAAAGCCAGCACAGAACAATTGTATTTGGGGAACAGCCCCTGGTGGTTGCGTTCCCCCGGCAGGAGCGGCACCGATGCAAGCTATGTAAATGTTGACGGCAGAATATATAACAGCATCCCTGTTGACAACGCCGTTCCCGGCATCAGACCGGTTATTTGGGTAAAAGCTTAAAAATTAAAAATTTCACCCCGTTTTTCTAACGGGGTGTTTTTTTATGGATTCCATTAACTTTATTCTTTCATAATTTTAAAGCCGTATTTTTTCAGCAAGTCCTTAGAAAGTTTAATCGGATCTTCTTCGGAAGGTGCGGGAGGACGGCAGGTTGAAATCCAGTTTTTTTCAAATCTTTCAAGGTTTTTGTAAAAGCCGTTGCCCCTATAATCGTTGCGGTCAAAAAATTGTCTTTTAGTTTTTGTGGACACGCGTTTAAACCCCTTGAAGTTTTGAGCCAACATGTAGAAAAATTCGCGCCATCTAAGCATATAATATGTTCCCAGCATTCCGCCCCATTCACGCCAAGCTTCATCATACATGATAGGTTCGTTTATGGGTCCGAAAATCGTAAGCTGAGTCAAAACATTGATTTCAAAGTTTTGTTTGTCCTTATCTGAAATAGCCGCATCACGGGCCTTCTTTAAAAGGCTGAAAAGGCATTGATTCGGGTCTGTTTGCATAAGCGCATCCATATCCTCGACCAAACGCAAAAAGGCGTTTATGGCCAATTCAAAGCGCTGTGCTTGCTTACTTTGATAAGTTTCCATTGACTCCGCATATAGGTCACGGGCGTAGTTACTCAGCAACTGCCTTGTAAGATCCCTGACATCAAAAGCATAGCCTTCTTTTTGTGGCTTTTTAGCCTCAAGCATAATTTCCAAAGCTTCCAGCAGTTTTCGGTTGTCATAGCGTAAACTTAAGTTGTCACCTATGGAAGCGTGGGGCAAGTCCGTTGAAGGCCTGGCGCAGATAATGGAACCCGTTTCGGGCTCGTCATTTTCGGCACTGTAGCAGGTTTCTTTTAAAACATTAAGGGCTTCGACCAGGCATCTTTCGTCGCTCCCGTATCGCCTAAAAGCGTATTTTTTGAGCCACTCGTCAAGGTCTATGGCCTTATGCTTTGCCAACATTTCAAGTGCCAAGTCGAAATAAAGCGGGTTTTGACCGAAACTTTCCGGAAAAAATCCGGTTCCGACCAGGTTCTCGCTTGTGCTTTTAAGCTCGCCGTAAGGGCAAGAAGCTAAATGGGAAATATCACCGTGCAGACTGATGCGTCCTCCCTTGTTGTTTCGGGTGCCCAAAACAAAATTATAGCCCCAGTAGTTGTGAAATACTTTGTGCCCTTTGCCGTCAAGATCCAATATAAGCAAGCTTTCTTTTGAAAAAGAATTGACAAATTCTTTGTTTACGGTATCGCCCTGCATAACAAGCACGGCTTCACTGTCAAATGATTCAAACAACTTGGATATTGCCTTGGCTAAGCTTTTATAATATGTTTCGCCGCGTGGGAAGGTGAAATTGTCATAAAGCGGGTCACAGGTGTAGTAGTGGCCGGCCCCCAAAAGCCTGAGTTGCTTTTCCAAAAAGGCTTTGCCGAATTTTTGAAAATATGGGTCTGACGGCTCTATTTGATAAGTTAAGGAAAAGTTTCGCCAAGATGGGTTGCGCCTGACTCTGACTTTCTTAAGCATTGACAGGGAAATACGGGGAGCGTGCCCGTAAAATCCGGACAAGATAGGTGTCATTCCAAGTTCAAGTTGCCTTTGGATGATCTTTTGGCCAAGCTCCAATCTTTTTTCAATATAGGCCACATCGGTAAGTGCCAAGTAGCTGTCAAGATTGTCTGTCAGCTGCCAGCTCCAAAATGCAGGTCCGGAAATAAACTGCAAAGCCTCATCTTCCGTATATTTAAAATCACGCAAGGTGTAGTACCATACCGCCTCGCTTCCGACCAAGGAAAGGGGCATGGTAACGCCGTTCATTGCCATAAAGTCGATTTCACGCTCCCAGCGGTCCCAGTCCCAAAGCCAGGCGTCATAAGAAAAGGCCCTGTGGTTAAAGTAGACCCTTTTATCAAATTCAATGTTCTCTCTAACCGTTTTATCCGGCAGGGGGGCTTCATCGACCGCCATCCTAAAATTACCGCACCAAGAAAGGTTTACATTGCAGTAATCTTTCAGATAGCGGTAATAGGCCATGGCAAGGCTAATAGTGCAATCACCCTTGAGCAGTATTTTACCCTTATCGGCACTTATTTCATAATAACTTGAATTTTCTTCGTTTTTATAAATTTCCGTTTTAAACATCAAGGCTATTGCGGGAGTATTTCTTTTGATTAATTCTCGCATTAAATCTTCCTCTCTGCACTCGGTTTTGAATTTTGAAATATAGGTCATAAATTACAGTGCTCAGTATAGCAAAATCGGCCTATTCCTACAAGTTTAATGCCCAAAAACACTCAGGCTATGTTATAATATCTTCAATACCCCTCGGCAATATGTTTAACAATAAGAAATATAATGAAGGGCGGAATTGGAATTGAAGGTCATAATCAGCCAAACTCCGGAGCAGTTGGGGCGCAAGGCGGCGCAATTGGCAAGCGAATATCTGGAAGAAGTTTTGTCCCAAAAAGATACAGCTCGCATTGTGGTATCCACAGGGGCCTCTCAGTTTGATACTTTTGAAGCCCTGATTGCTTCCGATATTGATTGGTCAAAAATCGAAATGTTCCATCTTGATGAATATGTGGGTCTGCCCGAAGATCATCCGGCCGGTTTCAGGAAATATTTGAAGGAACGCTTTGTTTCGAAGGTTAACCTAAAGGCGGCCCATTTTGTTGAAGGCACGGTTGAAAACTTGCCCGTTATATCGGCAGAGCTCCTTAAAGCTCCGATTGATCTGGGCTTAATCGGAATTGGTGAAAATGCCCACATTGCCTTCAATGACCCGCCGGCGGACTTCAATACTCGGGACCCTTACATAATTGTTGACCTTGACGAAAATTGCAAGAAACAGCAGGTTGGCGAAGGGTGGTTTGCAAGCATTGAAGATGTACCCAAACAAGCGGTTACCATGAGCGTTCATCGCATTATGCAGTGCGAAAAAATAATTTCCTGCGTCCCTTATGCGGTCAAAGCCCCCGCCGTGGCCGACACATTAAATTCCGATGTTGACCCTAATGTTCCGGCCGGCATTTTAAAAACCCATAAAGATTGGACCTTGTTGCTCGACAAGGATTCGGCCGCGCTGATTTGAATTTTTTGAGGTGATCTTATGCTTTTTAGCGGTATTTCCCTTTTAGATGAAAAATTAACAGTCAGGGAAAATATGTATGTAGGCGTTAAAGGTGACCGAATAGATTACATAGGCACCCGCTTGCCGGAAGAGGATTACGGTGAAGTGTACATCGGCAAGGGGAAGTTTTTAATGCCGGGCCTTTTCAACGCCCACTCCCATTCGCCCATGACTCTTTTGCGCGGATATGCGGAAAACATGGCCTTGCAGGACTGGCTTGAGAAAAAGGTCTTCCCCTTTGAAGCCAAGATGGAAGCGGAGGATATTTTTAACGGCTCAATGCTTGCCATAGCCGAGATGGTCCGTTTTGGTACAGCATCTTTTACGGATATGTATTATATGGGTGAAAACGTTTTTGAGGCCGTGGCGCAAACGGGAATAAAATGCAACTTCAGTTGCGGAGTCACTTGTTTTGACGACAGCGCCTATGAGGATCTTAAGTCTTACAGGGAAGCCAAATACCTTATTGAAAACTGCCATCTGCAAGCAAACGGACGCTTTAAGGTCGATTTAAGCATCCACGGCGAATACACCTCAAGTCCAAAGGTCGTGGCAGGCTTGGCCCAACATGCGGCCCAAGAGGGCTTGAATGTCCATATACATCTTTCGGAAACGAAGTTTGAACACCAAGGGTGCAAAGAACGCCACGGAAAAACTCCTGCCAAGTATTTTTATGACCTTGGCATTTTTGATTCGCCCACAACCGCGGCTCACTGCGTATGGCTTGAGGATGAGGATTTTGACATTCTCTTTGAAAACGGTGTCAGCGTGGGAGCTTGCCCCGTCAGCAACATGAAACTTGCGGGCGGCTTTGCAAGGGCCGGAAAAATGTTTGAAAAAGGCATTAATGTTGCCATCGGTACAGACGGACCTGCCAGCAGCAATAACCTTAACCTTTTTAAGGATGCCTATGTATACGCCTTAATATACAAGGGAGCAAGCTCGGACCCTTCTTTGATAACACCCAAGCAAGTTTTGGCTTCAATCACAAAGGCCGGTGCTAAGTCGCAAGGGCGTGAAGATTGCGGACTCATAAAAGTCGGAGCAAAAGCGGACATAATTGTGCTTGATATTGACAAGCCGCATATGTATCCGGTTCACGACATGCTTAACAATTTAATTTATTCAACTCAAGGAAGCGATGTTTGCCTTAATATGGTTGACGGAAAAGTCCTTTACAAGAACGGAGACTACCTTACTTTGGATATAGAAGAGGTTATTTTCAACGCCCAAAAATCAACAGAAAAGATTTTAGCCTCTTTATAAAAAGACGAAGGGGGAAAAAGCATGTCCGATGATACCTTGCTTCAAATTTATATAGCCCGCCACGGCGAATCCTGGGGAAATGTACATTTCGCCGAAGGTGAGGAGCCCGAATATAAGAACGAGCATGAAAGGCTTGACCCGGAGCTTACCCCTTTAGGCGTTGAACAAGCGGCCCTGTTGGGAGAAAGATTAAGCGGTTTACGCTTTGACGCCATTTTTTCAAGTTTTTTGGTAAGGGCGATTGGCACAGCCCATGAAGTATGGACCCGTCAAGTCAAACCTGCGGCGGAAATTGAAGTTTTGCGCGACTTGGTTGAGAGCGGAACTCCTTGGGACTATGCCGGTTATCCCGTCAAAACAATCAAAGAAAGGTTTCCCGAAGTAAAGAGTGTGGAGTTTTTGGGCTTGGATGAGGAAGAGTGGGGTCGGTTTGAAAGAGAGGAACCTCACGAATCCCGCTTGGAGCGCGCAAGGCTTTGTATGAACTATTTTCGTTCAAGGTTTGAAAAGGGAGAAAATATATTTGTGGCAGCCCACGGCGGGTTTAACACTTATTTGACCAAGGCCGCCTTGGGGCTTACAAACGAAAACGATTTTGGCTTTTGTCAGGAGAACACAGGACTTACAAAAATCAAATATTATGTTGACGGAAGGGTAAGGCTTTCTTATGCCAACGACACTTCTCACCTTTACGAAAAAATGCCGGGAATAACTTTTACGCTTTGATTATGGCTTTACACTTAGGGCTTAATAAAGTAGAATAATGTGAAAGACTTTTTGGAGGTGTGGGCGTGAAACCGATTTATTCAAGAATTTTACTAAAACTTAGCGGTGAGGCTCTTTCGGGTGAAAAAGGGCATGGAATTGACTTTGACACCGTGCTCGGAATTTGCTCCGCAATAAAAGAATGCGCAGATATGGGGGTTGAAATCGGTCTGGTAGTTGGCGGCGGAAACTTTTGGCGGGGGAGGTCCAGCCAAGATATGGACAGAACAAGGGCGGACCACATGGGTATGTTGGCAACCGTAATAAATTCCCTTGCCTTGGCGGATGCTTTGGAACAGTTGGGGCTTCATGTTAGGGTTCAAACTGCAATTAATATGCAGCAAATAGCCGAACCTTATATCCGTGGGAAGGCCATTTCCCACCTCAATAAGGGTTATGTCGTGGTTTTCGGCTGCGGAACGGGCAACCCATTCTTTACCACCGACACGGCGGCAGCCTTAAGAGCGGCGGAAATAGGAGCGGACATTATCTTTAAAGCCACTAATGTTGACGGCGTTTTTGACAAGGATCCGAAGACAAATCCGGACGCAAAGAAATATGAAACCCTTTCTCACAGCGAGGTTTTGAATAAAGACTTAAAAGTAATGGACAGTACTGCCGCCTCACTCTGCCGTGACAACAACATTCCCATCTTAGTTTTCAACCTTGATAATCCGCGAAACATAGTTGCGGCAGTTTGCGGTGAAAAAGTCGGCACACTTGTAAAATAGTTAGGAGGCTTAATATGGAAACGGTGTTTGAAACCACAAAGGAAAAAATGAAGAAAACAGTCGGCGTTTTAAAAAATGAATATTCGGCTCTCAGAGCCGGTCGCGCCACACCGGCGGTGCTTGATAAAATTAGGGTAGACTATTACGGAGTTCCTACCCCAATTAATCAAATGGCTGCCATTTCCGTGGCAGAAGCCAGAATTTTAAACATTCAGCCTTGGGACATAACCACCCTTCATGTTATCGAAAAGGCAATTCAGGCATCAAACCTTGGTATTAACCCCCAAAACGACGGCAGGGTTATTCGCCTGATCTTTCCTCAACAGACCGAAGAACAACGCAGAGAACTTGTCAAGGATGTTTCTCGCTTGGCCGAAGAAGCCAAGATTTCCGTACGAGCAATAAGGCGTGACGGGATAGAAAAGCTTAAGAAGATGGAAAAGGCTTCCGAAATAACGGAAGATGACCTTCGCTTTGCCGAAAAAGAGATGCAAGATATTACCGACGGTTTTGTCAAAGAAATTGAAGAAATTGCTTCTGCAAAAGAAAAAGAAATAATGGAGATCTAAGCCATGAGCTTAACAGTCGATGCTGGAAAACTCCCTTTGCATGTCGGAATTATAATGGACGGCAACGGCCGATGGGCTACCAAGCGGGGTCTGCCCAGGTCACAGGGGCACAAAGAAGGGGCAAAGGTTTTTAGAACGATCTGCGAATATGCCGCGGATATCGGAATTAAATACCTAACCTTCTACGCCTTTTCGACCGAGAATTGGGCAAGGCCTCAACAAGAAGTTGAGGCCGTAATGGACCTTTTTAGGGAATATTTGGAAGAGGCCCGTCAGAGGCAGGAAGAGAATATTGAAAAAGGCTTTCGCCTTCGCTACATCGGTGACCTGAGCGCTTTGCCAGCGGATATTGTGGAGATGGTCGAAATCGCCCAGCGCGAATCACAACAGGCCACGAAGACGGTTGTAAACCTTGCCGTAAACTATGGTGGCAGGCAGGAGATTTTAAAGTCTGTCCGTTCTCTTGCCAAAGAAGTGGCTCTTGGAAATCTTAATGCCGACGCAATTGAGCTTGATGACATTGAAAAGGGTCTTTACACTGCGGGGCAACCCGACCCGGACTTGATTATAAGACCGAGCGGGGAGTATAGACTTTCTAACTTTTTGATTTGGCAGGCGGCCTACAGCGAATTTTGGTATTCGGACATTTTGTGGCCCGATTTTACTACGGATGATTTGGATAAGGCCTTGGAAGATTTTGCAAACCGCAACCGTCGCTTTGGCGGTGTTTAATAAGCTACTTATTACGGGAAAAGAAGAAGGTTAATTATGAAAACGCGTGTTTTATCGGCTTTGTCTTGGGGTTCGCTTGCAATCATTACGATTTTTTTTATTTACTCCCCCTTACTTGTAATTTTTGTTTCGTTTGTTTCTCTGATAGCCGCAAATGAAATCTTAAAAGCCGCGGGTGTTAAGAATATTCCGATATTGGTCTTAAGCCATGCTTTGGCGGCGGTCATACCCTTTGTGATTGAATACGATTTGTTGAACAGATTTTCAATACCGACAGTATCTCTTGCAATTTTTTATGTTGTCGGTCTCTTATGTCTTATGCTTATGCAATATGAAAAAACCAAGTTTGAACATGTTGCAATGGCTTTGGTAGCCTCGGCCTTTGTGCCATATGCTCTGTCAGCATTTATTTTGGTAAGGGACCTTTACAAAGCATATCCCGGCAGCGTCACCAGGCTTCAGGCTCTTTACTTTTTCTTTATGGGGATTGTTTGCTCTTGGATGACAGACGCCTATGCATATTTTGTGGGCAGCAAGCTCGGTAAACATAAGCTGAGTCCAAAAATCAGTCCCAAAAAAAGTGTTGAAGGTGCAATAGGCGGCGTGATTTTAACCCTGATATTAAACTTGGTTGTCCTGTTTTTCTTCAACCGTTTTTATTTGTCCTCTCCGATATCTGTTTTTCTTGTCATCCCGCTTTCAATCTTCTTATCGGTTGTCGGCATGCTAGGTGACCTTTCGGCCTCCGTTATCAAAAGAAATTACGGACTAAAAGACTTCGGCACAATCATGAAGGGTCATGGCGGGGCCATGGACAGATTTGACAGCTGTATATTTGTTTTCCCCGTTCTCTATGCAGGCTTTTCACTTATAAAGGTTTTTGTTTAAAGGAAAATGAAAAGTAATTTAAGAAAGAAGATAGCCGTGTTGGGTTCAACCGGCTCAATCGGTGTCCAAGCTCTCGAGGTTGCAAGGCTTCGGAGCTTTGATGTTCTATCCCTGAGCGCACATTCCGACATCAAAGTTCTTGAGGACCAAATCAGGGAGTTTAAGCCCAAATATGCCGCGGTCGCCGACGAAAAGGCCGCAAAAGATTTGAAGCTGAAAGTGGCCGACACTTCAACGAAAATTTTGTCGGGCCCCGAAGGAGTCAGTGAGTGCGCAAACCTTACCGATACCCTTGTTTTAAACGGGATTGTAGGCATGGCGGGTCTTATTCCTACTTTGACCGCCATTGAAGCCGGAAACGATGTGGCCCTTGCAAATAAAGAATCACTTGTTGCTGCCGGCGAATTGGTCATGGGTGCGGCAAAGAAGAAAAATGTGTCAATTCTGCCCGTTGACAGCGAACATTCGGCCATCTTTCAGTGTATACAAGGCAAAAACGACAGGGCCATGATAAAGCGCCTTATTTTAACGGCTTCCGGAGGTCCCTTTTTTGGAAAGAAGAGGGAAGAACTTGTAAATGTCAGCCTTGAAAGTGCCTTAAAACATCCCAACTGGAGCATGGGAGCAAAAATAACGGTTGACTCCGCCACAATGATGAACAAGGGATTGGAACTTATTGAAGCGGTGTGGCTTTTCGGGGTCAAAGCATCACAAATAGATGTCGTGGTACACAGGCAGAGTGTGATTCATTCCATGGTGGAGTTTTCAGACAATTCAGTTCTTGCTCAATTGGGCGTTCCCGATATGCGGATTCCCATTCAATACGCCTTGACATATCCCGAAAGATTTGAGTCACCCGTCAAACGGCTTGACCTTTGCGAATACGGAAAACTCACTTTTGAAAGGCCGGACCATGATACTTTCAGGGGAATCGAACTTTGCAGGCAGGCAATTGAAAAAGGCGGGCTTTATCCGGCAACCGCAAATTCTGCGAACGAAGCGGCAAACGAGCTCTTCAGACAGGGGAAGATTGGCTTTTTAGCCATCGGAGAACTGGTTGAAAAAACAATGCAGGCGGCAAAGAGCAAGGACGATTACAGCTTGCAAGATGTTCTGGAAACGGACAAATTTGCCAGAGAATACGTTCTAAAAAGCGTTTAATTGAGGTTTTTATGTTTTCATTTTTAGTTTTAAGCTTAGCATCCGTTTGGACCAAAGTCTGGCCCATTTTGTTTGCCGTTGTTTTTTTCGGACTTATCATTGCCGTGCATGAGCTGGGGCACTTTTTATTTGCGAAGCTTTTTAAGGTCAGGGTAAACAAATTTGCCCTCGGTATGGGGCCGGCCTTCTTAAAATTCGGTAAGGGCGAAACGGAATATTCCTTGCGTATTTTGCCCATCGGCGGTTACTGCGCCATGGAGGGTGAGGATGAAGAAAGTGAGGACGAACGGTCTTTTTCAAAAAAACCGGTTTGGCAACGATTTATCATCGTTGCCGCGGGAGCAATATTCAACTTAATTTTGGGTCTTATAATCATCAGCGTAATGTTGAGCCAAGTCGAACTGATCGGTACGAACACGGTCAAAACTTTTACCGAAGATTCCGTTACCCAAGCCGCCGGCTTCCAAGAGGGCGACAAGATTGTAAAAATCAACGGCAGGCGTGTTTTTTCCGATTTTGACATAAGCTTTTTGATTGCCAGAAGTAAGGGTAATAAATTTGACTTCACAATGAAGCGACAGGGGAAATTTGTTGAGCTAAACGGTGTTGAGATGAAAACCAAAGAAGTCAACGGGCATGAATTTGTGGTTTATGACTTCATAATCAAGGGACTAAAACCCTCTGTGTTAAATGTACCCAAGTACGCCTTTTTGCAAACCGTTTCGGTTGCCAGGGTTGTTTGGGTAAGCCTTTTGGACTTGGTTACAGGTCGGTTCGGTTTCAAGGACATATCCGGCCCTATAGGTGTCGTCGGTGTCGTTGCTCAAGTGGCGGGTGAAAGCTCCGAGGGCGGGGTTGACTTAATGCCCGTGTTAAACCTGCTTTCCTTAATTTCAATCAACATTGGCCTTTTTAACTTGTTACCGGTTCCCGCTCTTGACGGCGGTCGCCTGTTTTTCATGTTGATTGAAATTATTCGCAGAAAACCCGTACCACAAAAATATGAACGCTGGGTGCATGCCACTGGGCTTCTTATTTTGCTTGCCTTTATGGCGGTTATTTCCGCGGCGGATATAGTAAAGCTTATACGACATTAAATTTCTTTTAGGAGGGCGCCATGAGCAGAAGATTAAGCAAAAAAGTGCGTGTCGGTAATATTTTTATCGGCGCGGACGCACCCGTAAGCGTACAATCCATGCTAAATCGCCCGGCAGATGATTTTGAGGCAAATATTGAACAGGCCAAACAGCTTGAAAAATCCGGATGCGAAATTATCAGAGTATCCGTTTTAAATTCCAAAACCGTGCCACTTATTTCAAAGCTGAAAGAAACGGTGGCAGTTCCCATTGTTGCCGATATCCACTTCAAACACCGGCTTGCCATCGAAAGTGTGGCGGCCGGTGCCGATAAAATAAGGATTAATCCCGGAAATATCGGCGACGATCAAAAGGTAAAAGAAGTTGTGGATGCCTGTAAGGAGCGGCAGGTCCCAATCAGGATAGGAGTCAATTCAGGCTCGGTCGAAAAGGAGCTTTTGGCGAAATACGGTGGGCCTACGGCGGAGGCCATGGCGGAAAGCGCGATGAACCATGTGAAGTTGCTGGAGAAATTCGACTTTGACGATATCGTGATTTCCATAAAATCTTCCGATGTGGCCACTATGGTTGAAAGTTATGAAAGGGTTGCCGAGCTATGCTCCTACCCCTTGCATTTGGGAGTTACGGAGGCAGGTACTTATCAAACCAGCCTTATTAAGTCCAGTGCGGGGCTGGGTGCTCTTTTATTAAAAGGGATAGGGGACACCATAAGAGTTTCCATGGCCGATGACCCCGTTCGCGAAGTGGAAGCAGGTTTTGACATACTCAAAGCGCTTAATATCAGGCGGAAGGGGCCCACTCTTATTGTTTGCCCCACTTGCGGCAGGACTCGCATAAACCTGATAAAACTGGCCGAAGATGTTGAAGAAATGCTGAAACCTTATGAGGAAGCAATAACGGTGGCGGTTATGGGTTGCGATGTTAACG
>ERZ795047.3909-NODE-3909-length-12908-cov-31.059130_pt1 | contig 12908 bp, 9 predicted proteins | sample MGYA00375131_ERZ795047 | MGnify/ENA primary metagenome ERZ795047 (study PRJEB30176, sample SAMN05720228) | activated sludge metagenome | isolation source: Anaerobic digester | place: Japan | collected 2015-05-20 ... | reverse complement strand
GCAGCCTGTGTGGCGGTAAAACACAACACCCCCTGCGGTGTCGCCCTGGGCGCTACCCTCCTTGAGGCCTATGAAAAGGCCTATGCCTGCGACCCGGTCTCCATCTTCGGCGGCATCGTCGCCTGCACCACCAGGGTAGACGGCGCTACCGCCCAGCGCCTGGCGGAATTGTTCCTCGAAATTGTGGTGGCCCCCGATTTCAGCCCCGAAGCCCTAGACATCTTTAAGGCAAAAAAGAACCTGCGGGTCATGCGGGCTGGGACTGCCCCCCAGGACCGGATGGAATGCATCTCCGTTGATGGAGGGCTCCTCGTCCAGTCCCGTGATAACCGGCTCATCGAAAGGTGGGATGTGGTTACAAAAAAAGCCCCGGACCCGAAGGATATTGATGACATGCTCTTCGGTATGCGGGTAGTTACCTTTGTAAAATCCAACGCCATCGTGGTGGTGAAGGATGGCTCCGCCCTCGGTATCGGCGGCGGGCAGACCAATCGGATCTGGGCTGCTTCCCAGGCGCTGGAACGGGCGGCGGCGGTGACCGGCCCTGCCAATCGGGCCCGGGTCCTCGCCTCGGACGCCTTCTTCCCCTTCCCGGACGTGGTAGAAGCCGCCGCCGCCGCGGGAATCACCACCATCATCCAGCCAGGCGGGTCCATCCGGGACAAGGAATCTATCGAAGCGGCGGACCGGCTGGGGATCGCCATGGTCTTTACCGGCAGCCGGCATTTTAAACACTAAGCCATCTTTCGAGCCCGGCTGACTATCGGTTGACCAGCCGGTCGCCGGACGGAAACAATAGAGGTTTTTGCAAAAACCTTAAAAACTTTTTCGATTGTTGAGAGGTGCTATTCATGAAGGTTCTGGTTATCGGTTCTGGCGGAAGGGAACATGCAATGGCCTGGAAACTGGCCCAATCCTCCCTTGTAGAGCGGGTCTATGTAGCCCCGGGGAACGGTGGTACCGCCCTGGAACCGAAGTGCCGCAATGTGGCGGTCCCCGGCTCGGACCCTGCATCTCCCGCAGCCCAGGCCTTCCTTGTGGACTTTGCCCGAAAAGAAGGCATCGAGCTGACGGTGGTGGGGCCCGAAGCGCCCCTTGCGGCGGGGATTGCAGACACCTTTACCGCCGCGGGACTCCCGATAGTAGGCCCCACCGGTGATGCAGCCCGGTTAGAATCGAGTAAAGCCTTTGCAAAACAATTTATGGCAGCCCACGGAGTCAGAACCGCTAAAAGCAATACGGTGACAACCTTGAAAGCAGGCCTGGATCTGGTTACGGAACACTTTGGAGGCAGCGCCCAGGGACGACCCCTGGTGATAAAGGCCGATGGCCTTGCGGCTGGCAAGGGAGTTGTGATTACCGACCGGGCCGATGAAGCGGAGACAACCCTTCGGGATTTTATGGAGGGCAAGGCCCTGGGGGATGCGGGAACCACAGTAGTCATAGAGGAATTCCTCGAAGGTAAGGAGGTATCCATCCTCGCTGCAGTACAGGCCGGGCCAGACCTTGCCCCGGGAACCGCCCGTATTATTCCCTTTCTGCCAGCCCGGGACCATAAACGCCGCTACGACGGCTCCCAGGGGCCCAATACGGGCGGCATGGGAGCCATAGCTCCGGTATCTGATTTTACCGCAGGGGCTGCTGCAGATTTCACCCGGCATATTCTGGAACCTACCCTCCGGGGACTTGAGGCGGAAGGCCTGCGCTATAAGGGCTTTATCTTCTTTGGTCTCATGGTCTACGAAGACCGTTGCTACCTGCTGGAATATAATGTCCGCCTCGGGGACCCGGAAACTCAGGCCGTACTCCCCCTCATGGCGAGCGACTTTGCAGAACTCTGCCAGCACATAGCAAAGGGCTCCCTCCATCAATATACGCTGCAATGGAAAAGCGGCCATGTCTGCGCTCCCGTTGCGGTGGCCGAGGGCTACCCCGGAAGCTACCGGAAGGGGGACCCCATACGGATCGACCGGAAACGCATCACAGCGCTGGGAGCCCAGGTGTTTATCGCCGGGGCCAATCTGGACCAGGATAGGCCGAGCGGCGAGAAAGGAAGCAGCGGGATGGGAAGCGGCGGGACCGAAGGGGGCCTGCTCCGCACCAGCGGAGGCCGGGTCCTTGCGGTCTCCGCCCAAGGGGACACCCCGGAGGCAGCACGAGCGCGGGCATACCAGGCAATGGAGACGGTCCAATTTACCGGTATGGGCTACCGCCGGGACATCGGGGCAAGCTAGGACTGCTGTTCAAGCCCCAGATGCTTCTAAATAGGATGCTTCATCCAGGAACTGCTGGGTATATAGTTTCCAGTACGCCCCGTGAAGGTTCATTAAAGAAGCATGGTTTCCATCTTCAATAATTTTTCCCTTATCCAATAGAATTATTCGGTCCGCCTGCCGGATTGTTGAAAGCCGATGGGCAATGACAATACTGGTTCTACCTGCAAGCAGACGGGTTATCGCACCCTGGATGAGCATTTCTGTTTCCGTATCCACTGAACTCGTCGCTTCATCCAGAATGATAATCCGCGGATTGGCTACCAATGCGCGGGCAATACTAATTAACTGCTTCTGCCCCACTGAAAGGAGGGCCCCTCCTTCACCGACAAGGGTATCCAGGCCATGTTCGAGCTTTTCGATAAAGTCCAGGGCATTTGCATCCCGGGCAGCAGTAATAATATCTTCCTCTGTCGCATCCAATCTGCCATAACGAATGTTCTCCCGAACCGTTCCTGAAAATAACAGGGGAGTCTGCAGCACATAACCCAACTGGCTATGAAGCCAATACTGGGTCCGTTCCCGGTAGTCGAGGCCATCTATCAATATGGTACCCGATTCTGGTTCGTAAAAGCGGCATATTACATTAACAAGCGTAGATTTCCCACAGCCCGTTTCTCCCACGACAGCCAGAGTCTGGCCTGCCGGTATATGGAGAGAAAAGTCCTTGAATATCCATGGCCCCTGCGGGCTATAACGGAATGTAACATGATCCAGCAATACTTCGCCATGAATTAATGAATCCGCGACAGCTCCCGGTTTATCAATAATCTCTGGTGCGGTCTCTATGAGCCCCACCAACCGTTCTGCACTGGCCTGTGCCGCCTGGAACTCAGATAGCACCCGGGCAACCTCCCGTGCGGGATCAAAAAACATCATTGCATAATTGATGAATGCCACCAGGGTTCCAAAACTGATCAATCCCTGCAAGAGGTATCGACCGCCAGTTCCAAGGGCAATTGCAGCACCTATGGATGCAAGTACCATAACGAGGGGCAGATACAATGCGGACAGTTTTGCAGCCCTTATTGCATAGTCCCTCAGATGTTCTGTTTTAACAGCAAAATCCCTGCAGTTATGGGGCTCAATACTGAGGGCTTTTGAAGTACGGGCGCCCTGAAGTCCCTCATTAAACACACCGGTTACTAAAGAATTAGCCTTGCGGGATTTTCTTTGAGTTTCCAGAATCTTTTTCTGAAACCAGAAGGTTACCATCAGCAATGGGGGAACAAAGAGTAATGTAACAGAAGCCAGCAGGGGATGCATCACAATCATAAAAATGATGATGGTTAGCATCATCGTAGCACCCCACACCAGGTCTACAATTCCCCATGCAATGGTATCTCCCAATTTCTGAGCATCCGATGTCATTCGAGCGATAATCCAGCCCGCCGGAGTCCGGTCATAGTATGAAAAGCTCAGCTGTTGTAACCGTTCAAAGGCAGCTTTCCGCAGGGCATGACATAAGCGCACTTCTATAATACCAGCTACCATGATAAGGGCCCACACATTGAATCCCTGCAAAAGAGCCAAGAGCCCATAGTTAAGAATAAATGAAGCTACCCTTCGGGTATAACCGGGGGAATTATAGGCTGGGATAAGGGTATCTATTGCATACCTGGTCATCTGAGGGAAAATACCATCTAAAACTGCAACCCCGATCATAATAACAATTAATACGCCAATAACTGGATACAGGGATCTACCATATTGAAGTATTTTTTTCCAAATGGTCATATTAAATTGGGTACTGTATTCTTTTTCTTCAAATTCTTTATGTTCTGCCATAATAATTTATCCTCATTACATTTCATGAACAGCACTCTGCAAGGTGGCCAGGCGCTGATAAAATCCCGGTTGTTGAATCAACTTGTCATGACTGCCCATGCCTGTTATTCGCCCTGCCTCTAACACAAGAATTGTATCCGCCTCGGCCAGGGTGGTGAGCCGGTGAGCGATTATAATCGTTGTGGTTGCAGGTCCTGTGTTTTTAACCCCCTGCGATCCATTACCAATCGCCTCTCGAATAAGCCGGTCTGTTTCAGTATCCACCGCACTCAGACTGTCATCTAAAACAAGAATGGGACTCTGACGGAGCAAAGCCCGAGCCAGGGCAAGCCGCTGACGCTGACCGCCAGAAAGGGTAACCCCACGCTCTCCCACCATTGTTTCGTATCCATCCTGAAAACCCAGAGCTACATGATGAAAGGCAGCTTTTTTTGCAGCTTCTATCAGACCTGTTTCTCCTACATCAGGATAGCCAATTAGGATGTTTTCACGTACTGTTTTTCCATACAGGAAACTATCCTGTAATACAATAGAAATCCTATTACGGAGCTCTTTTTTGGGAATTGTACGGATGTCGCGGCCTCCGATAAAAATTGTCCCATCTGTCGGTTCATAAAACCGGAGCAACAGATGCACCAGGGTAGACTTACCGCTTCCCGTCGGACCGACAATCGCCAGATGTTCACCGGGGTTAACCGTAAAAGAAATATGCTTTAAAACCTCAGTGCCATCGGGATAGGTAAATGAAACATCCCTGAATTCAATAGAGCTTGCAGAAAAATCTGGTTGAGCAATAAAGGAGTCATTCTTAATGTCATAGTCCAGATCCCTCTCCTTTTCGAGAACAAGCAATTCCGCAATACGGCCAAGGGCTACCCTGGTTTTTCCCGTATCAGCCAGAATACGTCCGAACTGCCTGACCGGCCAGAGGACCTGCTGTTCATAGGTTAGAAACAATATGAGTAAACCCAGCGTAATTGTTCCTGCAGTATACAGTTGCAATCCCGCACCTAAGAGGAGGGCTATCTGCAGCAGACCGAGAAAGCTGGAAAAGCCCCAGTAAAAAGCAAGCCAGGTAATCAGTTTATAAACCTGGTCCCGCACATTGGTGTTGGCTTTAGCAAAACGTTCCAGTTCGTATTGCTGACGGGCAAAGGCTCGGACAACCCGGACCCCAGTCACATTTTCCTGAACAATACCTGAAAGAATCCCTTCCCGTTCATCGGCGATTAAAAATAGGCGTTCCACAATCCGTTGAAAGAAAAAGGAGAAGCCCAGAATAATCGGCATTACAATACTCCCCCAAAGGGTTAAGGTTCCGCTTAAGGAAAGCATGATCGGAAAGGCAAAGCCTACCAAGGTAAGGGTCCTGAATAACTCAACAAACTCAAATGCGATGAAACGGCGAACCGTATCTACATCGGAGGTGCATCGCTGCAGCCAATCCCCAGTCTGGGATCTTAAAAGGGTTTCATAGGGAAGATACTGGATATGATGATACAATCGATCCCGTAACCGCTTTGCTGCTTCTTCCGCAGCGGTATTGATACATAGGGCTGCAATAAAGCTGAACAGGGCTTGTAAAAGTATCATACAAACAAAAGCGAGCCCCATAACCCACAGATGGGACCGCAGCCAGGGCCTCCATATCCACTGGGAGTTTTCATCTGCACCTGCAACAACAGCAGATTCCGGAAGCGGTATGAGCCCGCCGCCCGAAAAGTTTTTACCCAGCAGGGGTTCAACTACCGCTTTTATGGGCATTTGTATTGCGGGTGGACTTGTCCCAATTACGCTATCAATGGTTATTTTAACAACCATAGGGGAAGAAAAGGTAAATAACACTTCACCAATTATCGCCAAAAGGCCTGCAACATACAAAAGGCGCCACCCCTGCAGGGCGTTCCATAACAGACTGATTCGGCCAAAACGGGGCCAGGAATTTTTCTGAATGCTGTACAATGTTTTTGAATGATCCGACACGGTCTTCCTCCTGGAAGCATGGTTCATCGTATATGAAGCCTAATCCGTGCCTTTTATTTTTTTCTTTAATATAAAAAAAAGGACCAGGCTTCCCAAGGAGCTGGTCCTATTCATCAAACTTTATTCCAATACTAGCTTATTGGAAAGACCGGAATAGCCAGCTGCCCGATTGTGCATAGGTATTTGCGACCCGTGCATCGATGTAAAGGTGAGAAACAATTACATGTATTCGCATTACCCGGTCTCCTTCTGTAAGATTTTCAGTTTCCTGAAGTAATAAATAACAGGCTAATCGGTTTATCATGATTTGTCAAGGCCGGAAAAAGAGTTGTTTGAATGTAATGGGAAATTTAATTCTACCACCGCTCCATTATTAGTATACCATGATATGGTTCCTTTAAGTTGTTCCATCAGCCCCTTCATTAAAGTAAACCCCAAAGAATTAATCTCAGCAGGATTGAAACCGTCGGGGAAACCGGGACCTGAATCTTTAATATGGATACAAACCTGATTATCTTCTCGTAAAGCTATATTTATAGAAAGTTCCAGATATTTCTTTTCTATATTTAACCCGTATTTTATTGCATTTGTACAGGCTTCGAATACCGTGAGCGCACAGGGAATTGCCTGGTTCAGAGTTATAGAAAGCTCATCACCACTTACCGTATATTGAAAATAATTTTGATTATTAGACTGCAACAGCTCAACTAAATCTTGAATATAGGCTTTAAGCGGAAGGGATTCCACCCCATCGGTTTGATATATTTTTTCATGAACTATGGCCATACTCTGGATACGTAGTTTTGAGTGTTCAAAATATTCCTTATCTTCTTCACAGCTCAGTTCATCGCTCTGCAGAGCCAGAAGGCTCGATACAATCTGCATATTATTCTTAACCCGATGATGCACCTCCCGAAGCAGTATATCCTTCTGCTTAAGAGCATCCTGTAGTTTGTGGTTCGCCTCCTCATATTGCTGTTCCCGACTCCGCACTTCCTCTGACATGGCATTAAAGGTATCTATGAGCCTGTTCAGTTCAATATAGGGGCTTCTCGAAGCAATACTCCGATAAACTCCAGCCTGAACTTGCCTGGTTTCTTCTGTTAACACAGTAATAGACTGAAGCATATCCCGACCAACCACATAGCCAACCATAGCGGCTACAATGAGGGAAATCGTTGTAACAAGCAAGCCAATGATGAATACATCCCGGGTTGCCTTAAAGGCCGATGAAGTCGGCTCAGAAATAAATATGTACCAATCAGGCCCGGGAACAAAGCGCACTGAAGATAACATATCATTATCATTGCTGTTAGAAGTATGCAGTTTTGTACCCTGCTTCTCTTTTTGGGCCCAAAGAAACAGGTCTGTATTCGCAATAGAGTATTGTTCTTCGACATAAGCTCTATTTGTATTAGCAATCGTCGTCCCATACCGGTCTACAATCGATAGGTATGTCAATCGTGCATTACTTAAAGAATCAGAAAGCCGCGATAGCCAGGCTAAATTGACATATCCCGCAAAAACTTTACCTGATTGATGCACCGCAACCATAAGGGTTGGATTCTTTGTGAGGGTTGAAATAAACACTGCGGAATATACTGGATCAGTAGTAGATCTTTTTAGAACCTGCTGAATGATAGCTTGCTGTGAAAAATCAAAACCGGTGAATATTTCATTATAAGGTATTGAGTAATGGACTATACCATCTTCATTTATAATAAACAGGCTTTCAAAAATACCACTCTTTATAAGACTGGACTCCAGGAAGGCTTTAAAATCAGGAGAATCTATGGACCCACTATAGGAGGTGGTATGTATTAAAAGGGTGCTGGCATCACGTATCTGCTGTTCAATACTAAGGGCAATACTCTTAGCCATCAACTCGTTCCGCTCAATTACAGTACGGTTGATACCCCGTTCAATAGAAATAAAGACCCCAGAGAACATAACCAGGATAGGAAGTAGTACCGTGAGACTTATTAATACTATTAATGTGTGTCGTATGGATCTTTGCATACACTTACGGTTGTGTCTGGTTATCTGCAATCAGTCGGCCTTTTTTTATTACAAGACGCTGAAATGGGATAACCGGGTCTCCGAAGGGATCGATATAAAAAGAACCCTGTAGCCCTTCATACTGTTTATTCACGATTGCATCTTTCAACTTGGATCCAGATACTTTAGCAAGAGCCTCCGTCAGAACCAGTACTGCATTCCACCCCTGGGAGGATCCGAAATTCGCATCCTTCCCAAAGGACCGTTGATACAACTCCATAAAATCCCGCCAGGATCTGGCCTCTGAATCCGGATTAAAGGGAACGGTAAATACCATTCCTTCTACTGCATGCCCCCCATTTTCGATAAGGGTCTGAGACATGGACCAACCCGTACCTAAGTAGGGCATGGCATACCCCTTCTGTCGTATACGTTGGGCTAAGACGGCCGTATCAAGACTATTAGTAGTAAAAAGCAAAAGATCTGGCTGGTACCGTTCAATTCCCGTTAATAAGGTTTGTATACTTTCTGAGTCATCTGGATCATAGGGGAGCGCCACCACCGGGATTTCTTTGCCATCCGCTTCGTATAAACGCCGAAGTTCAGCAGTATAGGTTCTCAGCAGGGTTTTACTAAAGGCCTGATTAGAAAGATCATCAATAACACAGGGCTTAACAACCCTCTGATTAAAGGATTCCTGGGCAAGGCCGAGGGCTTCATTGGTATTCGGTGTGGTAAGCCGGATAAAGTTATCATCTAACCCGCTAAAATCGGGACTGCTTACGGTTGGACTGATAAGTAGGATTCCCGTCTCATTGGCTAATGGAATAAGCGCCTGGGCAATACTGCTCGTCATGGGACCAATAACTGCAACAACCCTTTCATTCACCAGTTCCCTGAATACTTCACGGGCAACCTCTGGGTCCTGCCTGTCATCCCGGACAAGAAGTTCAAGTTTTCTGCCCTTTATGCCGCCCTTTTTATTTATGGTATCGATGGCGAGGGTTACCCCATTTCTTCCGCTTATACCTAAATCGGAATTAAAGCCCGATAAACCTCCGATAAAACCAACCTTTATAGGGGGCGGAGTACATCCAAGAAAGATAGCTCCTAAGGTAATACATACTAAGCAGTATCGCACCACAGGGTTCATTAAAAAAATCCTTTATCTCTGAGGTTATTGCAAAAGTCTGTTACTTTTGCAATAACCTCTTGCAGTATTTTTACATAAACTAGATAATTATTTATTTAGTATAGAATAGTAAAAATACTGCATGTACATCTAAGGTTGCTCTTTCAAAACTCTCTAAGTTTTGAAAGAGCCTCTTCTAACATATATTATAAACCACCTGTTGTAAATTACCTTTTAACGACTACGAGTCAGGCAATAAGGCCTGCAGGATCTCATCCCGCCACTGCCCGGATTCCGGATTATAGGCCCCAAAACCCTGGGAATATTCCCAATAGGCCCAGCTCATACCACGTTTTTCAGCTTCACTGACAATAAAGGAAGTCCAGGCTTTGCGATCCTGTGGTTTTGCGTATTTTCCATAGGATCCAAATTCTCCGAGAAAAATTTCAAAGTTCCTACCCTGGCCCCTATTCCAGGCCTGCACTCCATCTAAAAGGGTCTGCAGGCCCTTTTTTTCCTGGGGACTTCCCAGCCAGCGGGTACCAATCCATCGATCTGAGCCTTGCACCCATTCTGCACCCTGATGGGTAAACTGGAAGGGTTCATAAAAATGGACAGTAATTATCGTATTTTCACTGGTACAAGATTCGGGGAGCCTGAGTTTATATAAACCACTTACACCCCCCCAGTTGGCAGTCCCTATCATCAACTTGCGCTTATCTTGAGCCTTCTCCCGCCAGATAAGCTCAGTCAGTTCTGCAATAATCCCATTCCAATCATCATAACCAACTGCACCATTTGGTTCATTAAGCAATTCAAATACGAGGCTGTCTGCAGGATATGATTCCAGAGGGAAAGCATCACAAATCTGGCTCCATATTGATGAAAGGCGCTGCCGGTGTTTGGGAAGCTCCAGTTTGCTCTGGTTCATCATTTCCTCGTAATGGTGTACGTTTAGGACTACCTTAAGTTGTGCTGCAAAGGCCCACTGCACGACCTGTTTCACCCTGGCCATAAATAATGGGTCTATAGTATAGGGAGCTTCTTTTAAAGCATGGTCAGACCAGCGGACTGGAATTCTAACGCTGGTCAGTCCACGGGATCGGATGCGGATAAAATCTTCCTGTTCTATCAGACGGCCGCCGCTCCAGGCGCCCTCATAGCCAGCGGCTTCTAAATAATTTCCCATATTTATCCCTCTTCCAAGGGACGGCTCATATAAATCAGGGGGTATCGGCTTTGACTCGGAACGAGCAGGCGCAGCAGCGTTAGCGTCCGGATTAGAAGGGCTGGCATAACGATAATCATTTTTACTGGTATTACAGGCACCAAGCAGACTAATCAGTACCATGGTACAGCAGACTGCTAATCCATGGTCAATTTTCCATTTCTTCATTCCGGTACAATCCCCTGTTCGTTCAGAATTTGGAGGGACAGGTCGCGAAGTTTATATTTCTGAATTTTTCCGCTGGCGGTCATGGGGTATTCCTTTACAAAGAATACATAGCGGGGAATCTTGTGCCGCGAAATTTTCCCCCTGCAATAATCACGCACATCCGCCTCATCCATAGTATATCCTTCCTTCAGTATAATGAAGGCCCCTACCTCTTCGCCATACTTTTTACTTGGAACGCCCACCACCTGGACATCCTTAATGCCTTCCATTTGATAGAGGAATTCCTCTATCTCCTTGGGGTACACATTTTCTCCACCCCGGATAATCATGTCCTTAATACGGCCGGTTATACGAAAGTAACCCTGGGCATCCACAGTCCCCAGGTCCCCTGAATGGAGCCACCCCTCTGCATCTATGGCCTTAGCGGTTTCTTCCGGTTTGTTATAGTAGCCCCGCATCACATTATAGCCCCGGCAGCAAACCTCCCCCTGGATGCCGACCGGACAATCCTTTCCAGTTTCGGGGTCCACAATTTTAACCTCCACACCCGGGAGCGACCGGCCCACGGAGGCTACCTTCATCTCAAAGGGATCCTCCGGTGTTGTCTGGGTCATGACCGGGGATGATTCGGTGAGTCCATAGGCAATGGTAATGTCTTTACAGTGCATATCATTGATCACCCGCTTCATCACCTCCGTAGGACAGGGTGCCCCCGCCATAATACCCGTACGGAGAGAAGAGGTATTAAAGAGAGAAAACATGGGGTGATTGAGTTCCGCAATGAACATGGTGGGCACCCCATAGAGGGCGGTACATTGTTCGTTTTGCACCGATGCAAGCACCAAAAGGGGATCAAAACTCTCGAGCATAACCAGGGTACCCCCATGGGTCAGGGTCCCCAGAACGGCCATGACACAGCCAAAACAATGAAAGAGGGGCACCGGCACACAGAGCCGCTCATTGGGCCCAAAACGCTGGCTTTCGGCCACAAAAAAACCGTTATTCAGGATATTCCGGTGGGTCAGCATAACACCCTTGGGGAAACCCGTCGTACCGGAGGTATACTGCATATTGATGACATCCTGACAGGAGAGCTGCTTCTTCGCTGCTTCGAGGAGGCCATCCTCAATATGGGTGCCGAGGAGAAGGAGTTCGCTGGTGTTGTACATCCCCCGGTGTTTTTCCTGGCCGATAAAAATCACATGCTTAAGCCGGGGGAACCGCTGGCTTTGCAGATAACCCCGTTCGCTGTGGCGAAGTTCAGGGACCAGCTCATACACCATGGAAACATAGTCACTGTCCCGCCAGCCGTCGATGAGGGCCAGGGTATCCAGGTCAGCCTGTTTTACCAGGTATTCCAGTTCGGCACTTTTATAATTGGTATTGATGGTTACCAGCACAACCCCAATTTTTGCAGTGGCAAACATGAAGGTGAGCCAGTCCGGGACGTTCGTAGCCCAAATACCAAGATGGTCTCCCTTTTTAAGACCGATGGCAAGCAAGCCCCTGGCCAGAGCATCTACCCGGTCATTAAACTGGGCATAGGTAAACCGAAGATTCCGGTCAGGATAGACCACCAATTCCTTCTCAGGATGGGCCCTGGTTTCTTCTTCCAGAACCTGGCCCAGCGTTTTTTCAAGAAAATGTATCTTGCCTGTTTTTTGTAGTGCTGACATGCGGGCTCCTCTTAATAGGGGGTATACACTACCGCCAGGATCCTGGCATCGCCATTCCTGCTGTGCACATGGTGTTCTACTATAGAATCCAAATAAATTGAATCACCCGCTTTTAGTTCGTAGGTTTCCTTGCCGTAAAGTACTTCTACGGTGCCCTGAAGCACATAGATAAACTCCTCCCCTTCGTGGGAAGAGGTCTTGATATCCGAAGCGGAAGATCCATGGATATCTATAATAAAGGGTTCCATATGGCGGCCCGCCTTGTTGTGGGCCAGGGAATAGAAGTCCAGCTCGCTCGAAACAGCCCTGGTGTTGCCCGCAAAACGCACCGCAGGAACCGGGGCATCAGATCGGGTAATCACCGGCCCCAGGGTATCCACATCATCAAGAAAGGTGCCAAGCCGCACTCCGAGTACCCTGGCAATTTTAATAAGCGGAGCCAGGGATGGAATGAGGGCATTGGTTTCGAGCCCCCGAACCAGATCCGGATTTAAACCAGCCCGTTCAGCCAGATCCTCAACCGAAATTTTCCGGGACTCCCGCACCCGCTTTATCCGCTCACCTATGAGGTCATTTTCTGCCATACCGTCACTCCTTTACGAGTAAACCTATCAACTTACAAGCGGGGACGTAAAGGGTGGCATAAGATTTTTATACATACG
>ERZ795047.3901-NODE-3901-length-12921-cov-3.701694_pt1 | contig 12921 bp, 8 predicted proteins | sample MGYA00375131_ERZ795047 | MGnify/ENA primary metagenome ERZ795047 (study PRJEB30176, sample SAMN05720228) | activated sludge metagenome | isolation source: Anaerobic digester | place: Japan | collected 2015-05-20 ... | reverse complement strand
GGTTATGAATGTAGGGTCAGGGGGAATGAAGGACTCGGTAAATATGAAGTTTCGGTTGAAATAATTTAGAATTTGCTTAAACAGAGGAAGAGGAATCGTAAGTATGTTTTTAAAAAGTCTTGAATTACAGGGCTTCAAATCTTTTCCGGACCGAACTGTCTTAAATTTCGGTTCCGGCCTGACCTCCGTAGTGGGGCCAAACGGCAGCGGCAAAAGCAACATTTCGGATGCGGTCCGTTGGGTCTTGGGCGAACAGTCCACCAAAAACCTGCGCGGTGGCAAGATGGAAGATGTTATTTTCAGCGGTACGGAAGTCCGCAAGGCCGTCGGCTTTGCTGAGGTTACCCTCCGCCTTGACAACAAGGACCGTTCTTTGAATTTTGACAATGACGAAGTTGCCGTCACCCGCCGTTATTACAGGTCGGGCGAAAGCGAATATGTGCTTAATTCCGAAGTGGTAAGGTTAAAGGATATCCACGAGCTTTTTATGGGAACCGGACTTGGGCGTGACGGATATTCTCTGGTCAGCCAGGGCCGTATTGCAGACCTTATTTCTTCCAAGTCAAACCAAAGGCGGGAGATGCTTGAAGAGGCGGCCGGCATATCTCAATTTCGCTACCGCAGAACCGACGCCACCAGGCGACTTACCCAAGCGGAGGAAAATTTGGTTCGCCTGCGCGATATTTTTGCGGAGCTTGAGGCAAGGGTCGGCCCTCTCAAAGCCCAGAGCGAAAAAGCTCAGAAGTTTTTGCTCTTGTCCGAGGAGAAAAAGGACCTTGAAATCGGTCTTTGGTTAAAAAGCATCGAGAAAGCCACCCAAGGTTTGAAAGAACAAGAAGATAAGCTGGCCTTGGTGTCCGGCCAATACGATTTTTCACAAAACACTCTTGAACAACTCGAAGAAGAAATCGAAGAGGTCATAGCGGCAGCCCAAGGGGTCACGCTTGAAATAGAGGCCGTAAGGCAAAGTGCTGCGGGTTTTGAAGAAGAGGCCGCACAAATCGACGGTCAGATAGCCGTTGAAGAAAATACTATAGAGCACAACCGCCAATCCATAGAACGTATAACCAGAGATATGGAGGCCGCCGCCGACACGGAATCACATTTGGGCGACCAAATAAAAGCCATCAACAAAGAAATAGAATCCTTAATCGAGACCATCCGTCTCAAAAAACTTGAACTCGAAAATTCCGCCAGAGACATGAGCGGTGTTAAGGAAGAAAACGCCCGCCACGACCAAAAGGCCACCGAACTTTCCCACAAGATAGCGGGTCTTACCGCCAAGGCATCGGAACTCAGGATAGCCATGTCCACGGCTCAGTCTTCCAAAGAAGAGGTTTCCGCCAGAATCGAAGCAATTGATGCCGCCCTGCTTTCAAGGGCCGACACTATTGCCGGCTTGGAAAGTCAGAAAGACGAGTGTGCCAAGTCCACGCAGGAATACCGCGAAACTGTTACGGGCCTTTCAAATTCGGTCAGCGGCTACAGGCTCAGGGTCAATTCCCGTCTTGAAAAAACGGAGGCCCACAAAAAGGAACTTGACCGCCTCAATCTTGAAATCCACCAAAAAAATGCACGGGCAAAAATGCTCGATGACCTTGAAAAAAATATGGAAGGTTATATGGGTAGCGTAAAGGCCGTTATGAGGGAAGCCAAGCGCGGGACTTTGCGCGGTATACACGGCACGGTGTCCCAACTTATCAGCGTTGATGACGCCTATTCCGTGGCTATCGAAACAGCCCTGGGAGCGGCTGTTCAAAACATAGTTACCGACAACGAAAATGACGCCAAAAGAGCCATAAACTATCTAAAAGAAAGCCGAGAGGGCAGGGCCACTTTCTTACCCATTAGCTCCGTAAGCGGCAAAGACCTCAACGAAAGAGGTTTGGAATCTTGTACCGGCTTCATTGACTTGGCCCACAAGCTTTTGGATTATGACAAAAAATACACCGAAATCATAAAGTCCTTACTGGCAAGGACAGCTATTGTCGACAACATGGACAACGCCGTTGAAATTGCCAAAAAGTATTCTTACAGGATCAGAATCGTTACCCTCGACGGTCAAGTCATGAATGCCGGCGGCTCGATGACCGGCGGTTCCAGGGGGCAAAACGCCGGAATCTTAAGCCGTGCAAATGAGATTGAGTCTTTGCGTTTTGCGGCAGACGGTCTGCAAAAAAAATATGACAAGATGCTTGATGAATATAAGGCCTTGGGGGTTGACCTGTCCGCCGCCCAAGCCGAGCTTGACGGAGCCTTGGCCGACCTTGCCAGAGCCCAAGAAGATTTAATAAGAAAGGAAAGCGAGCTTGAGCTTTTGCAAGGGCGTTATGACACGGCTTTGTCAGCATCGGAGGAGCTTAGGGACGAAAAAGCCCGGGCGGAAAAGCGAATTGTTACGCTTAACCAAGAAACCGAGGCAGCTTTGGCCGAGATATCAGATATAGACACCCAAATCAAGGAGCTTGAAGGCGAGGCAGACAAGTTGAATTTCAGCCGGCGTGAGCTTGACTCTCGGCGCGAAGAGCTTGCGGAGCTTGAATCTTCCGTTAATCTCCAGATTTTGGCCGCCCAAAAGGATATGGAGGCCAAAGAGGAGGCCGTAGCCTCGCTTAAACGTCGAATCGCATCACACTCCGGCCGTTTGGAAGACTTAAATGAGGAGATAAGCCTCATCGCCCAAAACAGCATTGACCTCAAGGCAAAGATAGTTGACCTTCGAGAAGCGGCTGCGGCTTTACGGTCAAGGAGTGCCGCTTCCAAGGAAGAGATTTCCCTGCTCGTGGAAAAAAGAAGCGGCCTTGAAGCCAAAAGCACAGAGCTGAGGGCCAGGGCCAGAACTTTGAGCGATGAAAAGGAAAAGTTGGGCAGTGAACAGTCCCGCCTGAGTGAGCGCAGGGCCACGCTTGAAAAAGAGCTTGAAGATGCCCAAAATAAGCTTTATGACGAATATCAGCTTACAAGGCGGGAGGCCCTTGAGCTCAATATCGTTATTGAAGAACCCGCAAAGGCCCAAAGAACCCTAAACGAAATCCGCAGTAAGATCAGGGCCTTGGGCACGGTTAATGTGGGCGCGGTTGAAGAATATAAGGAAGTTTCCGAACGCCATGAGTTTTTGGGAACCCAAATTAAGGATATCGAAGCTTCAAAGGACGAACTGACCCGCCTTATCGAAGAGCTTACAGAAAGAATGGCCGTTCGCTTCAGGGAAGAGTTCAACAAAATAAACATGCATTTCGGCGAAACCTTCCGCGAGCTTTTCCGCGGCGGAAAAGCAGAGCTGGTTTTGGAAAATGCCCAGGATATTTTGGAATGCGCCATCGAAATCAAGGTTCAACCTCCCGGCAAAAATGTTCAGAATATAGACCTGCTTTCGGGCGGCGAAAAAGGCCTGGCGGCCATTGCCCTTTTGTTTGCCATCTTAAAGGTTACGCCCGCCCCCTTCTGTATTTTTGACGAAGTTGAAGCGGCGCTTGACGAAAACAATGTTGCCCTCTTTGCCAAATATGTCCGCCGCATGACCAAGAACACCCAGTTTATACTGATTACCCACAGGCGAGGTACCATGGAAGAGGCCGACATGCTCTATGGGGTTACCATGCAAGAGGACGGGGTCTCCAAGTTGCTGGAGCTCAAAACTGCCGAAATGGCAAAAAAACTCGGTATAGCATAACTTTTATATAGGCTATAATTTTTTTAAAGGAGTAAGAAAGATGGACGGAAAATTTGCAATCAAAAACTACCACGACGCGGCTCAAGTTACCAAGGAGCTTGACGAACTTATCTCCAAACCTATTTATTCGATTAAGCCCGAGGCCCTCAAGAAGTATGAAGACGAGTATTATGCCAAAAAATGCTCTAAGTCAAAGGAAATGATTGACAAGGCTGTCGATATAATACCCGGGGGCGTCCAACACAACTTGGCCTTCAACTACCCTCACCCCATAGTTTTTAACAAGGCGGAAGGCCCTTTCCTTTATGACATTGACGGCAACCGCTATTTTGACTTTCTTCAGGCAGGCGGCCCCACTGTGTTGGGCAGCAACCCGCCGGAAGTTCGCCAAAAGGTTATTGACCTGTTAAACGAGTGTGGCCCTTCAACCGGACTTTTTCACGAGTATGAATATAAGTTAGCCAAGAAGATTCAGGACAATATTAAGACCGTGGAAATGTTCAGAATGTTGGGCTCGGGTACGGAGGCCTGCATGGTTTCCATCCGCATTGCCCGCCTTGCCACCAAGAAAAAGAACATAATCAAAATGGGCGGAGCCTATCACGGCTGGAGCGACCAGCTGGCTTACGGAATCCGAGTTCCGGGTTCCAAGTGGACCCAAGCCAACGGCGTTCCCCGCTATGTTTTCAAACACATACAAGAGTTTTTCCCAAATGACCTCAAAGACCTTGAGAGAAAGCTTAAGGCCAACCAATTCAGGGGCGGTACGGCTGCCGTTATTATCGAACCCGTCGGTCCCGAGAGCGGAACCAGACCCTTGGACTTTAACTTTAACAAGGGCGTTGAAGCCCTTTGCCGCAAATACGGCGCCCTGCTTATTTTTGACGAAGTCGTTACGGCTTTCCGCATCGGCATGAGCGGTGCCCAAGGTTATTTCGATGTATCTCCCGACCTTACCGTATTCGGCAAGGTGGTAGCCGGCGGCTATCCGGGCGCGGGCGGCATAGGCGGAAAGAAAGAATATATGAAGTACCTGTCAGCGGGTATTGCAGGCGGCGGCAAGCACAAAAAGGCCCTTGTCGGCGGCACGATGGCAGCAAACCCCGTAAGCTGCGTTGCCGGTTACTACATGCTTGACGAAATGGAAAAACAAAACGCCTGTGAAAAAGCGGGTCTTATGGGCGACCGTCTGACCGCCGGGCTTAAAGAACTTATCAAAAAATATGACCTTCCCTTCGTCGCATTCAACCAAGGGTCCATTTGCCACCTTGAAACCGTGGGCACCATGCACTTTTCCATCAACTGGAAAAAGCCCTGGACCATTCCGGCCGTTCTTAAGGAAACTTCCAAGCGCAAAAAGGAAATGGAGCACATGGGAGCCGCTTATATGGCCGAAGGCCTCGTAACCTTGGCGGGCAGCAGACTTTACACCAGTGCTGCCTATACACCTGAGCTTATTGACGAAGCCCTTGAGCGTTTTGACAGGGTCTTCGCTAACGTTGCACAAATCGAGCAGACTGAATAGACGGGAGTTGGTTTTATGGATATTAACGCTGCAAGGCAGGCTGTCATAGATGCCGGCAACATGCTGGTTGAAAAAGGACTTACTTCAAGGACCTGGGGCAATGTAAGCTGCAGGATTGACGAAAAAAGTTTTGTCATAACCCCCAGCGGCAAGCCCTATTCCAGCCTTACTCCCGACATGCTTGTTAAGGTAGATATCGAAAGCCTTGAATATGAGGGCAATTTAAAGCCTTCATCCGAAAAGGGAGTTCACGCCGCAGTATACAAGGCCAGACCCGAAATGAATTTTGTGATTCACACCCACCAAACAAATGCCTCGGCCATGAGCGCATTGGGAAATCCCATCAAATACATACCCGCTCCTATGGCTGAAGCCTTGGGCTCGATCGTGCCCTATGCAGGCTACGGACTGCCAGGAACAAAGAAGCTCATTGCCATGGTTGCCGAAGCTCTTAAAAATAACGACGCCAGGGCTCTTATCATGTCCCACCACGGGGCTCTCTGCTTTGGCGAAGACAGTCAAAGAACTTTCGAAACCGCTTCTGTGTTGGAAGAGGTAAGCGCCCTTCAGCTTTTAACCCAATTTAAAAAAATGTATGATGAAGATGCCGAGGACCTGGCCCAAATGGTCGCTCTTATCGACAAAAAGGAAAACGCAAGTGCGGCAAAACCCGGTCCAAAGGTTACCAGCGAGCGCAGGGGCAACAGCTTTGTGATAACCGAGGAGGGCGAAAGCTTTACCTTGGATTTGGATTCCCGCAAATCTAATGACGAAAAAGACCTGCCCCCCTATGCAACCCTCCACAGAGCTATTTATCAAAACAGACCGGACATAAACAATATTATTCACAGTTACGCTCCGGAAATCCTGGCCCTTTCAAATTTTGACACTGCCTTAAAACCGCAGGTTGACGACTTTGCCCAAATAGTGGGCCCCGACTGCAAGACGGCGAAGGAAAGAGGCGGAGATTTTGACTCTTTTGCCAAGGGCTCCCTCAAAGCCTTCAAGGGAAGAAACGCCTTTTTCATCAAAGGCAAAGGAGCTTTCTGTTGCGGCGCCAATGAAGATGACAGCGAGGCCATAGAGGAAATTTTGCAAAAGAACAGCCTCGCCTTCCTCGGCACGAAGCTCTTTAATTTTTATCAACCCATCTCCCCTGTCGAGGCGAGATTAATGCGGTTTGTTTACCTTAAAAAATACTCCAAACAAGCACAAAAATAAGTTTGAAAAACTCAAAAACCGCCACCTTGAAAACAAAGCCAAGGTGGCGGTTTTGAATTTTATATATTTTTACCCTTCTGTTGATGCCTCAAGCTCTTTGCCTTGCAGCTTCAAGTCCGCCTGCAAGGCTCTGCGTTGCATAAGTTCCCTTTCCACCTTTTCTTTCATCTCTTTGGGGTAATTTATTGTGGCAATGGTCAGTAGGTGCAAGACCATACCCACAACAGGCCCCAGCATAAAGATAGGCCACTGCCACTTGTAGAAAGCCGGAGGTTGACCGGTTACTCCAAGGTCTGCCCTAAAGCCCAAGCGTCCCAAAATAAATCCGTTGATCAAAAGAGTTATGCTTCCGGTTAATTTGCTCAAGAAGTTTTGGAAGGCATAGGAAATCCCCTCTGTTCGCTTGCCCGTCTTCCATTCAATATAGTCAACCGAGTCACACCACAGGGAAGTTTGCGCAACTGCGGAAGCACCGTCGGGCAAGCTGGCTGCGGATTGAACAAGGGCGCATAAGGCTATCCTTAATGGGCTTGTGAAGCCAATGAAAAACACAATTATTCTGGACAGAACCAGAGAGCTTTTTGCGATTAAGAGTGCTCTTTTGGCTCCGCCCAATTTTACGGTGAGTTCTTTGGCCATAAATTGGGTAAAGAAATAGGGTACACCGGAAAAAACACCGTACCAGAACATGAAGCTTTCGCCATTTAGTTCAAATCTTCCTAATCTGATTGTATCCATACCGTACTTAAAGAAATAAATTGCCGGAATCACAGGGCTGAGCGACTCCAAAACCCTGGCCAGTGAAATGGTCAACAAAACCTTGTTGTGGCGGACTACCAACATCCCTTCCAAAATTGAATCCTCGGGTTCTTTGCTCGCAACCCTTTCTTTTGCGTGAGCTGCAAGCATTGAAACAACCTGGCCTCCGAAGCCGAATATTATTCCGGCCCAAAGAAAAAGTTGAGATTCACTGATTCCCTTGTCTTTGACAGCTCCCATTATAAGAGGAAAAAAGGCTAGGGGAGTTCCGCCCATCCCTGCGCCTATTTTGGCCCACTGGGTCATTCTCAAGTGCTCCGAAGAGTGGGGGGAGGTCATTGAAAGCATCCCCCACAGGCCCACATCCTGAAAAGAATAAAGGGTATCCCACAAAAGATAAATTACAAGAAAATATACTATGGCCCAAAACTCACTTAGGCCCCAATTGACAAACATAAGGGCCGACAGGATAGCTATGGGGATGGGAAAATAAAGCAAGTAAGGCCTGAGCTTATTTCCGGGTGTACTTTTTCTTTTGTCAATATAGGCTCCAACCAAAGGGTCGTTTATGGCATCCCAGGCCCTTGCTATGCCGGTTATTATTCCGACTTTTCCGGGTCCTATTTTTAATATAACATTGCAAAAATAAAAGAGCCAACCGGCTATAAAGCCGTATGCGGTGTTCTGCCCGGCCAAACCCACGGAGTGGGCAAGGAGTTCTCTGTTTGGTATGTAATCTTCTTCGGCTTCTTTGGAAAAGAAAAATTTGATGGGATTTTTCAAGACTTCACTCCTTTATTTTGTTACTTTAATTTCATTGACCGGGCTTTTGATAAACCCTTACATAATCGACTATAAAATCCGTGGAAAAGCCGGGATTTTCCGTAACTTCTCCGTCGGGTTCCAAGGAAAGTATCACATATTCAAGTCCTTTTGAAACCCCGTCTTTAAAGTCGGACCTTATGGCCTCGACCCCGTTTATGTAAAAAATATATTCGTTTTCCGTCCACTCCAGCCCGTAGGTATTGTATTGAGTATAGGGGTTTTTCACCTTAAAGTTACCGAGCCCTTCGGACCTTAGCCCGTCACCGTAGCCCCCAACATGGATATTGAGAGACACCGAGTTTTCCATAAATCTTTTTTTATAGTTAAAGGCTTCAAAAATATCTATTTCCGCGCCGCCGATACCCCCGTTTGAGGCTTCAGCACTTGACATGCCGGGGGAATTGAGCCAAAAGGCTGACCAAAAGCCTCCGCCCTTTGATGCGATACACCTGCACTCAAAATAACCGCTTGTAAAGTCCTCCACTGTCCTTATCATGCCCGCATACCAAGCTTCACCGTATTCTCCGTCCCTGTACTCTGCCCTGATAACCAGGTTTCCGTTTTCCAAAAAAGCTTGACCGGGCGACATATAGGCCGCACGCCTGGGGCCGTTACCCCTGTAGGCCCACTTGGTCAAGTCCAAACTTTCGCCTTCAAATTCATCTTCAAAAACCAACTCATAACCCGTCAGATTCAGCTCTTGCCCTCTCGGAGTTTGGGCTAAATCAAAAATCGCCACGCCCAACATCTCCGCAATAATAAGGAGGGCGGCCAAAAGAGTTTTAAGTGCCCTGATTTGCCTGGGTGCGAAAATTTTTTCAAGCAGTTCCATCCCTATTCCTCCAAAATATTATTAAGGTCTTCCCCGACCCTCGGTTACAAGCGGTATTTATAAAAAAAGAGCGGCATAATACCGCTCTCTTTTCGCTATTTAATCAAACTGACCCCTGTCATTTCCTTGGGTTGTTCAAGTCCCATTATTTCAAGCAAGGTCGGCGAAATGTCGCAAAGACGCCCGCCTTCTTTAAGGCTGCAGGGATATCCGACCACTATAAAGGGCACCGGGAAGGTTGTGTGGGCGGTAAAGGGAGACCCGTCCGCTTCGCACATTTTGTCGGCATTGCCGTGGTCTGCGGTAATAATCGTGACTCCGCCGTGTTTTTCAATGGCGCCGACTACCTTGCCCACGCATTCGTCAACGGCTTCAACCGCCGCAACGGCCGCTTCCATTATACCCGAATGGCCGACCATGTCACAGTTGGCAAAGTTTAAGACTATCAGGTCATACTTTCCGCTTTCAATCATTTCCACCGTCTTGTCCGCCACTTCATAAGCACTCATTTCCGGCTTAAGGTCATAGGTGGGAACATCGGGGGAGTCTATCATTATCCTGTCCTCGCCCGGGTAGACGGTTTCGACCCCGCCGTTTAAGAAAAAGGTGACATGGGCATACTTTGTAAACTCAGCTATACGAAGCTGCTGCATCCCTTTATTGCTGATAACCGCCCCCAAGGGCATGTCAACATTTTGCTGCTCAAAAGCCACATGAACATTTGGCATGGTGGCATCATATTCGGTCATGCATACATAATAAAGGGGCATGCGGTCCCCGCGTTCAAAGCCCTTAAAGCCGTCATCCACAAAAGCCCTGGTTATTTCTCTGGCTCTGTCCGGCCTGAAGTTGAAGAAAATAAGGCTGTCGTTTGCTTTAACTCCCTTTGCGTCGGAGGCCACGCAAGGCACAATGAACTCGTCCGTTATCCCCTTGGCATAGGATTCTTCCGCCATGGCAACTGCATTTTCAAATACCGGCGCGTCAAGGACCGTCATGGCCTTATAAGCGGCCTCGACTCGTTCAAAGCGGTTTTCCCTGTCCATCCCGTAATAACGGCCGATTACGGAAGCGATTTTGCCCACGCCGATTTCCTTGGCCTTGAGCTGCAGTTGGGCTATGTAATCCCTGCCGGAAGTGGGCGGAACATCTCTGCCGTCCATCAGGCAGTGAACATATACTTCATCCAAGCCCTCTTTTTTTGCCAACTCCAAAAGGGCATACAGGTGGCTGTTGTGGCTGTGAACACCGCCGTCGGAAAGCAGGCCGCAAAGGTGGAGGGCGGAGCCGTGTTTTTTGCAGTTTTCCACCGCTCCCAAAAGAACCTTGTTTTCAAAAAAATCGCCGTCGGTAATTGACTTTGAAATTCTGGTAAGTTCTTGATAAACAACCCTGCCCGCGCCGATATTGGTGTGACCAACTTCACTGTTGCCCATCTGGCCGTCCGGCAGACCCACATCCATACCCGATGCGCCGATATAGGTATAAGGATTTTCCGCCATAAGGCGGTCAAGGTTAGGTTTTTTTGCCGCCTTGACGGCATTGCACTTCGTATCCGGATTGTTGCCGAATCCGTCCATTATACAAAGCAAATATGGTTTTTTGTCTCTCATTTTTTTACAAGTCCTTTCAAAACACCCCGTGTTTTTATTTAGATGCGGCCTTTACGATGACGGCAAATTTTTCCGCCACAAGAGAAGCACCGCCGATAAGTCCGCCGTCAATGTCCGGGCGGGCAAGCAAATCTTCGGCATTGGCATCATTCATGGAGCCGCCGTATTGGATAACAATTTTTTCCGCCGCGGCTTTGCCGTAGAGTTCTTCTATAAGCCCGCGAATTATGGCATTCACTTCGTTGGCCTGGTCGGGTGTGGCGGTAAGTCCGGTGCCAATGGCCCAAACGGGTTCGTAGGCAATAATAATATTTTCAAGTTCCGCTTCGCTAACATCTTTAAGGGCCATCTTGGTCTGGAGCCTGACGACTTCCGCCGTAATATTGTCAAGCCTTTCTTCCTTAAGTTCACCCACGCAAAGGATAACCTTAAGGCCGGCGTTAAGGGCGGCTCTGGTGCGGTCACGCACGGTTAAGTCAGTTTCGCCAAAATATTGGCGGCGTTCGCTGTGGCCGATTATGACATAGGGCACTCCGATTTCCTTGAGCATTTCGGCAGACACTTCACCGGTAAAGGCTCCGCTTTCGGCCCAGTGGCAGTTTTCGGCCCCGACTTTAATGTTGCTTCCTTCGGCCGCTTCCAAGGCGGCATGCAAGTCAATGTAAGGCACGCAAACCACTACCTCACAATCGGCATCCGAAACCAGGGGTTTAAGTTCTTCTATAAAGGCCTTGGTTTGGGCCGGTGTCTTGTTCATCTTCCAGTTGCCGGCTATTACCGGCTTGCGCAAAGCTTTATTCATCTTAAAAACTCCTTTTAAATTACGGGCGGCATTTGACAGCCGCCCGAATTTCATTAAATATTTCTTATTTATCGTTCAAAGCCGCTATGCCGGGCAGTTCAATACCTTCCATAAACTCAAGCGAAGCACCGCCGCCGGTTGAGATGTGGGACATTTTATCGGCAAAGCCCAATTTTTGTACGGCCGCTACCGAGTCACCGCCGCCGATTATGGAAACGGCGCCGGATTCCGCCACCGCTTTAGCCACCGCTATTGTACCGGAAGCAAAGGCATCCCATTCGCTAACGCCCATGGGTCCGTTCCAAATAACCGTACCGCTGCCTTCAATGGCCTTTGCAAAAATTTCTTGGCTCTTTGGGCCTATATCAAGTCCCATCCAGCCGTCGGGAATCTTGTCAGAATCGACTATTTGAGTTTCCGTGTCGGCCGCATATTCAAGGCCCACCTTATTGTCAACGGGCAGAAGGAACTTAACGCCCTTGGCCTCTGCCTTTGCCAACATCTCTTTCGCAAGGTCAACCTTATCGGGCTCCGCGATGGAGGTTCCGACCGTGCAACCCTTGGCCACAAAGAAGGTGTAGGCCATGCCGCCGCCGATAATTAAGGTGTCAACCTTTTCAAGCAAATTGTTTATAACACCGATCTTGTCCGAAACCTTGGCTCCGCCCAAGATAGCCACAAAGGGCCTTTTGGGGTTTTCCAAAGCTCCGCCGATATATTTGATTTCCTTTTGGATAAGGTAACCGCAAACTGCGGGCAGATATTCGGCAACACCGGCCGTAGAGCTGTGGGCCCTATGGGCCGAACCGAAGGCGTCGTTAACATAAACTTCGGCAAGTGCGGCCATTTCCTTTGAAAGTTCGGGGTCGTTCTTGGTTTCTCTTTTGTCAAACCTGACATTTTCAAGCAGCATTACATCGCCGTCTTTAAGTTCCGCCGCAAGGGCCTTGGCACTGTCACCCACAATGTCAGCCGCCATTTTTACTTCTTTACCCAAAAGCTTGGACAGGTAAGCCGCTACGGGTGCCAAAGAAAAAGCCGCTTCATAACCGGTGCCGGCGGGCCTGCCCATGTGTGAGCATAAAATTAAGCGGGCCCCCTCTGAAATAAGATAGTTAATTGTGGGTAAAGAGGCCACTATTCTTTCATCACTTGTGATGACTCCGTCTTTCATGGGCACATTGAAATCACAGCGCACAAGCACTCTTTTACCCTTGACATCGATATCCTCAATTGTCTTTTTGTTCAGTACGTTCATTCTTACGATACTTCCTTTCAATATTGCTTTAAACACACGCAGATATTTTAATATATGGCGGGCTCTTTTGCAAGCACATCAGGTTATATTAAGCCCCCTAAAACTTGAAAATCTTCACCTGCGGTGCTATCATGAATCCGCTGTTTTTTCGGCACTTGCTTGAAAGAAGATTACCTTAATGAAGAAACACTCGCTTGCGGCATTGTTCAAGAGTTGGGGCTTTCTCTTCTGCTCATCTATTTACTTCTAAGTAAGGTGACTGTGCCTAGATAGACAAGGTTATGCAGAACATATTCCGGCGGGCGAATGACAAGCATAAGCTCGACGAATAGGATAGGATGGGAATGGAGTCATTTATAATATGAATTTGTCTGATTTTATTGGCGAAGCCACGGAATACGAAAAAAAAGAAA
>ERZ795047.3897-NODE-3897-length-12925-cov-22.542813_pt1 | contig 12925 bp, 7 predicted proteins | sample MGYA00375131_ERZ795047 | MGnify/ENA primary metagenome ERZ795047 (study PRJEB30176, sample SAMN05720228) | activated sludge metagenome | isolation source: Anaerobic digester | place: Japan | collected 2015-05-20 ... | reverse complement strand
ACTTTTCTACGCCATCAGCCCCCATCACGTAGCTGAAGTGGGTATTACGGAATTCAGCCGCGCCGATGCGCTTCTGCTGTTCCTTGACGCGACGTCTTGCTTCCATGGCGATATGGACGGCCCACTCGATGTCCTCATCGGCTGCCTCACCTTCACCGGGATAGAGGAGCTTGAGTAATCCACTCACGGTTTTATTGACCGCGTTGGTATCGCGCCCTGACAGAGCGCCACCGAAGAACACCCGGTTTTGCAGTACGCTCACTCTGCTTTGATTGCGAAGCTGGCTCCAACACTCGGACAAGAAATCGCTCACCAGACCGAAGTGATTCGTCAACAGTTCCTTGCTGATTTTGGGAACATCCCAGCCGGGCAGAAAGGCGTGGATTCGGTCCATGAAAGCGGTGTCGTCTTTCATCTCGGGTGGCATGGGGCCAAACAGGTGCCCGATGCGCTGCTGATGTTCAACATCAACATCAAAGTTGCCAACCAGGACGATGCTGCCATCGGCGCGGATGCTTTCCTTGCCACGGCTGAATTCACCGGACTCCATGTATCCCTTCATGATGTTCACGCCATCCTTCTGGTCGAAAGAGACGCCGGACACCTCATCGAAGCAGACCACATCGTATTGGCAGACCAATCCGCGCTGGCCGGTTGCGTTGTTGACGAACATCCGGGCAACCGTGGCCTTACCCCCGGAAATCAGATGCGCATACGGAGAAACCTGCTGGAAGAGATGGCTCTTGCCCGTTCCTCTGGGACCGAGTTCCACCAGGTTGTAGTTACGCTCGACAAAGGGAACCATTCGCAGCATCAGGGCGTCATGTTGCCGCCGGGACAATCCGTTCGGCTCTATGCCGATGGATCGAAGTAGAAACTCCTTCCACTCGTCGGTAGTAAAGGACTTGCGGGCCTCGGCCAGGATGTCGAGCACATCGCGTTTGGATAGTTGGATTTCCCGGAGCGATTCAACACCGAAAGGTCTGCCTTTGCTCTCCTGGGCAATAGCCGCATCGTAGTTCAGACTGATTTCGGCATAAAAGCCACCTGTCAGCATTCGCTCATGTTCATTCACCAGTTCCGGGCTAATGCGGACATCGGTCAGACGCAGGCTGGGCAGTGTTGCGATGTAGGAGTCGGTCTTCGCATCCAGGCGAGCGGTGATGAGGTCGATGATTTTGACCTCGCCATTTTCCCTGGCCCGAGCCTTGAAAAGCTCTTCTTCCCCGGCTTTGACCGTTCGCGATTTGAGTTGCCGTTGGACGATCTCGAGACCCTCATCAATCTCGTCCTGCTCGGTGCTGGCGCAATACCGGCCGAGCAGAAACTCGACCACATACGTCGGCACCGGAAACTGGCGGCTAAACGTCCGGACCAGATCCTTCCGGACCAGGTACCCCTCTAGCGAGGAGGCCGCTTTTTTGTCGATCTGGTCCATTTCAATCATGTATTACCTCCACCAATTACTGTGGCGATTTGCGCAACCAGCGATCCATTGGCATCGACCAGGACCACCGTTGCTTCACGCCCCTCCATGTCCTCGTCCTCGACGACTACAGAGGCTGTTCCGTTGTCTTTAAGCGGTTTGCTGCCGACGACCACACTGGACAATGAATTGCCTGCTTGGCTACGAACATCAAGTGATAAACCCGAGAAGTTGCCATCTACGGCAACGGTACAGCGCAGCCCCTTCCACACCACGTCGGTAAATTCGACAGATGCCGCAGCCTGAGCAGATTCACCTCGAGTTACCGTCAATTGCAGCGTCAGGCACTCTTGCAGACTTAGGCCGCCATGGGTGTACTCTTCGCCTTTCTTGAAGCAGCTCACGCCATCAGCGAGGGCAAAATACTGGTTTGGATTCCAGTACCATGGGTAAAGCCGCTCCTCGGAGGTGGCCCCGGGTTTTAATGAGGCGCATCGGCCCCACTTGTTATCGGCCAGGGCGCTGGGAAGATCGATTTTTGGCAATCCTCCGGGCAGCAACAACCAACCATGGTCTGTCACAACCCGAACACGTTTCCAACCTGCGGCCAAAAGCTCCGTGATACGGTCTGTGATCTCAACAATCAGGGCATCAATGTGTTTGGCAAGTTTCCACCCACGGTCGTGGCCTTCGTGGTCGATGTCTCCAAACTCGCACCAAGCCATACCCTGGCCATCGCCATCAGCAGAGCGCTCAAGGATCGACCATCCCGCGTCGGCCAGTAGCTTCTTCAGGTGATAGCCTCCTTTTAATGACTGACCAGTATCTGCTACAGACGGCTCAAAATCTGGACTGCCATCCTCACCGCGAATCCTGTCTCGTACCGGGGTTACCGCCGCCTTGCCGGTTGCCGTTACACTCGGCAGGGCTGTCCAAGTAGGTTCCTCGGAAATTTCAAATCCGCATGCCTCTAAAGAGCCAACCAAACGCTTTCCAGTATCAAAACGGAGTCCGTCGACGAAGAGAACGCAGTCCCCGTGACTGAAAGGTGCTGCCTTTGCCGTCAGACAGGTGCCTCCCGGGTACGATGCACCATCTACCAATTTCTGGAGATAGCGGGCTGATTCTTCCACCCACGGCAGGTAAACAGATCGAATAGCGGTCGTCACGGCATCAAAGTCGGCAGAACTTTCGACCTGGGCCAAAGCCCGGATCACTCCGTCATCGACCCGCCATCCGTGACTGCGATATCCCACTGCGAGGTCGTCCACCGAACCTGCGGCAAGGCCGCTTTTGGTGATCTCAGCAATGGTCGATAGGTGTTCCACTGCGCAGGCCAGGGGCGCATCACCCAGTTCGGCCCAGACCAGAGAGCGCCTGCGTCCGTGCTGTTTTTCCAGCTCCTTAATCTTCGCCCTCGCTTCGTGCGCGGGCGCTTTGGCAAGGGCCATCAAATCACGGTGAAGGTTTTTCTCCTGGTCGTCATTCCACTGAGGCCAGCCGTCGAAAGAACCGTCTCCCATGTGCCAGAAAATGGTGTCACTCGGCGGACGACATTTTCTGATTTGTGCCGGAATGTTGGGGTAGCGCTTAGGTGCCTCACAGTAGCGCTCCCAAACCGCATGCCACGGACCTTCATGGTTTGCGAGCTTAGTGCTCCCGGCCAAAACCCCTTCGGCCTGTGGGTTGAAGGCCAGTTGAAACTTGCAGACCTCGACAAAGGCTTTCCATTCGTTCTCGCCACGACTTGCCTGGAACGCGTCCCCCTGATCGAGCCATTGCAGGAGGTCGCGAATCGGGTCGCCACCCGTCAACAGGGTGTTGAAGTAGTCCTTGTCCAGACGCTTGCCTTTCAGCAAAGAAACATCCTCGTCGAGGAGCCGATACAACGCGAGCTGCATGGCGTTCTTGGCATCGTTGTCTTGGGCGACATCCAGCCCAAGCCCTCCCTGATCGGATTTCAGATAGGCCAGGATCGTCCAGTCTTTCGCATTGATTTGTGACCAGATCACGCCCCGGTATTGCAATTCAGCAAGCGGCTTCAGGTGATCCGGGCAACTTTCGACAGCCCGCAGGTCCTGGCGGCTGACGCCCGGCAGATAAAAAATCGGCGTCCGATCCTTGGGCAGCGAAACATCCTGAGCTCGACCGGCAATCACGCAACGCAACCAGATGGCAGGCCCAATACGCTTTTCTGGCGCATAGTCGCCCAGGATCATGAGTTCGGGCAGTTCGGCCTGAAGAACGGGTATGACGGCTTCCCACTGACGGTCACGATCCGGCCACAGGATGCAGGCCGGTGCAACCTGAACCTCCGGGTTGAAGACGGCGGCATCGCGAACCGCTTTCAGGAGATGATCAAGCACTCTCATGCTTCACCACCAGAGTTATCCGCAGATTGCGCCGATTCACGCAGACTATTTTTCTCTAAATCTGTGCAATCTGTGTCATCTGCGGACAGATATTTACCCGCAGATGATTCCAGTTTTTGCAGATGGGGGCTGTATTCATTCATAAATCTGCGTCCTTCTGCGTTATCTGTGGATTCTTTTCCCGTGCGGCGCGTTTCTCGGCCAGAGTCAGGTGGTGGTCGTTGATGCGGTCGCCTTCTTTGCCGCCGTAGCTTGGGCCGAGATGATACCAGGGGGCGGATTGCACGTCTTTGCCGCGGTCTTTGTCCCATTTGATGTTGGGTTTGTCGCGCAGGATGCCGGCGTCTTTTTTGCCGACGTCGGGCACGGTGAGGAAGGGGCGGATGTTGAGGCGCACGCCGTCGTTGAGGTCGGGGTTCCAGCCGATGGGCTGCTCTTCAAGCGGCTTCCAGCGCACGAAGATGTCACAGGGGGCTTCGCCTTCGAGGATCAGCTCCAGGCGTTTTTTCAGCACTTCAGCGGCGGCGAGTTTTTCCTGGGCGCCGTCCACGCCGTTTTCCGCATCGCGCTTCTGGCGGCTGATCCAGTCGCCCAGGTAGGTGTAGATCAGGGCTTCGAGCGCCTTGTAGTCGAGCTTGTGGTAGTTGACCAGGGCGGCGAAGCCGTCGCGCAGACCGTCCCAGATGTGCCAGATGAAGGGGCGGTGGTGGAAGAGCTTGCAGTGCTGGGTGAAGAATTTGTCGCGCAGCCAGGTTTCAAGCGACTTGCCGGCGTGGTCGGCGGCGGTCAGCAACTGGGCGAGAACGTCGTTGCTCCAGGCATCGCCGTAGGCTGCGGCCAGCAGATTGAGCAGGCGGTCGCTGGCGGATGCCTCACGGCCCACGGGCGGGATGCAGACGATGCCGTCCTGATCTGCGTGACTGACGAGCGCCTTGCTGCGGGCAATCCACTCACGCGCCTCGTCCGACAGCTCCATCTCCACATCGGTCTCCGCCGGCCAGCGGTAGCCCAGCAGGCGAGCGACGGCGACTTGCAGCACCGTGGCATCGGTGCGCAGCGGGCCGTGGGCGGTGCACTTTTTATCTTCATCCCAGATGACCGAGCCGCAGGGATGGCCGTGGAACAGCCATTGGGTGGGGTCGTCGGAATAGGGTTGGGGCAGGCCGTGGGGGTAACGCTGGGCGGCGACTTGTTGCCAGTGGGCGAGGTCGAAGGGGACTTTGACCAGCGTGGCGTTGGTGACGTTCAGCTTTTGGTCGATGCGGCGAACGGCTTCGTTGTATTCGGGGGAGGAGCAGAAGCACCAGATGGCGGGGAGGTGGGTTTCATTGTCTGCTGTGATAACAGCGGTGTTGTTGTCAAAGGCCATCCCCGTGTAAAGCGTAACGGGTAAATCCCGCATTGCACTCACCACGATGCCGCGACGCTCCCATGCGTGGGTTTCAAGGTTTGTTGCTCCCTTTAACTCCTTAATTGCGCCGGTTCCGCCACACCACCGTAGATATGTCTCTTTGCCGCCGTAGAGAGTTGAACCCACCACGGTGCCACAGTAATCAATCCAAATATCCCTCTTTTCAGCTAGCTCCCAAAAATTAACCGTCATTCGCGGCCGGTCACCACATACCAAACCGTGATGGCTGTGAGAGATGCTATTAAGTAGAACACCAGTGGTCTCATCGCTGAGCCCCACCCTCGCATCCGGATTCCCCAACTGTCCCTGCTGGCTGACCGCTGCCAATTCCCCCTCGCGCAGCAGGCGGGCTTTTTCCTCGGGGTTTTTGGGGGCGCTGGCATCCACGCCATGCAGCAGAAAATCTGCTGCGGCCTGGGCGCGGGTTTGGGTCAGCAAAATGATGAAAGCACCGGCGGCCTGTGGGCTGTCAAAACCGCCTTCCCCCAGCCGTGCCAGCAGGTTCCATTGCACACGCTTCAATAGCGATACGCGCTGCTTTTTGTAGCTGGTGAGAAACAGCCAGTTCTGCGGCATGACGATCTGCACCACGCCGGCCGCTTGGCACAGCTCCAGGCAGCGTTCCAGAAACACGTTGGCCAGGTCGTTCTTGGCCTCGGGGTAGTGGGTTTCGCAGAAGGTTTTCAGCGCCTCGTCCTGCTTGCCGCGGGCGAGATAGGGCACGTTGGTGATGACCAGGTGGTAGCGCCCCGCCAGCAGGCGCGCCGCTTCCAGTAGGCCCTGGGCGCTGAGGGCGTGATCCCAGCGCGTTTCGTCTTCGTTGCGTTTGGCTGTGGCCTCGCGTGCCAGCGCCGCGCCCAGAAAGTCGCCCAGTTCCTGATAGCCGGCACCCAGCAGATCGCCTTGGGTTTTGTCCGGCGACAGCAGGCTGCCGAGCAAGGGAGCCTGGGTAAAGAGCTGATGCAGCCGCGCCAGCCCCTCGCGCAGTTGCGGGGCATGGGGGGCATCGGCGGGCACCAGGGCCTGCCAGTCCTGCGCCTTGGCCGCGACCTGCAAACCGCAGCAGGCGAGATGGGGCGCGGGGATTTCGCGCACGCCCAGCGGCTGGCCGCGCTCGTCGGGGTAGCGCCAGGCTTCCAGCGCCACGGCAAACACGGCGATTTCCACGCAGCGCGGGTCCAGCTCCAGCCCGTGCAGGTTTTCGGCCAGCACGCGGCCCACCGCCTCCCTGGCACTCAAACCTTCCGCCGCCATGCGCAGGGGCACCAGCATCAGCAAGGCGGCCACCAGAAAGTGGCCCGAGCCGCAGCAGGGGTCGAGCAGTTTGAAGTCGGCCAGTGAGTCGGGCCAGCCCTCGAAGCTGCCGGCAGCGGGCGTGCCGTCCTCCAGGGTGCGGAAGTAGTCGAGGTTCACAGGACATGGCTTAGCCGGGTGCCGCGTGGCCCACCAGGCGCCGAGCGAGTTGTGCAGCAGGAAGGCCACCATGTAGGGCTCGGTGAATAGCTGGGTGACGGCGGGCAGCTCGTCGGCGCCGATCTTCACTTCGGACTGGTTGATGCGCTCCTTGTTGTCGGCCTGCCAGAACTGGTACACCCAGCCCAGGCTGTCGCTGGCCTGAAAAACATCGGCCGGCAGCGCGGCCAGCAACTGCTCCAGCTCGCTTTGGTGCTCGGGTGCAAAGCCCAGCTCGAACACCGGCGAGCCGGGCTTGAACACCTGCGGCAGCATGCGGGCGGCCAGCGTGCCGGCCAGCTCCCAGCCGCTTTTGGCGCCTTCGTCGGAGGCCAGCTCGTCGCACTCTTCCAGGGTGACGGCCACGCCGTCGTACATCAGCAGGTTGTTGTCGGCCAGAAAGCGGGCGAACAGCATGCGGTGCCAGTGCTGGTAGGCCACCTCCTGGGTGAGGTGGTCCATGGTCTGCACCTTGCCGCCGTTCAAGGAATCGCCCAGTTGCCGGCCGTGGGCGCGCAGGCGGCGGCGCAGCTCACGGTCCTGTTCGCTCAGGTGAGCAAAGGGCGCGGCCTCACCCACACCAAGCTGTTCCAGCGCGGCACGGGCGGCGTCCTCGGCAATATCACGCGCATCCTTGATGGTGCGTTCGAGTCGGTTTCTTAATGTTTTGTCGAGCGGCTGCATGCGTTATTTCCCCTGAAGGCTGCTTATCGAATCACTATCGGCCCGTTTTGCAGGGCGGCCTTGAGTTGTTGTTTCACGTCGTCGACCCAGGCATCGATCTCCTCGTCGGTTTTCAGCGTGCGGCGCGGTACCTGAATGAACTGAGCCTGGGGTTCACACAATTCGGCGGCACCGCTGGCGACGTTGTCGAAGCGGGCGGGCATGGCCGCCACGCGGTCGCCAAACATCGACAGGGCGCAGTTGTCCAGGGTGGTCAGCACGTCGCTGGTTGACTGCACCTCCACCTTGGGTCGAGCGGACTCGTGCAAGAACTGGGCGGACATGAGCTGGTAGCGCTGCTCCGGTTCCAGTTGCTGCCAGTTACTGTCATCCGCCAGGCGCTTGAGACCCTCCGCATGACGGGAGGCATATTCGCCATCGAGCTTGTTGAGCTCATCGCGCAGCAGTTGGGTCAGGTTGGCGATCAGCGGTCCGACCAGGTCGGGCTCTTCGAGTAGCTGGCGCTGCTGCTCGATGGTCTTTACCTGGGCCAGGATGACCTCGGCGTCCTGAAGCTCGGAGGCGTGGGCCATCAGGCGCTTCAAGACGCTCCAGTTGGGCCAGCGTTTGGCGATGCGCTCGGCGAGATCGGTCCAGCTATCGATGTTGCCGCCCAACTCTTCCCGCCGGTTGTAGAGAGCAAGCAGTTGCTCATTGCCCGCAGTAAGGCGGATTTCATCGAGGGGCGCGGTGTCCGACCGGGCCGGTTTCGGTGCCTCGCCGCCTGCCTGGTCGGCAAGCTCCACCATTTTCTGCAGGAACTGCGGTATATAGGCCAGCTCCTCGCCCTGTTTGGCCGAGAGGCCGACCTTCTGCAACAGCTTGCGGATCTGGATGCGTTGGGCGGTGGTGACGGTGGCGGATTCCACCTTGAACATCACCTTGCCGATGGTTTTGCGCTCCAGCTCCTTGGGGTCGAGGGTTTGGCCACGCTCGTCCTGCGCCCGGATCAGCCCGGCCACCAACAGCACTTGCAGGCCGCCGTCCACGGCGTCACGCGACCATCCGTAGGGTGAAGACTCGAACTGAGTGCGGATGTCCGCGCCTTTTTTGCCACCAGCAATGAAGCCGAGGATGGTTTTGCACACCGGGTTTTTCGCAGGTTCGCCTGCGTCACCGACGGCCTTGAGCGCATCGGGAGCACCTTTCTGGGCTTTTTCATAAACCTTGGACCAGCCCACGTGATCGGCAGTATGGAACTGCGGGTAGAGCCGTTGCAGCGCGTTGCCGGAGGCTTCGAGCACCATCTCCTGCAGATCGTTGCCGAGGATTTCATTGCCGCCGCCCTGAAAGACGCGGGCTCCGGAGAAGGCTTCTTCGAGCAGTTCGCAAATCTTGCCCTCGGCGGTCTGCTTGGTGGTCTCCATCGCCGCTCGGGCTTCAGTGCCTTCCGGGGTGTTGGGAACCCCGCGTTTATCCAGCGTGGCGCTGGCGGCCTTGTAATCGATGAGGTGGCGGCGGAGGTCATCGGCCGAACGCTTGGGAATGAACACAAAGACGGTCGGGGACTGATTGCCCGCTTGCCTTGAATCGGCCCGCACTGAGTTTTCGTCAATGCTCCAGCCGTCGCGAACCCAGACGCAAATGCGCTGATCGGCATCGGTGGGGAGTTGAGCATCAAAAACGGGATAGATGTCGCGGGTGACCTTCGAGCTCCCCTGGGTGAGGGAGAGCTTGCGCACCATCTCGCCAAAGCGCTTGCGGATGCGGTCATCGCGTTCGGCCTCGATGCGGTGCGCCTCGTTGGACAAGGCGGAGCGCTGGCTCAGGAACTCGTCGCTCCAGGCCGCGCTCTCTTCGGTCTGGATGCGGTATTCATCACCGACCTTCATCAGCAATTCGCACTTGTCTAGTAGGCCGGGCAACTTGCTGCGCAAACTGCTGCTGCCGCGAGAGAGGTTTTCGACCAGAAGATCAGCGAGGGTATCTATAGTGGCCCGGATGCCGATTTCATTATTGCTGCTGGCGAGCTTGTTGATGAGGAAGACCAAACCGCAGGCACGGGCCATGAGTCGTTCGTCATCCGACCCCTTGCTCCAGCTCATGGTCTTTTCGTGGACCTTGCGCGGCAGAATGCGCGACTGGAGCAATTTATCGGCAGAGTCGAAGTAGAGATAGTCGGCCGGTACAACATGGCCCAGGGGCTCACTCAGGTTGGTCTGAATGACCTTGTGAACCATGCTGAGCTGGTTGCGGAGCTGACTGTCGGTTCCGGTCTGATCCATCACCCGCAGGGTGTTTTCCCAGAAACGACGGCGCACCGGCAGAATGGGATAGTCCTGGGGGAAATGTGGAATGTCGTCTTGCCTGTGACCAATGGTCGTGCCTGCCAGATGCCGGGAGATCTCGCCCAGGTTGGTTTGCATGATCTGCTCAATGGGCGACTTGGCTTCCGGCTTCTTGGCCAGAATGACCTGACGGATGACCGCATCGACGTCGGCATCGGAGAGTTCCACGCGGATGGTGAAACGCCCTTCAAGTTTCTTCAGGTTGCTGGTGCCGGTCACGGCCGTCTGACCGGTGCCAATGAAGAGCAGTTTGCCGCCAATATTCTTGCTACAGGCTTCCACCGCCTCCTGGACATCGATGGAGCGCTGACTGTCTTCGCCGATGTACTGCTGTACCTCGTCGAGCACCACCAATGTCAGCGGGAATTTGCCATCCTTCGTCAGGGCCTGCCGAATGGCCTTGAGCATGTCATCGCTGGAGACATCCTGAACGTAGGGGTAGAGATTGTTCAGGGTCTCGACGCAGGATGCGGGAGATGAAAAGAGCTTGGGCTTGGCCTGAACCAGGGCGTCGTGAAGCCCCTCGGCCACATAGAAGTTGTCCAGCTCTTCGTCCCAGTCGAAGCCATTCTGCTCAACATGGGAGCGGACCTGGTCATAGATGCCTTCGTGCTTGAGCCACATGACGAATCGGGCAACCGGATATTGTTCAGGCAATCCAGCGGATTTGAAGAGGATGCGCAGGAGTGCCAGTCGGACACTGCCGCTCGCACCGGCTCCCAGTGTGCCGGATGCGGCGTGCAGGCCCCCATGGCGTTTCGCCTGGGTGCTCAGCTCTCTGAAATTATCAGTGATGCCCTGCGGCAGGTTGGCAATGCCGCGAGCCGTGGCTCCATCCTCGAAGACCGTGTCGACCCAAAGCGCACGGAGCATTTTGACAAGGTGCGATTTACCTGATCCGTAAAAACCACTGACCCAGACAGCGGGTTGCTGTGCCTGGTCGATGTTTTTCAGGTAGGTCTCGAGGATGTGTGACATCCCTTTTTCGTATTGGCCGTCACAGACGAAGGTCTCCAGCTCGTAACGGAGTACCGCCAGGGCTTGACTGGTCTTCTCGTCGTTGACGCTTGCCACACCCTCGTTGACCAGTTTTCGGGTGGCCGGATCTTTTTGGTAAATATCGCGATTATTCATCATCAACCCCTCGTTCAATATTCCTTGTCCGCAGTGATCGGTACGGCGAGATAGTTCCACCCGTCATAGCCATCCAGCAGCCTGTAGTTGTTGTTTTCATAGCTGCCCGGGAAAAAGACCAGCAGCCGTCCCTTGACCATCGGGGCCAACTTGTCGACGACCTCTTTCACTTTCAGAAATCCGAAAAGCGAACCGACGCCTTTAATTGCCACGACGGAATCGGGTCCGATCTCGTTCTTTTGGAGGAAGGTCTCGAATTCATCGGTGATGAATGCGAGGTATTTCGGCAGTAGCGTGGAGAGCAGATGCGGCTTCTGAAAGTAGCTCTTGGCGTACCTTTGCGAGGCGAGCCAAATGGCAAAAGTATCCGTCAGGTCGAACATGGCCCACTCGTGGCCTGCCTGTCGCGTGACGATTTCAAATTCATCGACCTTGGCCCGCAGCCAGCGTTCCTCCGTTTCGTTGTAAACACAAAAGATCACGCGCTGTGCAGCAGCGGCATCATCGCGCCACGGAACGGAGATGTATTTGCTGTAGGACTGTATCAGCCGCTTAACTCTGCTCACGAAGCCACTCCATTTCTTCTTGATTGATCAGGTTCGGAAACAGAACCTCGATGACGTCACCCACGCGTTTGAACACGATCCAACCTTTGCGAGAGGCCTCTTCGGCAAGTTCAATGGCTTTGTCGAATGTGCAATCGAGCAACTTGGTGTATTCGGTTTGGAAAAGCGACTGTCCCCGCACGCCAGTGAGATAGCCAAGAAGCAAAGCGTAGGAGACGCTCCCGGCGGTAGGGTTAGCGCGGGAGCGCACTTTCCGGGCGCGTCCATAGAGATGGCCAGATCTGGTCCATGTCGAATTGATATTTTGCGCTGTTGATTTCAGCGTCGCCTTGCTGAAGCGGCCTGGCTCCTGGGCGTCAATAAATTCCTCAAGGGACTCACGGGTAATCGTTGCACCTTCCGGAAATTTCAGAATGAACGGTGCGGTAGACCGGAAAATGGAGTCTCGAGCGTAAGTGCAGAGCAGCGCCAGCAATGGTTGTCCATCGATGTCGCGATTCCAAAAGTAGAGAAGAGCCCGGAAGAGGACGTTGGTGCGGTCAAGCGAGTAAAGATCAACGAGATGTCGATAGGTGAGCGTGCGGGTCTTGCCAGAGCGCTTGCCCAGGCAGTTCTCATCATCTATCGCCTGGAGGTAATCGCTCTTCTCAGCCTCGGGCCGGTCGACATAGGTCAATAAGGCCCCCAGCTCCTCAAGCATCATGGTGCGAGAAGTATGAGCGCCTCCGCGTTCGAAGCTGAACCCGAACCGGGATAATTGTTTATTCTTTTCCGTCATGCTCACCGCTGGTCTCACTTGCTCCGCCTTTGCGAACCCACTCGTCGATTTCGTCTTTCTTGAATTTCCAGAGACGACCGATTTTGTGGGCAGGCATGGCTTTTTCGCTGATCCACTTGTAGACCGTATCTCGCTTTATGCCGAGATAGGCCCCAATCTCATCTACGGATAGCCATCTGTCTTCCATCGTCTTAACTCCGGGTGCTCGCCGCCATCTCAAACGGTGACAAAGCCAAATGTTTAAGGTTTGGGTGGTCTATACCCGTTCTCATCCGGTTTGGTCGGACTAAAACAGAATAAAACTACGTGGCGGGCGAGAAAATGTCAAGGCAATGTTTGCCTTTTTAACTGAGTTTATCCGAATGAAGTCCCTGTCCAGATCCTTTCGGTTCGATTGCCGGACAGACCTGGACGCATCGGTGAACCGTCGTAAATCCAGGCGGCGCAGGGCTTTCTGTTCACTAACACCGCCACCATCACCCGCTGATACATGCTGTGCCCGCCGGGACGGAAGCCTTCCAGCCGGTCGATGGGCGGCAGGTCGCGCTGCGGGTCGGTGAAGGTCACCAGCTCTCCGTGGATCAGATCCCAGTCACCGGTCGGGCGGCCAAAGCGCGACATGCCGATCTCCTGCTGCCTGCGGGCGTCGGCCAGTGGATCAGCGGTGCCCCGGGCCAGGATCAAACCTTCCGGCACTTCCAGGGCCGGAAACCCGGCGTGGAGATGGTAGAGCCTGCCCCAGACCACGGCCGGTTCGATGCTGCGGGCCTGGGCG
>ERZ795047.3895-NODE-3895-length-12928-cov-3.653383_pt1 | contig 12928 bp, 16 predicted proteins | sample MGYA00375131_ERZ795047 | MGnify/ENA primary metagenome ERZ795047 (study PRJEB30176, sample SAMN05720228) | activated sludge metagenome | isolation source: Anaerobic digester | place: Japan | collected 2015-05-20 ... | reverse complement strand
AAACGAAAAATCTTATCAAGGCCCACAATCCCAATGCTCAAATTGTGGAGTCCGCCTTCGGTGCATTTTCCCCTCCCGCGCATGACTTGCTTCTAAATCCCGGTTCTTACGGTGACTCCTCATCCGAGCCCGGCCGCAGAGATTTAACCCTGCAAAGTTATCTGATAGAAATTGACTCCGAAATGTCCTTAAAAGATTTGAAAGCCTTTATCGGCCTTTTTATTGACCGAACATACAGGATTAAAGGCTTTGTTTCCCTTAATGAAGGCAACTTTTTTGTGGACTGCGTTTCCGACAAATTAAAGGTGATTCCCACCGACAAGGCAACCGGTCAATCCAACCGAATTGTGGCCTTGTCCGGCAAGGGTATGCCCACAAGGGCGGCCATAAGAGATGCGGTAAAGGCTTTCGATCCTTATAAAATAGATATTGAATCTTGAATTATTCCTAAAAAATAAAACATTAAAAGTTTCAATTTAGAATAATAAATCTTTATAACACCGGAGAAATTAACTATGAAATCCGACAATAATAAGCAATTGACTGCTGCGGGCAAAACAAAAGTGTCAAAAATCGGTAATACGGATTATCCAGTGTTTGAATCAATTCGTGAACTTTTGATAGATGCACGAACAACAGTATATAAAACCGTTAACTTTACAATGGTTCAAACTTATTGGGAAGTCGGAAGACAAATTGACATAGCTGTTGGTGACCGCGCCGAGTACGGCAAAGGACTTTTACAATTCTTATCCAGGAATCTAACCGATGAATTTGGGGAAGGCTTTACACCTTCAAACCTAAGAACTATGCGTCAGTTTTATCAAACATTTCCAATTCGACACACGCTGTGTGGCGAATTGAGTTGGTCACATTATCGCCTCTTAATTCGTATTGACAATGATGACCGCAGATCTTTTTATCTTAAGGAATGTGCCGAACAGAATTGGAGTGTCCGACAACTTGAAAGGCAGATTAACTCTTTCTTTTACGAGAGTCTGTTGAAGACGCCCGATAGGTCCAAAGACGAAATTAAGGATGAAATCAAAAAGTTAGAACCAAAGCTTGGACCGGAATACATATTGAAAGATCCTTACATCTTAGAGTTTTTGGATTTGGCGGAAAATAGAAAATATCACGAAAACGAATTAGAGCAAGCTCTTATTGATAATTTGCAGAAGTTTTTATTGGAACTTGGCAAGGGCTTTTCTTTTGTTGACAGGCAGAAACGCATATCTGCCGATGGTGAACACTTCTATATTGACCTAGTCTTTTTCAACTACATTTTGAATTGTTTTGTTGTGATTGACCTAAAAACCGGCAAACTAATGCACCAAGATGTTGGGCAGATTGATTTTTATGTTCGTTATTATGATGACAAAGTGAAACTGCCGGAACATAACCCTACAATAGGTATTCTGCTATGTTCCGACAAGAACGAAACTATTGCAAAATACTCGGTGCTTGCAGATAATGCTAACCTTTTTGCAAGTAAGTACATGCTCTATTTACCAACTGAAGAAGAGTTAGAACGGCAAATTGAGCGTGAAAAGAGTTTCCTGGAGTTGGTGGCTGATTACGAATGGTAAGGATCATTTATTAGCTTTTTTGTGCATATATTTTCATTATTATCTAAACCTTTTAAATAACGAGCCGCTCGCACACATTTATTTGTGAACGAGCGGCTCTCTTTTTAAAATTTGTTAAGTCGACAATATTAGATTAGTTCTAATACATTCTTTCCTGTTCTTATTCAATCCATTCCATATGAAAGAAGCATGTTTGCTCACCACTAACTCCTCACTCGTTTAAAGGCTAAAGACACAAAGAACAATATGCCCGAAACAAGGACTATGGTGGCTCCGGTGGCAGTGTTGAGGTAATAAGAGCCTATTAGCCCCCAAAAGCCCGATATGAGGGCAATAAGGATAGATATGACCGTATACTGGCGATTATTGCGGGCTATATTTCTTGCGGCGGCGGCGGGTAAGACCAACATAGAGTTTACAATAAGCAGGCCCACCCATTGGATGGATACGGTGACTATAAGGGCAACAATTGCGGTGAATATCATTTCCACCGGCAGGGTCTTAATTCCCCTGCTTGCGGCCAAGGACCTGTTTATGCTGACGAGCAAAAGCCGCTTTGATATAAAAGCCCAAATAATTATGACCGTTGCAAAGACAATGGCAAGAGCTCCTATTTCACCCGGGCTTATGCTTAACAGGTCACCGATAAGGTAAGAGGAGTATTTGTTAAAACTCCCTCCCATAGACATCAAAACCAGACCCAAGGCCACGGCCAAAGATGAAAAGACTCCGATAATAGTATCAGTCGACTCCCTGCTTTTCTCTTTTATGATTGTGATTAAAACAGCAAACAAAAGGGAGAAAAAGGCTGCCGCCAAAACCGGGTTCATAAGGCCGAAAATAGCGCCTATGGCTATGCCCGTGAAAGCTCCGTGACCCAAAGCGTCCGAGAAAAAGGCCATTTTGTTGCTTACAACCATAGTCCCCAAAAGTCCGAATAAGGGGCTTATTAGTAAAACCGCCAAAAGGGCATTTTTCATAAAGGCATAGTTCAGCCATTCAAAGGGCAGGATAATATCCAAGGTGTCATAAATCAAGCTTGGCATTTATTCTCCCTCCCCTTGGTCGTATTGACCCCGTCCGAAACGGGTTTGGCCGAATACTTGAGTTGCTTGCGGGCTTGAAAAAACCTCAGCCGGATTTCCCTCGATTAAAAGGGTTTTGTTTATTAAAATGACTCTGTCCGCATATCGCTCCACCAAATCCAAATCATGAGAAACCAAGATTATGGAAAGGTCATACTTCTCCCGCAACAGGGAAACCGTCTTGTAGAACAAGTCCATACCCTTTTGATCAATACCGGAAACCGGCTCGTCAAGCAAGAGCAAGTCAGGTATGGGATCCAAGGCCAAGGCAAGCAAAACCCGTTGTAGTTCGCCGCCCGAAAGGGCTCCGAGCCTTCTGTCAATAAGGTGTTGGGCATTTACTATGGACAGGCTTTCCAAAACCGTATTCCTGCTTTTTCGCCGTCTTCCCAACAAGGGAGCACCCTTGTATAAGCTTGCTTTAAATAAGTCTAAAACGCTCACGGGACTGCCCGAATCAAACTCTAAATGTTGGGGGACATAGCCTATTAGGGGATTCCCGGTCCTTTCCCCTTTTTCGTCAAGATAATTTAATTTACCCGTGTGCTTAATGTCGCCCAAAATTGCTTTTAGCAAGGTGCTTTTGCCGGCTCCGTTTGGGCCTACTATTGCCGTAAGTTCACCGCAGTGGATGTGCAGGTCAATATCTTCCAATATAACGTTTGAGCCGATATTTACTCCGAATTTTTCGATTTTTGTGCAGCACAAGCCGGAACAGGCAAAGCCTTTGTATTGGCTGGGATTGATTTCTTTCATTAGCGTTAGCCTCGAATTCTTTATGACAGAGCTTGTTTGAGCACTCGCATATTCTCCGTCATGATATTTATGTAACCTTCATAAGCGGTTTCATCCGCATTGCCGGTGACACCCGGGTCAAGCGTGTAAACTTTTGTTCCCGTTTCTTTGGCTATGGTTTCGGCCGCACCGGAAGAATACTGTGGCTCGGCAAAGAGGGCCTTTACTCCGGCTTCTTTTACGATTTTTATAGTTTCTTCAAGCTCGGTCGGCGTGGGAGCCACGCCCGGCTCCCTTTCTACCACGGCAACAATATTAAGATCAAACTCCTGTGCAAAATAAGGAAATGCTTCATGGAAGGTGATGATATCTCTGTTCTCAATCATATCAAGCTCCCTGTGCATTTGTTCGCCCAAATTTTCCAAGCGGGCCGTATAAGCCGATGCGTTTGCCAAATATGAGCTTGCGTTTTCCGGGTTTGACTTGGCAAGGCCTTGTGCGATATTGTTAACCTGCTTTGCAGCGTTTTTAACGCTTACCCATACATGGGGGTTGGGTTCTCCCGACTCATCTTTCAACAAATCAATGCCGTCCGAAGCTTCAATAATCTTCAGATTTTTTTGCCTTGCTATAACATCATCCAAAAAGGCCTCCATCCCTGCACCGTTGACCACAAAAACATCGGCCTTTTCCAAGGTCACAAGGTCCTGGGGAGTCATTTGATAATCATGCAAACAGCCGGTCTGCGGCTTAGTCATATTTATGACATTAACGCCCTTTATCCCTTTGGTTATGTTTATGGCAGAAACATATATGGGATAAAATGAGGTTACTATCGTAAAAACTTCTCCACTTTCGGGATGTGTTTGTGTGGGCGTTATTTTATTTTGAGGTCCGCAAGCCGCCAACAAGAATACAATCAGAACCATACTTAAAAGAATTTTTACCTTGCGCATAATCTATACCTCTCAAATTTTAATTTCCAGCCATTTCCCTCTGGAAAAACGGAAGGCGGAGAAGGAAAGACGCATATATTGGTCTATCAAAAGGCTTATCCAAGCCCCTATCAAACCCAATCCCAAGGGGAAGCATAAAATATAGGTTATAATTGGCCTAATAAGTCCCATACTGACGAGCGAGCTGTAAGCCACAAATTTTGTGTCGCCGGCTCCCCGCAAACTGCCCGAAAATACAAGTTGAGAGACTTGGGCCGGTGAAGCCGCGGCAACAATGTAAAGCAGTTTAATCCCCATGTTTATTATTTCTTGATCTTTTGTAAAAAGTCCCACCAGCAAACCGCCGCCTTGCCAGAAAAGGGCAACCAAGGCTGTCGATATTAGCAGACCTATCCTTTGGGCCGCCTTTCCGTAAATTACGGCCAGGTCGGGTCTTTTACGGCCCAAACTCTGCCCGACGAGCGAAGCGGAACCTATTCCCAGGCCGTCACCAACGGTAAAAGAGAGGCTTATAATACTCATGCAAATATTGTGGGTCGCAAGGGCAAGCGTGCCCAAGCCTGCAACCGTTTTCGTGTAAAAGAAAAAGCCTACCCGCACAAATAGTTGTTCCACGGCCGCCGAACTGCTGATTTTTATCAGTAGCCGAACGTATTCCCCGTCATAACGAAAATTTTCTTTTTTCCCAATGTAAAGAAAATAATCTCTGTGCAAAACCGAGACGAAAGACATTATGCAACTGACAATATTTCCCAAAAGTGTGGCTATGGCGGCGCCCTTTACCTCAAGCCTCGGAAAGATCCATATTCCGTTTATCAGCAGATAATTAAAAACAACATTTACGCCGTTGGCAATCAAATTGGTGCGCATTGAAATCTTGGTATTTCCGATACCCCTTTGTGCGGCATTGATTACCATGCCAAGCGACGTGAATGCCATACCGACCATGGTTATCCTAAAATAAACCACTCCGTCTTCAATCGTGTCTTCATTGGCACCGGCAAAATACATCATTGGTCTTGCCACACCAAGAGCCAAACCACAGACAATTATGCTTAAACCCAAGCAAATAAGCAGGGCTTGGGCCAAGCATTTGTTAGCACCGACGCTGTCATGCTCTCCCCGCCTTCGGCTGACTATTGCGGTAACACCGGCATTTAGGGCGAAAAATATGGCAAAAAATAGCATGCGGGGTTGGTTGGTAAGGCCTGTAGCGGCAATTGCCGATGAACCCACGGTAGCCACCATCATGGTGTCCACAAAGGCCATCAGGCCGATTAAAACAGCCTCGGCCGCAGCCGGCCAAGCTACATTTGACAGGGACTTATATACCTGTCCGGTTGTGTATGCTTCACCGTTCCAAGACCGTTTACCCAAAAGATATTCCGGCGCATAAAGCCGTTTGAAAGCTTTTCCGGATTCCATAACCATCCCCTTTTCTATCCTCTAAATTGTATGTTAAAAGCGGATAAAAGGCAAGAAGAGACAAAATATAAAAAAACACCCCTTGGAAATAAGTCCAAAGGGTGTAATCTATAGGTCAATTATTCTTGAGCCTCTGCTTCTGCCTTTGCTTCTTCAGCTGCTTCGGTAACTTCTTCGGTTGCTTCTACAGCTTCTTCAGTGGTTTCGGCAACTTCTTCGGCAACTTCGGGTGCTTCATCCGCAACCGCTTCTTCAACAGCATCAACTTTCTCTTCTGCTGTTTCTTCAATGGCTTCTGTAGCTTCTTCCTTAACTGCCTTGGCGGGCTTTTCGACCTTTTCGTCTGCCTTCTTGCCTGACTTGGAAGACGCGGTTTTTGCGGTCGTTGTCTTTTTGCCGCCTTTGCCCTTGGCTTTGGCTGCAGCTTTAGCCTTTTCTTCAGGGCTTTCGACAAGCTCAATTATGCACATTTCGGCTGCGTCTCCGCGACGGGGACCGGTTTTAATAATCCTGGTATAGCCGCCGTTAACATCTGCATACTTGGGTGCCGTTTCGTCAAAAAGTTTCTTGACAACATCTTCTTTTGTAACATAAGCCAAAACCTTACGCCTTGAATACAGGGTATCGGTTTTTGCGGTTGTTATCATTTTCTCCGCTGCTGCGCGGACTTCTTTTGCTCTTGTCACGGTTGTTTCAATTCTTCCGTGCTCCAAAAGATAGGTCACCAAACCTCTGAGCATAGACCTGCGGTGATCCGTAGGTCTGCCTAGTTTTCTGGTACCGGGCATTTAAATCACACTCCTTGCGGTGTTTTTAATTCTAATGCTGACTTAACGGTTGATTTATTCTTCATCTTGGCGAAGGGACAGGCCGAGGCTTGCAAGTTTTTCCACAACCTCTTCCTGAGATTTCTTGCCAAGATTACGGACCTTAAGCAAATCTTCTTCAGATTTGCTTACTAAATCCTCAACCGTATTGATGTTGGCGCGTTTCAAACAATTAAATGAACGCACCGAAAGGTCAAGTTCCTCAATGGTCATCTCAAGAACACCTTCGTTGCCGCCATCGGTCTTGTCAACCATAAGCTCGGTATCAAAAGCCTCATCGGAAAGGTTGCCGAAAAGGCTGAGATGGTCGTTGAGAATCTTGGCGCCGAGGGAAACTGCCTCTTTCGCCGAGATCGTACCGTTGGTCCACACTTCCAAGGTCAGCTTATCATAGTCGGTAATCTGCTCGCGTCGTGTGTTTTCAATGGTAAAGTTCACTTTTTCAACCGGTGAATAGTTTGAGTCAATCGCAATCACACCGATAACAGGCTTCATATCGCTCTTGTTCTTTTCAGCCGAAACATAACCGCGACCGCTCGAGCAAGTGATTTCCATATTGATGCGGGCGCCGCTTTGAAGCTCTGCCAAGTGAAGATCGGGGTTGAGGATTTCAACCTCGCTGTCCGTTTTAATGTCACCCGCCGTTACAACCCCCGGGCCTACGGCGTCAACATAAACAGTTTTTGTTTTAGGTTCGTTAAGGGAAGCGCCGTGTATCTTTAAAATAACGTTCTTCAAATTGAGGACAATCTCGGTAACATCCTCTTTAACGCCTTCGATTGTCGAAAACTCGTGAAGGATGCCCTCGATTTTAACAGATGTAATAGCATAACCCGGCAAAGAGGAGAGAAGTACGCGGCGCATGCTGTTACCGAGCGTGGTACCAAAACCTCTTTCAAGCGGCTCTACCACAAACTTTCCGTATGTTCCGTCAGCTAGAAGGTCCGCCGTTACGATTTCCGGCTTTTCGATTCCTATCATTCAAAACCCTCCTTTAATCAATACGGGCCATAGCCCGCCGCCTAATAAAATAAATTAAAAGGCTGTATTACTTCGAGTAGAACTCGACGATAAGGTGCTCTTCGACGGGTACCTCGATTTGGTCGCGTTCGGGCAGGTTAAGAACCTTACCTTCCGCTTTTTCCCTGTCGACATCAAGCCATTTGGGAACAGGACGCGATTGGTTGTTTTCAAGTACGGTCACAAACTTATCGCTTTCCTTGCTCTTGGCTTTGATTGCAAGGCTGTCGCCTTCTTTGAGCAAATATGAGGGAATGTCAACTTTTTTGCCGTTTACCAAATAGTGGCCGTGGGTTACAAGCTGCCTGGCTTCCGCACGGGAGTTTGCCCAGCCCAGAAGATAAACAACATTGTCCAAACGACTTTCACAAATGCGCAACAGGTTTTCACCCGTCATGCCTTGTTTGCGTTCTGCCATAAGAAAATATTTATGAAATTGCCCTTCTTGAATTCCGTAGTAGCGTCTTGCCTGTTGCTTCGCACGCAACTGCAATCCATACTCTGAAACCTTTTTGCGGCTTTGACCATGCTGACCCGGAGCATAAGCGCGGCGTTCAAACGCGCACTTGCCGGTATAGCAACGTTCGCCTTTCAAGAAAAGCTTTTTGCCTTCGCGGCGGCATAATTTACATACCGCACCGGTATATCTTGCCATTTCGGTTACACCTCCTAAGTTAATTGACTATACACGCCTTCTTTTGGGCGGACGGCAGCCGTTATGGGGTATGGGAGTAACGTCTTTAATCATGGTTACTTCCAAACCTGCCGTTTGTAAGGACCTGATAGCCGCTTCACGACCCGATCCGGGGCCTTTTACATACACTTCTACGCTCTTCAAACCGTGTTCCATTGCTGCCTTGGCTGCGGTTTCACCCGCGGTTTGGGCTGCAAACGGGGTGGATTTTCTGGAGCCTCTGAAGCCCATTTCACCCGCGCTGGCCCAGGAGATGGCATTGCCCTGTGTATCGGTAATGGTAACAATTGTGTTGTTAAAGGTGGATTGGATATGAGCGGCGCCTTTTTCAATATTCTTGCGTTCGCGACGCCTACGCGTTCCGGTAGTCTTTTTCCCGGTTGCTTTCGTAGCCATTTTACCCCTCCTTGAATTACTTCTTCTTGTTCGCGACGGTCCTCTTGGGACCCTTGCGTGTGCGGGCGTTTGTCTTAGAGCGTTGGCCCCTTACGGGCAAGCCTTTACGGTGACGCACACCGCGGTAGCAACCAATTTCCGTTAAACGCTTGATGTCGTAAGCTACATCTCTGCGCAAGTCGCCTTCAACATGGCAGTTTTGCTCGATATAATCACGGAGTTTGGCTACTTCATCTTCACTTAAATCTTTAACTCTGGTGTCGGGATTGACACCTGTTGCCTTAACAATTTCGTGAGCTGTGGAATGACCGATACCATAGATATAGGTAAGGCCTACCTCAACTCGCTTTTCTCTTGGCAAGTCAACACCTTGAATACGCGCCATTTGTCAGTTACACCTCCAATAATGGTTTGCGCCTTTAACCTTGGCGCTGCTTGTGCTTGGGATTTTCGCAGATAACCATGATTTTACCCTTGCGTTTGATTACTTTGCACTTGTCGCAAATTTTCTTGACAGAAGGTCTGACTTTCATTTGAATACCCTCCTTAATCTACTTAGAGCGCCAGGTGATGCGGCCGCGGGTGAGGTCATAGGGTGACATCTCAACCGTTACCTTGTCACCGGGCAGAATGCGTATATAGTTCATACGCAATTTACCTGATATGTGTGCCAGTATTTTGTGCCCGTTTTCCAACTCAACCTGAAAGGTTGCATTAGGTAGAGCCTCAACAACTGTGCCTTCTACTTCAATCATATCTTGCTTAGCCATGCTTACCCTCCAACGGTTTAAAGTTGTGCGTCGGTTAAAGCTGCCAACGCCTTTTTCAACGAGCGGTTGTTTGCCATCTTCTCTTTGTCAATAAGCTTATTTGTTATCTGAAGATGGCGAAGATTTTTTTTCTTGGGCCTCTCCAAGGGTCTTTCTTTACCGTCGCAAACATATGCGTGACTTTCGTCAAAACTAACTGCGACCATATACTTTCCCTTGTCGCGCCCGGCCTTCGATTTGACAAGCGTGCCTTCTTTTAGCTCCATCTTAACAAAGTTACCTCTCAAAGTCGGGTCATAATAACCGGCCCGTCTGCCGTGATGGCAACCGTATGTTCAAAATGGGCCGAAAGCTTGCCGTCAAGCGTCTTTACCGTCCAACCGTCGGGCATAAGCTTAATTGCGGCCGTCCCCATATTTATCATAGGTTCAATCGCCAAAGTCATGCCCGGAAGCAATCTGGTCCCACGGCCGGCCCGGCCGAAATTGGGAACGCTTGGGTCTTCATGGAGTTTTGAGCCCACACCGTGACCGGTGTATTCTCTTACCACCGAATATCCGCGGGATTCGCAATAATTTGAAATCGCCGCGCCTATATCGCCGATTCTGCCGCCCGCCACACAAGCCTTAATGCCTTCGTAAAGACTTTCGCGGGTTGTGTCACTCAGCCGCTGCGCTTCGGGCGAAATATCTCCCGCCGCGAATGTGGCGGCATTGTCACCGATATAGCCGTTAAATTTGGCTCCCAAATCAATACTGACCAGGTCGCCGTTGGCGATAACACGCGATTTGCTCGGAATACCGTGAATGACCTCATCATTTATGGAAATGCATGTTGCGGCCGGAAAGCCGTTGTAGTTTAAGAAAGCAGGCTGAGCACCTTGTTTTTTTATGTAGTCACCGACTATTCGGTCAATTTCCGCCGTGGTGACTCCGGGCTCAACTGCTTGTCCAGCCGCTTGCAAAGCACCGGCTGCGATAACACAGGCCTCACGCATAAGCGAAAGTTCCCTGCCGGTTTTTAGCACTATCATGCTTGTCCTCCAGGGCTAAAGGGGGCAAGCCCCTTTAGCAAAATAGGAAAATTAATCTAAGAATCCCTTGTAGTGTCTCATCATCATCTGGCTTTCGAGTTGCTTCATGGTTTCAAGTGCAACACCGACCAAGATTATGATTGACGTACCGCCGAGCGAAATATTCATGCCGGTTTCAAAGCCGAAGCCCTTCTTAATAACCAATGTTGATACCTGAGAAAACACAATCGGGAAGAGGGCTACAACACTGAGAAGCAAGGCACCGAGGAGGGTGATTCTGGAAAGAATTTTCGCTATATATTTGGCTGTGGGGTCTCCCGGGCGAATGCCGGGGATGGTTCCGCTGTTTTTGCGGATGTTGTTTGCCATTTCTATTGGATTATATTGAATGCTTGCATAGAAGTAGGCAAAACCGATGATCATAAGGAAATATATGATTCCGTAAAACCAGTTTTCATGTTTGAAGAGTTTAAAGAAACTTTCAAGGTGTGATCCTTCCTTCACGGTCATAAACATTTCGATCGTGGGCGGAAGGGACAAAATAGAACTGGCGAAAATAACCGGCATAACACCCGACATGTTAACTTTGATCGGAATATGGGTGCTTTGCCCGCCGTACATTTTGCGGCCAACAACACGCTTTGCGTACTGTACCGGCAACCTGCGTTCCGCATTGTCCATCCAGACAATGAAGGCAATCATCAAAATGAGTATTATGCCTACTATGGGCGAAAGAACAGCATAGGGGCCGCCTTTGGCAATATAGCCGATTTCGGGGCCGTAAAGCTGAGCTATCAACGTGGGGAGACGAGAAACGATACCCGCAAAAAGTATGATGGAAATACCGTTGCCTATTCCCTTGTCATTAATTTGCTCGCCAAGCCACATAATCAAAGCCGTACCGGCGGTAAAGCAAAGAATAATGATAATGGCCTGGAACACGGCCCAAAAGCCGGTGAAAGCGTGGCCGCTTTGGTCGAGCGAAAGGAATTTGCCGTTGCGCAGGTAGAAATAATATGCCGTACTTTGCAGTATACCCAATGCGACAGTGACATAACGGGTGATAGCGGCAATTTTCTTGCGTCCGACCTCTCCCTCTTTTTGCAATCTTTCAAGGTAGGGAATAGCTACCGTCAAAAGTTGCATGATAATCGAAGAGTTGATGTATGGGGTAATGGACATGGCAAAGATCGTGCCGTAGTTGAAAGCATTACCCGTCATCATGCTCAGGTAGTTCATAAAGGTACCGGAGTTTTGGTCTGCAATGATGCCTTCCGCACCGATGTTAACAAAAGGTACGGGGACTGCGGCACCAACTCTGAATATAAATACGACAAGCGCCGTAAAAAGCAGTTTCTTTCTGAGATCAGCGATTTTCCATGCATTAATCAGAGTTTGCAACAAGTCAAATCACCTCTGCCTTTCCTCCGGCAGCTTCGATTTTTTCCTTGGCGGTTTCGGAGAAAGCGTTGACGCGAACCGTCAATTTCTTTGTGATTTCGCCGTTCCCCAAAACTTTAATGCCGTCAAAGCTACCCTTAACAAGTCCGGCAGCGTAGAGCGCCGCTGTATCTACCACCGCTCCGTCTTCAAAGCTTCTGTCAAGAGCGGCAAGGTTCACAATAGCGATTTCTTTTGCGAAGACATTCACAAAACCTCTTTTGGGGACCCTTCTTTGCAAAGGCATTTGACCGCCTTCAAAGCCCGGGTGCATACCGCGGCCGGCGCGAGCCTTTTGGCCCTTATGGCCCTTGCCCGAGGTCTTGCCGTGGCCTGAGGACATACCTCTGCCCACGCGTTTCCCGGCTTTTTTTGCACCGGGAGCTTGTGACAATTCGTGCAACTTCATTAGTTCGCACCTCCTTGAACGGCTTCTTCGGCTTCTACAAGGTGAATAATCCTGTTGACCTTACCGCGGGTTGCCGCGTTATCGGGGTGAACGGTAACATCACCTATTTTTCGAAGGCCGAGAGCATGGGCGGTGGCAATTTGCACCTTTGTGCTGCCAATGAGGCTTTTAACAAGCTTTACTTGGATATCTGCCATTTTCCACCCTCCTTAACCTAATATTTCCTTGGCTGATTTGCCGCGAATTCCGGCAACTTCCTCAACATTGCGCAGTTTAAGCAAACCGTCAAAAGTAGCCTTAACCACATTGCCGGGGTTATTCGAACGCAAGGCTTTTGTACGAATATCCTTGATCCCGGCTGTTTCAACAACGGCACGAACGGGACCGCCGGCGATAACACCGGTACCGGGAGCGGCGGGTTTTAACAAAACAACGCCTGCGCCGTGTTTTCCAATGATTTCATGAGGAATGGTGCTGCCCTTAAGGGCAATCCTAACCAAATTCTTTTTGGCATCTTCTATGCCTTTTCGAATAGCATCGGGGACTTCG
>ERZ795047.3892-NODE-3892-length-12944-cov-4.890216_pt1 | contig 12944 bp, 11 predicted proteins | sample MGYA00375131_ERZ795047 | MGnify/ENA primary metagenome ERZ795047 (study PRJEB30176, sample SAMN05720228) | activated sludge metagenome | isolation source: Anaerobic digester | place: Japan | collected 2015-05-20 ... | reverse complement strand
CGAGTGACGCTGGAAGACGGATCGAAGTTTAAGGGGAGCATTGACATGGATTCGACCCCGACCGAAAAACCGGCGCCTCACCGGGATAAGGCCGCGGCAGAATCGCAGAAGGCGCTGGTAGAGACGAAGGCGGAACCGAAAAAGGAAGATGATCTAAAGAGACCCGACTTGGGATTCAAGACCAATCCTCCGGTTGCAAGGTCGTAAATGCGTTGGTTTCGGCGCTTTTCGGGCCCGAGCGATGAAGCGGAAACGGTTGCAAGCAGCCAGACGGAGATTCGACCATCTCTGGCGCTTAGCACTCTGTTTCGCCAGCTTCGTAGAGATCGCAAGTACCATATTCTGGAACTCGGGCCTCCAGTCGGCCAAAACATCGAGTTTCTAGGGCGGTATCCCTGTCGAATCCGGGTAGAGGACCTTTACCGCACTCTCAGCTCATTTGATTACGTCTCTGGCAGCGATTCAGTCGATTTCGAAGCGGTTTTTCAGTACCTGCTGCCCTTCGAGAAAGACACTCGTTTCGATATCCTGATGGCCTGGGATATTTTCAATTATCTGGAGCGGGAAGAATTCCTCTACCTGATGCGGCATTTGTCGCGTTTTTGCCACACCGGTTCGGTTTTGTACGCGCTGATAGCGACCGGCAAGCACATCCCTGACCGGCCGGCTATTTATCGGATACTGGATGAGAACAACGTCGAATGCGAGATCACCACGACCGTGCTGCGTGCCTGTCCCCGCTACCACGACGTCGATCTGCGTCAGTTGATGCCTTCTTTTCGTGTCTACAACTCATATCTGCTGCGCAACGGGATGAAGGAGTACCTGTTCGTGAGCAACTGAGTTCGGTTTTTCCCTTTGCGAACGATGCCAGATATTAGGACCGTTTTGCTTGACGTGGGACAAGTGCTGGTGGCGCTCGACTATCCGACAGCACTTCGTCGCGTGAAGCCGTATAGCCGCCTGGCGGGGGAGGAGATTACCCAAAGGATGGCGAATCATCCGGGAGTGCCTCTTTATGAAAGCGGCCGACTGCCGACTCAGGCCTTTTACGAGATGACCTGCAAGCTGTTGGAGATGGAGGTCAGTCTGGCAGACTTCAAGAGCGGGTGGGCCAGCATATTCGCCTTCGACACTCCGGAGGGTCAGTGCATCTCGCCGCAGCTGTTCAGAGAGCTTAAGTGCAGATATCAGATGGTGGCTGTATCGAACACCAATGAGATGCACTGGGAGTATCTTGAAACCACTTTTCCCCTGATTCACGAGTTTGACGAGCAGGTTCTGTCCTTTCGTGTAGGAGCTATGAAGCCGGACCCGGTGATCTACCGGGAGGCTCTTGCCAGAGCGAGATGCAGTCCCAGCGAGGCGATTTTTATCGACGATCTGCCGGTGAACATCGAGGCAGCCGAGCAGCTGGGAATCAAAGGAATCTTGTACCAGGGAGAAGCCAAGCTGCGCGCCGAACTGACTCGCCTCGGCCTGCTTGATTAGAGCAGCATGCTCTCTTTGCCATCCGGGCATTGGATCATTCGCGTTATCCGCGCCATCCGTTCTATCTGCGGGCTCTTCACTTCCGGGTGACTCCAGCGAAGTTTAAGCTACTCAAGCGACCGTTCAACTGTTAATGCGACGGTTCGACGTGAAGCCCGGCTGCCTGTATGCTATACTTCGCCTCTGTTCGAGACCCATTCCAAGCCGGAGTGGCGGAACTGGCAGACGCACCAGACTCAAAATCTGGCGAGCCTCACAGCTCGTGGGGGTTCGACTCCCCCCTCCGGCACCAAGAGAATCAACGCTTTAGCGTGACCGCTGGTATTGCTCTTCCTTGAGCTTGTTCCTGATGCCGGCGTCGTTATCGGGTTTTGGCCTGGTAATGATACAGCCGGTATCAATCGGCCTAAGGGGCGGTACCCGACCTTCCACTCCCTTTGCACCCCTATCATGGGACCCTATAGTGCTTCGCAGAATTCTAGACAACTTGGGCGGACTAAGGTAGAAGAGGCATCGGATTGCGAAGGCCTACTTGGCGGTCATACGGGTCCTCCGCAGAACCTCAAATGACAAGGAGCTAAGAAATGGTCGCGGGGTCAATAATTGCTTTGCTCGTAATAGGGAGTCTGCTTTTTCTTCTCGTCAGATTCCTTGACCGGACGCTCCCTTCGAAACCTTCGATGACTGGCCACTCCCCGGCCCGAGACTCCGGCGCAACTAGCCTTCAACACACTCATTACAGCGCCAGGAAGGAAACGCCTTCAAGAATGGGAGCAAGTCACCAGACGGCGATCACGGCCACTAAGCCAACGTCTGCCCGGTTGGGTCTGTTAAACGGAAAGCATTACACCGGATACGTCGAGGTTGTTAAAGATCTGAAAAGGCGCGGCGAGTACTCGGAAGTTGAAGAATTGCTCCTCTCCCTGCTGGACGTCATTGAGGCGGAAAGTCACGCGAAGGGTTGGGGCGTGGCTCCTTGGTACTACGAACAGCTTGCCATCGTGTATCGAAGTCAGGGTGAATACGCCAAAGAGGTGAGTGTCCTTGAGAGATACGCCAGACAGCATCGGGCACCCGGCGCTCGCCCTTCGAAGCTCGACGAGCGTCTTGCAAGAGCACGCGAACTAGTTTCACTCAAAGGGGCCTCGCAACCGCGAAAACAGAAAGTCGAGGCTCGAAGCCAACCCTCCAGAACCAAAAGAACGGTGCGTCCGAAGGGTCCAAGTAATTCCATAGAGGAGTGCACTTTTTCAGTATTCGATGTTGAAACGACCGGCCTTTCTCCTCGCATGGAAAAGATCGTCGAGATCGCAATAATAAGAGTACGCGCCGACGGGACGGTGATCGATGAATATCAAACGCTTGTCAATCCTTTAAGGGACGTCGGGCCGACTTGGATTCACGGAATCACGAATGATGACGTGCGTCACGCTCCTTTATTTCCGGAGATTGCCGGCGATGTCGCCGAGCGGTTAGCGGGGACAGTGTTGGTTGGGCACAACGTTCGCTTTGATCTTGGCTTTCTAAGACAGGAATTCCAGCGAATCGATTCGCCCCTGCCTGAGGCGATCCCTTCCCTTTGCACAATGCGCCTTGCCGGTAGATACGGCCTGCATCCGCCAGAGGGTAAAAGACTCGTACATTGTTGCTCACATCTCGGGATTCCATATCAAGAGGGGCATATCGGCCTGGCTGACGCCAAGGCCACCGCGGCCTTGTTTCAGCTCTGCTTGTCCGCAGCCCGGAAAAACAGTGAGGTCACTCTCGGGCAACTTGGATGCAGCGCGATTCCTTTGTCCACTTCCTTCATGCCCACACTTCCTCGATGTGGAAGAACCCTTTCGCGGGCCAGATCGAAAGCCGATTACCGTGAAAGGCCAAAGATGTCCGCGACATCAGCTTACACCGCAATTCTGTACGATGTCCTCAAAGATGGCATCCTGACTTTACAGGAGGTCCAGCTGCTTGACCGAACAGCCAGGCAATTCGGATTGCAGGATAAAGAACGGGCTGATCTTCACCAGGCATTTGTTCAAGCGCTCGTGGAGTACGTCCTGACAGACAACATCGTTACCGAGGAAGAAGCGAGATATGTGCACTTTGTGGCCGAGACTCTCGGCGTTCCCTTGGTCTTGGAGTCTACCCTGTAGACCGTTGTCGAGACGAGCGAGGAGGCACCAATGGCCTAGGCATTGCTCTCCGTTTGAGTTGAGTATCCAAGGCGGGAGCAGCGGTCAGGGAGAGGCGGCGGAAGGAGGGGGTGGGTTTCGATCCGCCGGGAAAAGCGCCGGTCGGGTTCGAAACCCACCTTAGTTGGGGCTAGTTCCTGAATGTGATTTTCAGGCTGGCGGTGTCCAAGCCGAGGTTGGAGGGAAGCTGAGCTCGGATCTTGGCGTCACCGGTCTCGATACCGCTTGCAGCCGATCGCTCTTCGTCATAACTTATGCTACGTGGCCAACTATCGCCGGCGCCGAGAGCCGGGTGGGACCTACTTTTTCACGGTCGTTACCCATGGAAGAAAACCCTGGCTTTGTGATGAAATCTCCCGTTCAGTACTGCGCGATTCGATCACTACCGTGCGCTCCAAGACTCCTTTCGAGATTGATGGCTGGGTTCTCTTGCCGGAACATCTTCACTGCCTTTGGACGCTGCCCGCTGAAGACGACGATTACCCGAGTCGCTGGAAGGAGATCAAGAAGCATGTGACCCGAGACGAGCGCATGCGGACAGCGTTTCCGTTTCTGTATGACAGCATAGATTCGTCGAGAAGGAAAAAGGGCGAGGCGAAGGTTTGGCAGAGGCGTTACTACGAACATACCATTCGAAATGAGCAGGACTTCGAGAACCATTTGGCTTATATCCACTTCAACCCGGTGAAGCATGGATTGTGCACAGATCCTTCGCAATGGCCGTATTCGTCCTACCACCGGTACGAAAAGCAGTCTCTGGAGGAACTCGCCCGATTGGCCGCGCTTGTGAAAGGTCCCGAAATCGATTTGTAGGCTGGGTTTCGAATCCGGACGGCGTTTTTCCGGGCGGATTGAAACCCACCCTACGTCACCTGCACCGATACGCTTCGGTGCTAATTCAGTTGCTCGCCGGGCTCGGCATTGCCAATGCCGAAATTGATTCGAAACCCACCCTACGGTTTCGTCACTACGTCACGGGTCTCGTTGCTCCGAAACGAACGTTAATGACATTCGTTGACAATGGTTTACGGCGCTTTGACAATCCCCGCGCGAAAAAGATCGAAGATAGAGCCAGCCTTAATACTGTGCCCGAACCTCTTGGGCACGCAAAGCCAAGGAGAAGCAAGAAATGAGCTACACCGCCAGGAGAAATACTCTTACCAGTCTTATTGCCTTAGCCGTTATTTGCAGTGCTCTTATCATCGCTTCCGGGCTAGCCGTTCTGGCTCACAGTGCTGAGGGAACAACGACGTTGAGTTTCTCGAGCAATCCAGCAACGCTGGTGACCGGACCGGACGTCACAATCACCACACGTACTTTATCCGATGAGCATCCGGAGAAGGTCGACGATGGAAAGATTCAAATTTCCATTGCCACTGACGGGGCCGGAAATCCTGTAGGCTGCAGTGAGGTTGTGTCGTGGGTGCGGATTGATGCTGCGATCTTGGGGGGAGGCGGCGGATTGCCCCTGACCGGCGGAGAAACGACACTGAGTGTCGATTTGGACAACTTGAGCAGCCTCGGGCTGGATCTCAACAACGTTGCTTGTGGCGATGTCGTTTGCTTCAGAGCGCACTATGTGACGGGGGGCGGTCGAGACAAGGTGGAGACTCACTTTTCAGAAACTGCGACACTGATGACCGCTTGTCACAGTGAAGGTTGCTCGCCCGGCTATTGGAAGAACCATACAAACAGTTGGGCCCCTGCAGGCTACTCGCCTTCAGAGTTGGTCGGGAGCGTTTTCAGTGAGGCGGATGCCTTCCCCACTCTGGCCGCCGCGACTTTGCACCAAGCGTTAAACTTCGGCGGGGGACCGGAAGCGGAGGGCGCGGCTCGAATCCTATTGAGAGCAGCCGTAGCAGCGCTTCTTAACGCGTCCCATCCCGGCGTGGGATATCCGGAAACAGCCGCTTCCGTAATAGCGGCGGTCGATGCGGCTCTGGCGAGCGGAAACCGAGATACAATGCTCACCCTGGCCGACACACTGGATTTCGAAAACAATCTGGGTTGCCCCTTGAATTAAGAGCCGTCGACCATCGTGCAGCTCGAAAAATTGGGGGCGGTCGGAAGTGACTTCATCCGCGTAATCCGTGCAATCCGTATTATCGCGGGCGTGATACCCACGGATAGAACGGATAGCGCGGATTACGCGGATGGAAAGCAACATCTGCCCGTCGGCAGCTGTGGAGGTTGACACCCGCCAGACCGAAGTCTGGTGGAATCAGAGTCGCGGCCAACTGCCCATCGTCTTAGAACGCTTTCCTGTGCAGAACCAACGCGGCGTCGAACTTCCCGACCTCCAGCTGTTCAGAACCTGCCCGACTGTTTCGTGGCTTGGTACGGAAGCTTAGCTATAGCTAGGCACGATTCCTGTAACCGGCCCGGCCTATCGGATCGAAAGCAGGGTTTCAACAGAAATATCTTCGTCGACTGATTCCCAGTGGATTCCGATCCCACCACCAATAAGCCGCCAGTCCTTGCGCTGCTCGTCTGTTGCTCGGCGGAGCCGTGGAAAGCACGCTAGTGGAACAAGAATCTCTCGACCATCTGCTAACACCACACGCAGTTGGTGAGCTGTAAAGGAAACGTCGATCGCCAAGGGATCAACTGTCACCGGCAAAGAACTCATGCCATTTCTCCTCAAACGCATCCGCGTTTTCCTCGATTATATGTTGGATATCACTTAGTTCGTTGCTCCCGAAACGCACGCGACCGCACCAAAGTTACCGGTCTGAGCCAGTATTTGGCGTAAGCGTCGCCCTTGTCGACATGAACATGAATCGGTTCGGTGCGACCCAGGCTAAAGAAAAAGAAACGATAACCTCTAGTGCGAGCTATCGTCGGCATACCGCCTGATTGTAACCCTGAACCGCCAACTACGCGAGGGGGCGTCCCAGCCTGGAGCCGCAACTGGGCACCTAGAGAGTCCGGCGAGGCCGGGCGAGGGTGGCTGAAACCGACCGCAAGTCTATGGACATTCGTTTACTCGCTTGCTATACCGCAATCCTTGAGTATTTTGTCTCTGCTGTCGTTGACCTGTTTACGACAAAGCGTGTCTGCGAGGAACCGCCAGGAGGAAGGGATTCGGAGTTCGCACTCGGTGCAGACTCCGGCATTTACCTTCATCACATTTGGGCCTAACTCAAGCCCGCACACAAAACTGTCAGATCTTCTACAAACCGGACACCGAAACGACCAAGACGCACCAAACTCTCTCTCTAGCTCCCACTCCAACTTCTCTTTCTGCACGGAAGTCCACTCAGACTTCACACCCTCTATTACAGCGCTGATTTCCAAAGCCGGCGCTAGGATGTCGCGTATTGACCAATTTACTAGGTGACCAAAAGCATTCAGGCAATATGAGGCGTCCAGGTCGGAGATATCACGAACCTGCCTCATAACCTGTCCGGCAACTCCCAAATGCCAAGAAAGCTCCTCACAAAGCCCTTTCTGCAGTGAAAAATCCGCGTAGACCTGATAACAGACATCCAGGAAGGGAAAGCCGGTTTCGAGTAGTTCGACAACCGCCCGCGCATCATCTTTCGGACTATATCCACGGTGGACGATCTCATTCCTCAGGGTTCGAAAGCTATCCAGTCGCGCGAGCTCAAACTCCGCCAGAATTGGAGATCCTTTAACGGCTTGGCGCATCAACTGAGCCAGGCCAGCGGTGCAACCGGACAACTCTCTTAGTCCAAACGTCAGGACACTCTCAATACTGAGGCGCACAACACGAGTGCGTGCGGAAAGCGGTGCTGCGAAATCAGCAGGAATGCGGATTCGAGGCTCTGTAGCGAACTGGACAAAGAAGGCGAAATCTTCGTCTCCTCCGGCGTTGATCGGAAGAAGATCAAGTACGGATCGTCAGCCGTTGTCGAGTCTCCTAACCGGACTGCACATTCACGTGGCAGATAGGACGAATGTTAATACTAAGCGCTCCGGAACTCCTACCGAATTCTACGTCTTGCTGTACCACGAGGACAGCGGGTAGCGGAGCATCCGGCCCTTGGGCCCACTCCGATACTTGTTATGGAACAGAAGCGCGTTCTTTCAATTCGGCATTACTCACGACCTTGGCAGAAGGATAAGGTCGCACGGTACTGCCAACAGGCTCGGCATTTCACCGCTCGGCTGATTAGAAGGGTTGGGAACACTGCAACATGAAGAGTCAGAAACGTGGGCCAGAAAGCATCTCTCGAGTCTGTCTTGCGGTCGATCGCCTGACAAATCCCGGTTGCGGCGGCGCTCACCGGCAACACCGCCCACGATTCAGCTCAGTAAGTGGGCTTTGGGCGAGGCGCAAAATGGAACAAGGTGGGTTTGCGAAGGAAATCGGGCGGCAGCCACCGTTCCAGAAAGGCGAAGCGACTCCATTGATTCCCCATCCCTTCTTTGAGGTCCGTCCATAATGCCTCGCAGACGCGTCTCGCGGAGTCGCGAGTTGGAACGTCGACCAAGCCGCGTTCCTGAAGAAAGTCATACAGATGCAACATGGCCACCACTGCGGCCGGAGCATGTAGGTGGTCCAGGCAGAGGAACTCTAACTTCGCAGCCAGGAACGGCTCAAACTCCCTCCGCTTCAGGCCGGTGAGTAACCGATTTACCGGGTGCTTGCTGAAAGTGAGGTACTGCAAAAGGATAAGGCGAAATTCGTCGCTCACCACCGCAGGCAACCCCTGAAAAACGCTAAGCCATCGCCAAAAGTCCACCAGCAGCAAATACACGTTTTCGCCGACTCGGTGTCTGTCCTGCGCGGAGAAGTCTTGGCTGGACCATTGCCGGTCTATTTTGCCGGCCCAAGAAAGCGCAAAGGCACGTTGGCGTCGACGGGTCTCGTCGCAGTCCTTGATGCCCAACCGCAACAAGTACTGATATGATTCCTCTATAGCCTCCTCGCTGGCTCCGGCGGCTGCGCAACACTGATACGCCTTAAACATAGCCCAGTCTACCAACTGGTCGAGGCCCCACGGCGTCAGACTCGAGGACTCCAGCAAAGGAATGAGGGCGTCGATCATCAGCTGCGCTGCGGTCTCCTGACCTCCCAAACGCAACATCGAGATAAGCGCGAAGTGAGTATCGTCGATTTGCTCCGTGACACTAGCCACGTGACCAATGATCCGCTCCAGCCTTTCAGGTGGATCATCCGAGATGCGGGCGGTCGCGATCGAGAGTGCGTACCAATCGGACCGGGGATCAAATACATCCGGGCGGCTGTCGAGTAGCTCCTCCAGGAAGGCCACGTATTGCTTGCGGGAAAGCGACTCCCCCAGTTCAATGATCGCCTCGGGAAACAGATTCTTGTACCAGGGATGATCGGGTTTGACCGTTTTGAGCGCCTCGCGGGTCATCCGCAGGCGATCCTCAGGGCTGGCCCCAGAGAAGTCATCCCACCAGGCATCGACCGACTTCTTCACCTGGGGCGCAGTGGTGAAATCCACCAGTGCCGCGGCCTCTTTCCTAGACCTTTTTCGATTACGGCCTGATTTCGGCTTAAGTGATCCAGCGGCCGCCCGCCATTGGGATCCTTCTTGTTTCCTGTTTATCTTCTCGTCGTTTCCGGACATGATTGCCTCCCTGGTGAAGGATAACCCGTCGGTCCGACGAGACGCGTCTTGTTGAGGGGGAGTTCATCCGCGTAATCCGTGCAATCCGTATTATCCGCGGGCGTATACCCACGGATAATGCGGACTGCACGGATTACGCGGATGAGAAAGCGCGGCGCTCCAAACGCATCCGACCCGTCCGCAGCTTACAGCGACAACAGAAATTCGGCCAGCTCTGCTTTTTCTGTCTCGGTCAGGTTCAGGTTGAAGTGATCGTTGTAGTGGTTGATAACGTCAAGAAGCGTTGCGAACTGACCGTAGTGATAAAAGCCTCCCTTGGTGTGCGTCCAAAGTCCCTTCAGAGGAGCCGTGCGGTAGCGGCGGTCGGGCGAACGGTCGGCCTGAAAACTGTCGATTCCGATCTCCTCGGCGGTATGCATGTTCCAGCCTGGCTCGGTGTAAAGCGGAGGTACGTGACAGGTGGCGCACTGTGCCTTGCCGTTAAAAAGCGCTTCCCCCCTTTGGGCAGCAGCCGGATCAAAGCTTCTGGGAGGGGGTTTTGGCGCCTGCAGGGCCAACTGGTAGAAATGCAGCGCCGGGAGCTTCGAGGTGACGAGATCTGGATCGTTGCGCACATTGTCCAGTCCTAGTTTAGCGGCGATCGGAAACTGGCTGTCATCGGCGAGACGGGGATCAAAGAAGGTGCCTTTACCGTGCATTTCGAGGTTCGCGACCAGAGCGTTCCAGTGAGTAACCGAGCCCCAACCCGTCCAAGTGTGAAGATTGACCCCAGCCAATCCGAAGGCAGGCGGAATCAGGGTGGCGGCAGGATTTCCGTCAGGCTGAAACGCTTTCCCGTCAAAGACCAGTTCTGCGTCGAACTTTCCCGGGCCCCAGCTGTTCAGGACCTGCCTGACCGTGTCCTCGCTTACACCCAGGGCTTCAGCAAAGAAGCTCAAATCGGGCGCCAGAGCGACAATGGCGCCGACGTTCAGGTCGCGATTCGCCCAACCGTCCCGTCTAAAACCTATCCCGGGGGCCAGCGAATCGTTGACAGTGGAATGGCAGAGAGCGCACTGAATGCCGACGGACTCGAGGTTGCCCTGGTCGTCGAAAAAGCCTGTTACGCCGACAACCGCATTAGCCTTAAGCAAATCTATAGTCGTCGCAGGATCAGTAAGATCGACCCGGCCGCGACGCAATGCCTGGATGGTGGCTTTCGGAATTGCGTTCAGGTCGACTTTCAAGCCAAGTGACAAGGCGGTCTGAGGACTCAAACCCGGGCCCACGCCTCCCAGCGCTTCTCCCTTGATGGCGTCGTGAAGCCGCAGTTCTCCGCCCCAGAAGTCTTCATCGCCAAACGTATCGAACCGGAAAGTCTCCTGACCTTCTTCGAGCATCTCGTGTGCACTGGCAAGAAGACCACGGTCTAGTCTGAGCGCCAGCGGTTGGGCTGCTTCCTGGGCCTCTGACGTTCCCGGGAAAAGAAAGAGGATGCCCCCGACGGCAGTGCAGATTACTGCGAAACCGGCGAGCATCAGCACTATACGACCCCTTCGGGACATATATACCTCCATGCGTACTCGTTGCCGTAGGAGCGGTCCCGCTACGGTTCATGTTTGAAGTGGTCAAAGAAATGAGCCGGAATGCTCCAATGGCTAAAGCATTGGACTCGGGAAGTTACCGTTTGGTTACACTCATGGCAGAGTTAATATAAGACCCGCTATGCGACTGAAATCACCCAGCGTCCTTGTCTTATTAGTTATTTTCGCCTTGATGGGCACGCCGATGGCCACCGCCCAGGACCAGGACTTCCTTTCTTATGATCCGGCCTTTCGGCCGACGCCTGTTCGAATCGTGCCCGAAGAGGACCTGGATAAGGTCAAGGCACCGTTTGTGGTCGCACGTCTGAAAAACGGCAAGCTCGCCTTGATGGCTCGCGACGCCACAGGCAGGATGGCGCCGTTTTTCGTGAAGGGAATTGAAACGGGGTTCTGGGACACCCGTGGACGCGGTCAGAAAACAGACTGGGATGAAGTTTTCTCCAACTACCGGAAGCTCGGAGCCAACGTGTCTCTGTTCATGCTTCATTGGAAGGACATCGAACCAGAGGAAGGCCGGTTCACCTTCGACTTTTCGGACGAGATTGTGAACACCGCTCGTCGATATGGCGTGAGGATCTGGTGGGTCTTCTTCATGCATGACAACGGCCAGTTACGCCGGGGACGGGACTTCTGGGTGTTTAATTACGACAATCGGGGGTCGGCCAACTATGCGGTTCAGTGGGTGAAGGACGAAAACGGGAACATCCTGGACTCGTTTGATAAGATCCGCGCGACCCAGGCGGAGCTTCTGCCCTGCTATGCGCATCCGAAAATCTTCGCCTTTCAGAATCGCGTCATTCGCCAGTTGGCACGCCGTTACCGGGATTCGAACGCTGTCATCGGGATGCAGACCGGGAATGAGGAAGGCTTTATTCCAAACGTCCCTCTAAACCGCGAGGTCGACGTAAATCCGTATACACTTAAGTTCTACGAGGACTGGAAGGCCAAGACCGGGAAGTCAGACTGGAACGCGTTTAAATTTAATGCGGTGGCGTGGTGGTGGCGCCACTTCACGACCTCGTTCCATGCCGAAGACCCATACAAGCTCACTTCTTTCAATCTGTGGGGAGCGTTTGGCGAGCAGGGACGGACCGAGGTCATTCGCAGTCAGGGGGCCGATCACACCATTTACGCGCTTGGCAACCTGGACGTCATCGGGTCCATGTTCTATCGGGACGAAGCGCGCGCCGTCTGGCCCAACCTGGATGCCTTCTATCTCGACTATATCTTTAACCTGCCGATTCTTCTGCCTTCGGAAATCGGGATCGGAGGCGAGGGTCCCCACACTGAAATCGTTGGTGGGAGCAAGGTCATTTTCCAGGAATATACGATTAACGCACTCGAGCGCGGCGCGCACGGCTACTCGGCCTACTGCTATGGCCAGATGATGGACGACAACGGCAGGCCCGACGCCTACGCCGAGGCCTATCGCAAGCTGACGGCTATGGTGACTGCCGTTGAAGACATTCTGCACCCGGGAGTTCCCGGACCGGGTGGCGTGGCTTTTTCCACCGGGGCGAAGGGGGCAAAAATCAGCCATCTGAACCGGCCTGACGGCGCCACTGTCGGCATTTTGAGATTCCCGGAGGCTGCTTTTGACAATCAGGCGCCCGATCCCTCGCGGGTCAGCTTCGTTGCCGATCAAAACACAGCAAAATTCGATCTGACGGTCGAAGTCGGAGCCCGGAAAGAAGGTAATTACAAACTGGAGGTCTTTCGCGACGGGGAACTGGCTTTTTCGAAATCGGCGACGCTTAAAGCGGGCCAGAACGTCCAGCTCGATCTCACCGACGTCCGGGCCACCGAGGCGGTCTTCTTGAAGGCTACTCCTCGGACAGGAAGAATCACTGAACCTAAGAAGGGCATTCCCAGAAGGGGCCGGCCTTTATCGCCCTGAGCACCAGCTGGTTTGACTGTACCAGCGAGGTGGACAGAGGGCTTCTGTGCATGCCTTGGGTGATCGGGTCAGCGGCGACCTAGATGGTGATTGTATGGTCCGCCGTCATGAAAAGCCCGGCAATCTCTTCCATGTCACCGATTCGACCGACTTCGAGCGAGTCCTTGAGCTGGAAGAACGAGATGCAGGTGCCGCAGGCGACCAGATCGACTCCGGCATC
>ERZ795047.3891-NODE-3891-length-12944-cov-8.395376_pt1 | contig 12944 bp, 6 predicted proteins | sample MGYA00375131_ERZ795047 | MGnify/ENA primary metagenome ERZ795047 (study PRJEB30176, sample SAMN05720228) | activated sludge metagenome | isolation source: Anaerobic digester | place: Japan | collected 2015-05-20 ... | reverse complement strand
ACGAGTCTACCACGGCTGACTATACCGTATTGGAGGAGCTACCTACCAGCGGCACATCGTATTTCGGCGAGGTCTTGTATGACGTAAGCTCTCCTGTGCCGGGGGGGCTTATCGAGGAAGCGGCGGCCATATTAGGCAAGGACATAACACAGCATTTAGACATATAGTCCAGACGGGCCAGGGGTATTGCGTTTCTTGGAACTTCCGCTTCCGAACAACGGCGCCGAGCTTCGCACAAGTTTTCGCAGAAAAACACCGGGGGGGTATCTTAGGAACATTAAAGGGAAAGGGCCGGGCGCATGTCCGGTCCTTTTCTTATCTCTACGGTGAGATAACAAAAACACACATGTGTCGGGCACATGTGTCTAACACATATGTCAGGCACATGTGTCAAATACATGTTTCAGATACATGTTTCAGATACATGTTTCAGATACATGTTTCGAGAACACGTAGGGGCGCCACCTGCTTCGCGTGGGCCATAGATGCTTCAGGTTTAATTTCGAAACGACCGGACGATAGTTTATACCTCTTGCTCAAATATCGTGCGTCTTGGGGCCACCATAGCGGCTTTTGTTTTCACTCTACCTTCGCGGCTAACCGGCAAAGCTTCTCTGGAGCGGTTTTGGCATAGCGGCGCGTAGTATTTATATTTTGATGGCCGAGCACCATTTGGACCACGTCTATGGGCACGCCTTGAGCAAGCAAGCGCGTGGCCAAAGTATGGCGGCAACGGTGGCTATGAAAGTCAACACCGGTGGCTTGCCGGATCGCTTGGGCATACCATTTGAGAGTGCTGTCGGTGACGCCGAAAAGCTTATCACCTTGTGCCTTTTTTTGAGCAAAGGTCAAGAGCTCACGCGCCACATCGCGATTAGTGACGGGGACCAAACGGCCTTTGTCGCCTTTGCCGTGTTTCACCGCCAAGAAAACGCCGCCTTGCTGAACCAAGACATCTTCGGTTTTCAAGGCAGCCGCCTCACTCACTCGAAGACCGCTAACCAACATGGTCTTAAAAGCCAAACCGATATGGCATGGCAGGTTGGCAAGATGGGCCAGCACCTTCTTTTCTTCTGCTTTGGTAAGAAAGCCAGGCAGGCCTCTTTCTTCGGCCACGCGGAGCCGTCTTGAAATGATCGGATTGCCTTTTACGACTTCTTCTTCGGCCAGAAAGTCATAAAAGCTCTTGGTAGCGGCGATGATGGCGTTAATGCTTGCCGGTTTAAGGCCGAGCTCCACCAACCAGTTACGAAAGGCACGGCTTTCTTTGCCGTTGATGGTGCGAAAGTCACAACCGCTTTCTTCGCAAAAGCGGGCGAACTTCTCCAAGTGGTATTTGTAGGCTTCTACGGTCTTGGTGGACCTCCCAATTGCTTGTAGCTCTAAAAGAAAGTCTTTTATCAGTCCTTCTAACATGGCCTTCTCCTCCTTTGGTTTTCATACTTAAGTATATCTTAAGTATTGGAGGATTGCAAGGGTTTTTTTAGTGAGGATGCCGAAAAGGGGGGAGACAGAAGCGGTGCTATTTGCTATCCGGTTTTAGCGAAAAAGACGAGATATTGCTTTAGTGGGAGCGAAAACATGGGCATTTGTGCTATAATAAAATAAAGGGAGCCGGGGCACTCAGCATACCCCGGCTTGCAAAAAGCGACTAACAACTTTTAGATAGGGGCGACCTACCTATTATGTTTAGTATAGCATGTTTATTTAAGCTTTGCAAACGTAGCCATGAAAAGAATATAGGAGGAGGAGGCCGCGCTTACCGGCGTGAGTTTTCCTCCTCATTTTATTTTAGGGGGGTGGTGCGTGATGTTTTATAGCATTGCGAAAGCGGCCAGGGTTTTGGGGTTAGACCGCCAAACTGTCATCAAAGCGATAGAAAAAGGGCAAATAGGGGCCATAGAGCTGGGCAGCCGAAAACTGATACCAAAAAAGGAAATTGAAAGGCTGACGTTGACGCATGAAAAGGCATAAAAAAACACCCCGGGGCACGGGGTGCCAGAAAGGAGTTGACCAAATTGTCTACTGTTATTTTACCACAGGACGCTGAGTCAAGCGAATCGATGAAAGAAGCTGCGTTGGCTTACGTCGAGCGGTTTGGCTGGCCAGTCTTGCCGTTACATTCTATCGGTTTGGCGGGGCGCTGCACTTGCGGGCGGGAGGATTGCGGATCACCGGGCAAGCATCCGAGGACCCCAAGAGGCCTAAGGGACGCCGCAAGAGATACAAACACTATTCGTAACTGGTGGAACCTTTGGCCTAACGCTAACATCGGTATCGCAACCGGTGCCACGTCCGGCTTCTTCGTTTTGGACATAGACGGAGAAGCCGGCGAAAAAAGCTTAGCCGAGTTAGAGGCGAAGTATGGCGCGTTGCCAGAAACCGTCGAGTCAATAACCGGCGGCGGCGGGCGTCACATCTTCTTTGCATGGCCGGGGCGGGCAATAAAGAACAAGGTGGCCTTGGCGCCGGGCTTGGACGTCCGGGGCGATGGCGGGTATGTGGTAGCGCCACCAAGCAACCACAAAAGTGGCCAGCGGTATGCTTGGCGGGTTTTCGCAAGTCCGGATGAGGCCACATTGGCTGTGGCGCCCTTGTGGCTGCTCGATTTGCTATGTAGTGACAAGCCATACAACGGGGCCGACGTGGTCACCGCGCCAAAAGTCGCTGATTTGGCGTTGGCGGGCGTGCCTGAAGGCATGCGAGACGTGACGCTTTTTCGATACGCTTGCAGCCTTCGTGCGCGTGGCTTAAGCCGTGAGGAGGCCGAAAGGCTGGTTTTAGACGCCGCCGCAAAATGCAAGCCACCATTTCCACAAATTGAAGCTTTAGCTAAAGTTGAAAGCGCGTGGAGATACGAGCCACGCGGCAATTACCACCTTACCGACCTGGGCAATGCCGAGCGTTTGGTGGCCGCACATGGGCAAGACTTGCAGTTTTGTCATCCGTGGTCGAAATGGCTTGTTTGGGATGGGCGGCGGTGGAAAGTGGATGACACGGCCGAAGTTATGCGACGGGCTAAAGAAGTAGTGCGGTTGCTATACGCCGAAGCATCGAGCATTGAAAACGGGGACGACCGCAAGGAGCTTGCAAGGTTTGCGGTGCGCTCAGAACAAAAGGACAGGCTGAAGGCTATGGTGGACTTGGCCGCCAGCGAGCCGGGCATACCAGTCCTACCGGAGGAGTTAGACCGCGACCCATGGCTACTGAACGTGGCCAACGGCACCATTGATTTGCGAACCGGTGAATTACGACCGCACCGCCGTGAGGACCTAATAACCAAAATAACCGACGTGAAATACGACGAAACGGCCAAGTGTCCGCGGTGGGAGCAGTTTTTAGATGAAGTTATGCGCGGCAACCAAGCTTTGGTTACTTTCTTACAGCGGGCCGCGGGCATGAGCTTAACGGGCGACGTTTCGGATCACGTTTTGCTCACTTTATACGGCACCGGGCGCAATGGTAAAAGCACTTTTCTTAACACTTTATTGGCCGTCATGGGCGACTATGGCACGCAAGCCGCGCCGGATCTTTTGATGATGAAGCGTGGCGACCACCATCCTACCGAATTGGCCGACCTTTTCGGCAAGCGATTGGTAGTGTCGATTGAGAGCGAGCAGGATCGGCGGCTGGCCGAGTCACTGGTTAAACAGCTAACGGGTGGCGACCGAATTACGGCACGTCGAATGCGACAAGATTTCTGGTCGTTCGCGCCGACGCATCATCTGTGGTTGGCCACGAATCACAAACCACAAATTCGTGGCACCGACGTGGCCATTTGGAGCCGTATTAAACTTATACCGTTTAATGTGCAATTTTTAGACAACGACCCACTACAAGATAAACATTTATTTCAAAAACTACTTACCGAGCTACCAGGGATCCTAAAATGGTGCGTCGAGGGCTGTCTTGCGTGGCAAAGAGAAGGATTAGGCGTGCCAGAAGAAGTCAAGGAAGCTACCGACAATTACAGGGCTGAACAAGATGTCGTCGCAGCGTTTTTAAATGATCGATGCGTAGTGGCGCCGTCAGTTAAAGCGGCAGTCAAGGATGTATACAAAGCGTACCTTACCTGGTGCGAGGAGAACGGCGAAAAACCACTTTCGCAAAGAGAATTAGGGGCGCGTTTAGGGGAACGTGGCTTTAACCGTTATCGCGGAGGCGCAACCGGAAATTACCTTTGGCGCGGTTTGGGGTTGCTTGCTGATGGTGAACCACCGGTATTTTAGGGTATGGAGAGAGGACCACTGAACTTACTGAACTAAGCTGAACCTGTTTTCTATATAAACACATACGCGAGGCTACATAAATCGTTCTATATAGAAAATCGGTTCAGTTCAGTTCAGTAACTTCAGTAAAAAATGTGTCTTTTTTCTAAAAAAGGAGGGGGGATCTTTCAAGAGGGAGGTTTTGTGTGCAATGAAGAACGATGCAAGGGTTATTTGTCCAAAATGTGGCGACGACTTAGGGCCGCGGCAACCGCTAAAAAATACGCTCACAGGATGTAGACGGTGCCGTATTTGGGTAAACAATACGGGCGAGGTGGTGGATCCCAAAGAGCGCTTCAGACAGTGGCAGCAACAGAAAGAGCAAGCAAAAGACAAAAAGAAGCAGCACAAGAAATATGTAGAAGCACATTAACGTTTTTATGTAGTGAACTAAAAAGGAGGGGGTAAAACTTTTGAGGAGGCGTTTGTGTGACCGGATACGAAAAAATCAAAAAGTTGGCCAAAGAAAGGCGGCGCAACATCACCGACTTATTGGTTTTAGCTCGTCAAAATGATCCCTTTTTTACCGGTAGCGCTACCGATAAAGCGATGGCGGAGTGGTTCGCCGAGCTGTGGCGACGTTTTGGCTATACGACCGGCGTCCATTTGCGGCGGGTTCATTACCAACTCATAAGTCAAGAAAAACCTCAAAAACATAACGGCTTGCCATATGAAAACACGGAGAACGATTGGAACTACCTTTGCAACGCTGGTAAATACGCTCGATATCTTGGCTTGGTGGATCCTGAAGCGTTCGTAGACCGGCGCAATCCTGAACCTCACATCTTCAAAGAATACGCTTTGTATACACAAAAACCAAATTGGGGGTATGACCCCCCTTCATGGCAAATGCCGGAGATAAACATTGACCTTGTGGACGACATAGATTGGGAATTGCCTAAGCTTGAGGTTAGCGGATACAGCTACAATGACGCTTTGCAACCATACCACATCGAAGTTTGGGTAGAAAAAAGCACGATGGATGACGTTTTGGTTCCTTTGTGTATGCAATATGGCGTTAACCTCGTGACCGGCTTAGGTTTTATGAGCATCACCAGTGTGATAGACCTATTAAAACGCGTTAACAAAGCTAATAAGCCGTGTCGTATCTTCTACGTTTCCGACTTCGATCCGGCTGGCGATGGTATGCCAACGGCCACAGCGCGACAGGTCGAATATTGGTTAGCCACCTATGCGGCTGAGGCTGACATCAAGCTTGGCCACCTTGTGCTGACTAAAGAGCAAGTGGAGCGGTATCGGTTGCCACGGACACCAGTCAAGGACAGCGACAGGCGCAAGACCAACTTTGAGGAGCGCTACGGTGAAGGCGCGGTAGAGTTAGACGCGCTGGAGGCGCTCCATCCTGGAGAGCTGGCCAGCATAGTTGAGGAGAACATCTTACGTTTTTGGGATAGCGAGCTTCAAGAAAAAATAGCCGAAGCAAGGATGAAGGCCAAAAAAGAGTTAGACACACATTGGGAGGCGCGGATAAAGCCGTTTCAGGAGAAATTAGACGACCTAAAAGCGCAAGTTGAAGATGTAGTGCAAAAGTATCAGACGCGCTTGGATGAGATACGCGAGGAGCTGACAAACGAGCTAAGGCCATACGAGGAGATGGCAGACTCTTTACGGCAAGCCATACAAGACGCCGCCGACGACATAACGCCAAATTTGCCGGAGTTACCCGAGCCAGAAATTGAAGAAGACAACACGAACTGGCTATTCGATAGCCACCGCGACTATTTCGATCAGTTGGCGGCTTACCGAGCGCGGAGGGGCGGGCAAGCTAAGAAGGCCAGTTAAAAGGGGAGGCAAAAAACATGTTTCAGCATTCGCTTTTTGTAATAAACCGAACCGATTATTACATCCGAAGACACCCCTCTTGCACTAATACGGACCATGTGGTATGCTATACATAGCAAGTCATATATAGGAGGGGGAGGAGTAGAAGATGAGCAAAAAGACGATCTACGTTAAGGATGCGGACGAGGCCGTTTTCGAGGAGGCGCTGAGCTTTTTTGGCGAAGACAATGTTTCACGGTTGATCATCGATGCGTTAAAAACTTACATAGCAGCCAAGAAAACTGAAGAGGAGATCACGTTGGAGGCGGGCACATGGCCGGCGAAGGGGGCCGACGAGACCCACAAGATCGGCTTCAAGGGCCGCCTACTTGCCGAGGCTACAACGTATTTGGGGCAAACCTCCAGCAATGACGACCGGGGCACAGATTGGCAGCTTTACCAAACAGCGAAGGGTAAATATCTCCTATGGTGGAGGAACTGGTCACGCTGGGAAAACGAGTCTACCACGGCTGACTATACCGTATTGGAGGAGCTACCTACCAGCGGCACGTCATATTTCGGCGAGGTGCTATACGACGTAAGCTCCCCTGTGCCAGGGGGGCTTGTTTCAAGTGCCGCCGCCGTATTAGGAAAGGACATAACACAACACTTGGACATATAGTTAAAGCATAGCAACCAAACACCAGGAGTGGGTAAATCTCCACGGATGGCGCCTCCGAACAACGGCGCCGACCTTCGCGCGAGTTTTCGCAAAAAAAACACCGGGGGGGTATCTCAAGAACACCAAAGGTAAAGGGCCGGGCGCATGTCCGGTCCTTTTTTATCTCTATAACGGTGAGATAACAAAACACACATGTGTGGGGCACATGTATCTAACACATATGTCGGGCACATGTGTTAGATACATATGTATCGAGAACATGTAGGGGCGCCACCTGCTTCACATAGGCCATAGATGCTTCAGGTTTAATTTCGAAACGACCGGACGATAGTTTATACCTCTTGCTCAAATATCGTGCGTCTTGGGGCCACCATAGCGGCTTTTGTTTTCACTCTACCTTCGCGGCTAACCGGCAAAGCTTCTCTGGAGCGGTTTTGGCATAGCGGCGCGTAGTATTTATATTTTGATGGCCGAGCACCATTTGGACCACGTCTATGGGCACGCCTTGAGCAAGCAAGCGCGTGGCCAAAGTATGGCGGCAACGGTGGCTATGAAAGTCAACACCGGTGGCTTGCCGGATCGCTTGGGCATACCATTTGAGAGTGCTGTCGGTGACGCCGAAAAGCTTATCACCTTGTGCCTTTTTTTGAGCAAAGGTCAAGAGCTCACGCGCCACATCGCGATTAGTGACGGGGACCAAACGGCCTTTGTCGCCTTTGCCGTGTTTCACCGCCAAGAAAACGCCGCCTTGCTGAACCAAGACATCTTCGGTTTTCAAGGCAGCCGCCTCACTCACTCGAAGACCGCTAACCAACATGGTCTTAAAAGCCAAACCGATATGGCATGGCAGGTTGGCAAGATGGGCCAGCACCTTCTTTTCTTCTGCTTTGGTAAGAAAGCCAGGCAGGCCTCTTTCTTCGGCCACGCGGAGCCGTCTTGAAATGATCGGATTGCCTTTTACGACTTCTTCTTCGGCCAGAAAGTCATAAAAGCTCTTGGTAGCGGCGATGATGGCGTTAATGCTTGCCGGTTTAAGGCCGAGCTCCACCAACCAGTTACGAAAGGCACGGCTTTCTTTGCCGTTGATGGTGCGAAAGTCACAACCGCTTTCTTCGCAAAAGCGGGCGAACTTCTCCAAGTGGTATTTGTAGGCTTCTACGGTCTTGGTGGACCTCCCAATTGCTTGTAGCTCTAAAAGAAAGTCTTTTATCAGTCCTTCTAACATGGCCTTCTCCTCCTTTGGTTTTCATACTTAAGTATATCTTAAGTATTGGAGGATTGCAAGGGTTTTTTTAGTGAGGATGCCGAAAAGGGGGGAGACAGAAGCGGTGCTATTTGCTATCCGGTTTTAGCGAAAAAGACGAGATATTGCTTTAGTGGGAGCGAAAACATGGGCATTTGTGCTATAATAAAATAAAGGGAGCCGGGGCACTCAGCATACCCCGGCTTGCAAAAAGCGACTAACAACTTTTAGATAGGGGCGACCTACCTATTATGTTTAGTATAGCATGTTTATTTAAGCTTTGCAAACGTAGCCATGAAAAGAATATAGGAGGAGGAGGCCGCGCTTACCGGCGTGAGTTTTCCTCCTCATTTTATTTTAGGGGGGTGGTGCGTGATGTTTTATAGCATTGCGAAAGCGGCCAGGGTTTTGGGGTTAGACCGCCAAACTGTCATCAAAGCGATAGAAAAAGGGCAAATAGGGGCCATAGAGCTGGGCAGCCGAAAACTGATACCAAAAAAGGAAATTGAAAGGCTGACGTTGACGCATGAAAAGGCATAAAAAAACACCCCGGGGCACGGGGTGCCAGAAAGGAGTTGACCAAATTGTCTACTGTTATTTTACCACAGGACGCTGAGTCAAGCGAATCGATGAAAGAAGCTGCGTTGGCTTACGTCGAGCGGTTTGGCTGGCCAGTCTTGCCGTTACATTCTATCGGTTTGGCGGGGCGCTGCACTTGCGGGCGGGAGGATTGCGGATCACCGGGCAAGCATCCGAGGACCCCAAGAGGCCTAAGGGACGCCGCAAGAGATACAAACACTATTCGTAACTGGTGGAACCTTTGGCCTAACGCTAACATCGGTATCGCAACCGGTGCCACGTCCGGCTTCTTCGTTTTGGACATAGACGGAGAAGCCGGCGAAAAAAGCTTAGCCGAGTTAGAGGCGAAGTATGGCGCGTTGCCAGAAACCGTCGAGTCAATAACCGGCGGCGGCGGGCGTCACATCTTCTTTGCATGGCCGGGGCGGGCAATAAAGAACAAGGTGGCCTTGGCGCCGGGCTTGGACGTCCGGGGCGATGGCGGGTATGTGGTAGCGCCACCAAGCAACCACAAAAGTGGCCAGCGGTATGCTTGGCGGGTTTTCGCAAGTCCGGATGAGGCCACATTGGCTGTGGCGCCCTTGTGGCTGCTCGATTTGCTATGTAGTGACAAGCCATACAACGGGGCCGACGTGGTCACCGCGCCAAAAGTCGCTGATTTGGCGTTGGCGGGCGTGCCTGAAGGCATGCGAGACGTGACGCTTTTTCGATACGCTTGCAGCCTTCGTGCGCGTGGCTTAAGCCGTGAGGAGGCCGAAAGGCTGGTTTTAGACGCCGCCGCAAAATGCAAGCCACCATTTCCACAAATTGAAGCTTTAGCTAAAGTTGAAAGCGCGTGGAGATACGAGCCACGCGGCAATTACCACCTTACCGACCTGGGCAATGCCGAGCGTTTGGTGGCCGCACATGGGCAAGACTTGCAGTTTTGTCATCCGTGGTCGAAATGGCTTGTTTGGGATGGGCGGCGGTGGAAAGTGGATGACACGGCCGAAGTTATGCGACGGGCTAAAGAAGTAGTGCGGTTGCTATACGCCGAAGCATCGAGCATTGAAAACGGGGACGACCGCAAGGAGCTTGCAAGGTTTGCGGTGCGCTCAGAACAAAAGGACAGGCTGAAGGCTATGGTGGACTTGGCCGCCAGCGAGCCGGGCATACCAGTCCTACCGGAGGAGTTAGACCGCGACCCATGGCTACTGAACGTGGCCAACGGCACCATTGATTTGCGAACCGGTGAATTACGACCGCACCGCCGTGAGGACCTAATAACCAAAATAACCGACGTGAAATACGACGAAACGGCCAAGTGTCCGCGGTGGGAGCAGTTTTTAGATGAAGTTATGCGCGGCAACCAAGCTTTGGTTACTTTCTTACAGCGGGCCGCGGGCATGAGCTTAACGGGCGACGTTTCGGATCACGTTTTGCTCACTTTATACGGCACCGGGCGCAATGGTAAAAGCACTTTTCTTAACACTTTATTGGCCGTCATGGGCGACTATGGCACGCAAGCCGCGCCGGATCTTTTGATGATGAAGCGTGGCGACCACCATCCTACCGAATTGGCCGACCTTTTCGGCAAGCGATTGGTAGTGTCGATTGAGAGCGAGCAGGATCGGCGGCTGGCCGAGTCACTGGTTAAACAGCTAACGGGTGGCGACCGAATTACGGCACGTCGAATGCGACAAGATTTCTGGTCGTTCGCGCCGACGCATCATCTGTGGTTGGCCACGAATCACAAACCACAAATTCGTGGCACCGACGTGGCCATTTGGAGCCGTATTAAACTTATACCGTTTAATGTGCAATTTTTAGACAACGACCCACTACAAGATAAACATTTATTTCAAAAACTACTTACCGAGCTACCAGGGATCCTAAAATGGTGCGTCGAGGGCTGTCTTGCGTGGCAAAGAGAAGGATTAGGCGTGCCAGAAGAAGTCAAGGAAGCTACCGACAATTACAGGGCTGAACAAGATGTCGTCGCAGCGTTTTTAAATGATCGATGCGTAGTGGCGCCGTCAGTTAAAGCGGCAGTCAAGGATGTATACAAAGCGTACCTTACCTGGTGCGAGGAGAACGGCGAAAAACCACTTTCGCAAAGAGAATTAGGGGCGCGTTTAGGGGAACGTGGCTTTAACCGTTATCGCGGAGGCGCAACCGGAAATTACCTTTGGCGCGGTTTGGGGTTGCTTGCTGATGGTGAACCACCGGTATTTTAGGGTATGGAGAGAGGACCACTGAACTTACTGAACTAAGCTGAACCTGTTTTCTATATAAACACATACGCGAGGCTACATAAATCGTTCTATATAGAAAATCGGTTCAGTTCAGTTCAGTAACTTCAGTAAAAAATGTGTCTTTTTTCTAAAAAAGGAGGGGGGATCTTTCAAGAGGGAGGTTTTGTGTGCAATGAAGAACGATGCAAGGGTTATTTGTCCAAAATGTGGCGACGACTTAGGGCCGCGGCAACCGCTAAAAAATACGCTCACAGGATGTAGACGGTGCCGTATTTGGGTAAACAATACGGGCGAGGTGGTGGATCCCAAAGAGCGCTTCAGACAGTGGCAGCAACAGAAAGAGCAAGCAAAAGACAAAAAGAAGCAGCACAAGAAATATGTAGAAGCACATTAACGTTTTTATGTAGTGAACTAAAAAGGAGGGGGTAAAACTTTTGAGGAGGCGTTTGTGTGACCGGATACGAAAAAATCAAAAAGTTGGCCAAAGAAAGGCGGCGCAACATCACCGACTTATTGGTTTTAGCTCGTCAAAATGATCCCTTTTTTACCGGTAGCGCTACCGATAAAGCGATGGCGGAGTGGTTCGCCGAGCTGTGGCGACGTTTTGGCTATACGACCGGCGTCCATTTGCGGCGGGTTCATTACCAACTCATAAGTCAAGAAAAACCTCAAAAACATAACGGCTTGCCATATGAAAACACGGAGAACGATTGGAACTACCTTTGCAACGCTGGTAAATACGCTCGATATCTTGGCTTGGTGGATCCTGAAGCGTTCGTAGACCGGCGCAATCCTGAACCTCACATCTTCAAAGAATACGCTTTGTATACACAAAAACCAAATTGGGGGTATGACCCCCCTTCATGGCAAATGCCGGAGATAAACATTGACCTTGTGGACGACATAGATTGGGAATTGCCTAAGCTTGAGGTTAGCGGATACAGCTACAATGACGCTTTGCAACCATACCACATCGAAGTTTGGGTAGAAAAAAGCACGATGGATGACGTTTTGGTTCCTTTGTGTATGCAATATGGCGTTAACCTCGTGACCGGCTTAGGTTTTATGAGCATCACCAGTGTGATAGACCTATTAAAACGCGTTAACAAAGCTAATAAGCCGTGTCGTATCTTCTACGTTTCCGACTTCGATCCGGCTGGCGATGGTATGCCAACGGCCACAGCGCGACAGGTCGAATATTGGTTAGCCACCTATGCGGCTGAGGCTGACATCAAGCTTGGCCACCTTGTGCTGACTAAAGAGCAAGTGGAGCGGTATCGGTTGCCACGGACACCAGTCAAGGACAGCGACAGGCGCAAGACCAACTTTGAGGAGCGCTACGGTGAAGGCGCGGTAGAGTTAGACGCGCTGGAGGCGCTCCATCCTGGAGAGCTGGCCAGCATAGTTGAGGAGAACATCTTACGTTTTTGGGATAGCGAGCTTCAAGAAAAAATAGCCGAAGCAAGGATGAAGGCCAAAAAAGAGTTAGACACACATTGGGAGGCGCGGATAAAGCCGTTTCAGGAGAAATTAGACGACCTAAAAGCGCAAGTTGAAGATGTAGTGCAAAAGTATCAGACGCGCTTGGATGAGATACGCGAGGAGCTGACAAACGAGCTAAGGCCATACGAGGAGATGGCAGACTCTTTACGGCAAGCCATACAAGACGCCGCCGACGACATAACGCCAAATTTGCCGGAGTTACCCGAGCCAGAAATTGAAGAAGACAACACGAACTGGCTATTCGATAGCCACCGCGACTATTTCGATCAGTTGGCGGCTTACCGAGCGCGGAGGGGCGGGCAAGCTAAGAAGGCCAGTTAAAAGGGGAGGCAAAAAACATGTTTCAGCATTCGCTTTTTGTAATAAACCGAACCGATTATTACATCCGAAGACACCCCTCTTGCACTAATACGGACCATGTGGTATGCTATACATAGCAAGTCATATATAGGAGGGGGAGGAGTAGAAGATGAGCAAAAAGACGATCTACGTTAAGGATGCGGACGAGGCCGTTTTCGAGGAGGCGCTGAGCTTTTTTGGCGAAGACAATGTTTCACGGTTGATCATCGATGCGTTAAAAACTTACATAGCAGCCAAGAAAACTGAAGAGGAGATCACGTTGGAGGCGGGCACATGGCCGGCGAAGGGGGCCG
>ERZ795047.3885-NODE-3885-length-12958-cov-4.715028_pt1 | contig 12958 bp, 15 predicted proteins | sample MGYA00375131_ERZ795047 | MGnify/ENA primary metagenome ERZ795047 (study PRJEB30176, sample SAMN05720228) | activated sludge metagenome | isolation source: Anaerobic digester | place: Japan | collected 2015-05-20 ... | reverse complement strand
CCGGAAGCAGTAAAACGTTTAAGCTGCCGACAGCAGAACTGCTTTACTAACAGTGATTCTCCGAATCAAGGATGTTCTTATCTGTAATTGAATTATCTGCATAACAGACAATTCAATTACAGAAGCCAATGGCATTCCTGCGTTCCTTAAAAGGAATGGACAATGGGAAAACAGATTGCCTGGAAAACTGCCCAATTCACTTCCATCTTTACAATTTTATGGCTCATCACCGGATACAGTTTTCCCCTGGCCCATACAATACTGGAGATGGCTGGTGTGGTTTTCGCCTGGATGCTTTTCCTTTTTGTATGGAATGCCAAACCCTTTTTTGAAAGCAAATTCCTTCTCTTCATTGGATTTTCCTACCTCTTTACCGGTTTCTTCCAGTTGATCCACTGTCTGGCCTTTGTGGAAACAGGGCTTTTTCCAGGAAGCACAGAAAACCTTGCAGCTCAGTTCTGTACAGCATCCCGTCTGATTGAGGCAGTATCACTTCTGGCAGCATTCTTTTTTGTGGACAGAAACCTGCATATAAGTGCTCTCAGTGCCATCTATCTGGCAATAAGCCTGTTTTTTCTGGGGCTTATTTTTAGTGAAAATCTCTCAGGGCTTATCATCTTGTCCAGCAAAACAGGAAGCATTATCATAACAGCATTTTTTCCTGCCGTGATTTTTCTTCTTTACAGCTACAGAAAGAAGCTCGAAACCAGACTCTTTCTTCTTCTTGCATGGTCAAACCTGCTGAATACTGCATCGGGATTACTGATGATCTTTCTGTCAAGCAGCAGTTTATTTATCCTGATGAGTCATTTCCTGCGTTTTACAGGATGGTATCTGCTTTACCGGGCAATCATCACTACCGGGTTTGTGCATCCATACAACATCCTTTTCGGACATCTTAACAGAATAAAAGAGGCTGAAAGCGAGGCACGCAGAAGAGCCGAGGCCCGTGCAGCCGAGCTTGATGCACTGAGAGCGAATCTCACCGACATGCTCACTGAACATAGGACCGGGAGACTCCTGGAATCTATTCTGGTCCGTGCTGTCACTCTCCTCAATGCCGAAGGAAGTGAGCTGGGATTATATGACCGCAAAAGAAATGAGATCGTTATAGTCGCAGTCCACAACAGGTGTAACCGCAAGGGGATCAGAATACCGATGGGTTACGGGGTGATAGGTACTGTTGCCCAAAGCCGGGAGCCAATGATACTTCACGGAAACAATGAAAACCATTTTCCTTTTGGTATGGAAAGTACCTGTCAGAGCCTGATGGCAGCTCCCCTGATTGCAGGAAGCAGCCTGGTGGGGGTTCTGATGATAGTGGAATCAAATCCCTCTCATGAGTTTACCTGGGCAGACCTCAATCTGTTCACCATGTTTGCACAACAGGCAGCAATAACAATCAGAAACACAAGACTTCTTGAAATCGCTCGAAGAAGAGCGGAAACAGATTCACTTACCGGTCTTTTCAACCATCGTCACTTTTTCGAGGCTGCCGGACACGAACTTAACCGTGCGAAACGCTATAAACATCCCCTGACAGTCCTGATGTTTGACATCGATCACTTTAAAGAGGTAAACGACACCTTCGGTCATGCCTTCGGTGACCAGGTGCTGATATCGATTTCCAATCTCTGCCGTAAATTATTCAGGAATATCGATATTGCTGCAAGATACGGCGGAGAGGAATTTGTTGTCCTCCTTCCTGAAACACCGGTGCATATTGCCAGAGATGTAGCAGAGAGGCTCCGCAAGGCAGTTGCAAAAAATGTAATATCTTACAACAGGCAGCATCACTCGGTTACTATCAGCGTCGGGATTGCATCATTCTGCGGCAGCTCTGAAACAGCAGTCTCTCTAATCGAAAGAGCAGATCAGGCACTTTATAAATCAAAACGGGATGGGCGCAACCGGGTATCGGTATGGACTCCATCCATGCGAAAATCTGCAACAGCGGTTGCGGCAAAAAGATTTAGACGGAGCACAACTCTGAAAAAACGCAAGGTGCTGCAAAAACCCGCCGCAACGAGCAACCCCGAGAATTTCATCTCAGACATCTGAGTTTATTGTTGCAGATATAAGCGCTTATTTCTTCCCGCAGATGTTTTTATTGTACTCATAAACTGCGAGTCGAAACTTGCCGTTAGCAGAAAAACTTGCGGCGAAGCCACAGGCAATGGATGCATATCCGGCAAGCCCGACAGGATGGAAGCCGCGATTGTCAAGAGCGATATTTGTTATAACCAGTCCCGCACCCACGCAAAGCAGAGAGTAGCCTGTCACTTTCCGTGCCGTGTATTTTTGCAAAAACGAACGGCTGGCACCGTTGTTGTAAAGAAAACCTTTGGTGGTTTTCATATTAAGCATGGTCTCACCCATCCAGTAATTGATCCTATACGTGCCACTTTGTTTTGTGAATATCTGTTCCGGGTGAGCACAAAGAGGAGAGGTAAGGGTATCATTTTCCTGTGCTGTTACCAGAGAAAAGAGGGATAAAAACAGAGCAAAAAAACACGTCAATTTAAAATTCATGCGATTATCCTTGAGTTTTTTCTTAAGGAAAATCGCATTTAGTCAGAGACTTATCAAGAGCAATACTCTAAGAGGGAACGATTGAAAGTTTATTTTCTACTGAGAGCACTCCTGGAGTGTACCTGGCCAGGTCTTCAGCAACATCGAACCCCCGTCTGCTGGGGACCGATCCATAGAGAACGACATTTCCGTTTTTAATCTCAACGGTGATCTTATTTACATCCAGAGCAGAATTTCTGCCCATGAGACTCATTATATCCTGCCCGATCTTTTCATCGGAAATCTTTTCGGTCAGGTCGACTACCAGTTTATTGACCACAGCAGTCACACCTCCGCTTTCGCGAGCCAACTGTTCTGCTCTGAATTTTTTCCAATACTGATCTACTGAACCTTCAAGCACTACTCTCCCCTTTTCCACAAAAACCTCTATCCTTTCCAGGTAAATATCGGGATCCCAGGAGATAAGCCTCTTTACATTATCTTTAATCACCGAGTCGGAAGGTGATTTGTAGCCGGGAGGAAATACAACATTAAGGAGATTCTCAACAGCACTCACTCCTTTTACAGACCAGACATCCATCTCAGCCGCTTCCCTTGCCGAGTACGAATGCACATCCCCGGTGAGAATCACAGTGTTGTCGGAGAAATTGATCTTTATTTTAGACTGACCGATCCGGGAATCTCTCGAGAGATTATTCTCTATATCGATTTTTATCTGCTCATGATCTACGGGCATAAACCTCCCTCATCATTTTTATTCAGCTATTAAGTTTCCACACGGAATAATTAAGCACTGATGCAAAGCATACCCAGAGCAAATATGGCAAAAGGAGAATCGCGGCTTTTTTGGAAATTGGCCAGAAAGCCACTATTGTCATCACTATTGTAAGCAGCAGAGCAATAATCTCGATAAAGGCAGCTAAAGGTGAGCGAAATGTAAAAAACAGAATAGTCCACCAGAAATTGAGGAATAATTGAGCAGCAAAAAGCAGAAGTGCGGTCTTCCTTTTCTTCTCCTTTTTCTCATAAACCAGATAAGCTGATATTCCCATCATGACATAAAGAATGGTCCAGACAGGGGTGAAGACCCAGGATGGTGGATTGAAGGGAGGTTTTTTTAAATTTGAATACCAGTCGGGAATCCCCCTGGCAGTGAAATAGCCTCCTGCAAGCCCTGTTATTTCGCAGAAAAGCACAAAAGAAGACAGTTTGACGAGTTTATTGACCATAGGCATAAAACTCCCCTCCTGATGATTCATTGGGGGTGCAAAAAGAATGCCGGAAAAAACAGTCTTGAATTGTGATTCTGTGATTCAGATAATCGGGATGATTTCAGTAAGTTTAATACCTTACTGAAAAGCCTTTTTCGTCCTTCACAACAGGAATTTCATTCAGGTGGAAATCTCTTACGAAAGATAGTGGAGGACCCTCATTAATCCGGGTTATAAACTGCTCAAGCATATCCGGTGTCCCCTGAACCTCCATCTCAACTTCCCCTCCCCAGGTATTTCTCACCCATCCTGTAAGGCCCAGCGCCTCAGCAGCATCTTCGGTGAAATACCTGAAACCCACACCCTGAACCCTTCCGCTCACCGTGATTGACAAGCGTTTCAGTTCCATGGTGTCACCTTCGGGAGAAGAAATTGATCACCAGTGTCAGAACCAGACTGATAAGAATTGATGTTGCGATTGGGATATAGACTTTGAAGCGGCCATTTCCTATCTGGATATCTCCGGGGAGTTTTCCAAGAGGAAGTTTGTCGGTCAATATAAAAAACACACCAAGGACAAGAATAATTGTCCCGGCAACTACCAGAAATCTTCCTACATCTACCCAATTCATCCTTTTCTCTCCTTAAATCCCGTTTTAAAACAGATTCTGCTGATACGACTGCGGCCGGGGTGGTTTCAGGTTAAAATACCTGTACGATTTCTCAGTGACCTCTCTTCCCCTTGGAGTCCTTTTCAGGAAACCGGATTGGATCAGAAACGGCTCATACACTTCCTCAATGGTGTCAGGCTCCTCACCAACAACTACGGCCAGAGTGCCGATGCCCACCGGTCCCCCCCCGTAATGCTCAATTATTGACATCAGAATCGTTCTGTCCATCTCATCGAGTCCGGATGAATCCACGCCAAGCATCGAGAGAGTCTTATCAACAATAGATACAGTAATGGTTCCGTCGCCCCTTACCTGTGCAACATCCCTGCATCGTCTTAACAGCCGGTTGGCTATTCTGGGTGTCCCCCGGGCTCTTTTCCCCAGCTCGAGAGCAGCATTCTTCTCACACTGAATTCCAAGAATTCCCGCAGACCTTAATATAATCGTCTGCAACTGCTGAGGCTCATAATAGTTGAGCCTGCAGACATAACCAAACCGGGCATGCATCGGTGAAGTCAGCATTCCGGCTCTGGTAGTAGCACCAACAAGGGTAAATGGCTTGAGGTTAAGCCTGATAGAACGTGCAGAGGGACCCTCACCGATCATTATATCAAAAACAAAATCCTCCATTGCCGGATAAAGGGTTTCCTCAACTACCCGGTTCAGACGGTGGATTTCATCAATAAAAAGAATATCTTTCTCTGCAAGATTTGTCAGATTCCCGGCCAGGTCACCTTTCTTTTCCAGAACAGGTCCTGATGTAGTATGTATACCTACGCCCAGTTCACTGGCAAGAATTCTGGAAAGGGTAGTTTTTCCCAGACCCGGAGGACCGCAGAAGAGAATATGATCCAGAGCTTCGTTTCTCTGTTTTGCGGCTTCCACAAAGATAGAGAGGTTTTCCTTGATGGAGTCCTGGCCTACAAAATCACTGAACCGTTCCGGGCGCAGCGCAGCATCCATCCTCTCCTCATCAGGGTCCCTGGATGCTCCAGATACTATTCTTTCATCAGCACCGGATTTCATTTCTCATCACCTGTACGCAAATTACCGGTAGCCCCGGGGAAATCATCTCTGGAACAGGTGCCTTTAATTATTGCATCAGCCATGAGTGCCTGCATAAAAGTTGTATTGGTAAATGAGCAATCCTCCCAGTGGGATCCACTGAGCATGGCTCTTTCAAATGTAACTCTTCTGTATATATTGCAGAGCATTTCAGCGCTCTGTCCATAGCAGAGTGAAAAATCACAGTCGGTAAAGCGCACATGTCTGAGCTTCGATTCAGTGATTATGGTTTCTGTGAAAAGACAGTTATTGAATTCACAGTTCAGAAAATCAGCTCCGGTGAAATCGGAGGTAGGAAAGGCACAGTGTAAAAAGCTGCATTTGGAAGCAGAAAGCATTTTCCCGGTGCATCGTGAAAAATCACAGTTCTGGATCTCACTGTTGGAGAAATTCGATTTGGAAAGAACAGATCTTCCCATTTCACATTCCCTCAGAAAAGCTCCCTCAAAGGTGCAGTTCGAAAGATCGCTGTCTACAAAATCGGCTTTCTCTATTTTAGCAAATGAGAAATCAGCTCCCATCAGAATCGCTGTCCGGAAATAGGTGTGATTGACATTTCCCAGGGGAATTCCGGCGATTTTGGCAATAACCATGGTAGCGCCGGCGATGACTGCGTGCTGAAAATTCGCACCGCTGAGTTTGGCATTCTGGAACCTGGCTCCGCTTAAATTACAGTAGCTGAAATCAGCCCCGGTGAGATTACATCCCTGAAAATCGGCTCCTGAAATATTTGAATGGGAGAAGTCGTAACCCGACAAATCCATATTGCTCAGCGAGAACCCGGCCTGGATTTTTTTTATCAGTTCGCTTTTCTTCATATCACCTGCAAAGCTTTTCGTATCCACTCTTCTGCATCGGCATCATCCTGGAGTGTCTCTCCAACCCTGGAAAGTGCCCTCTCTACCTGCTTATCATTATATCCCAGGGAAATCATGGCTGCAAAGACTTCCTCACGCTTTCCCCCTGAAGCCTTCGCACCGGCAGGCAACGTGCCCTTTGACAAGCCTGCAAAAGGTGCAGCACCGACTTTCCCTCTGAGCTCCATCATCAGCCGTGAAGCCGTTTTAGCCCCCACTCCGGGGATCTTTTCAAGCCGGGATGGATCAGCGGAATTGACACTGGCAATCAGATCAGCAACTGAAATGCCGGAGAGGATACTCAAAGCGACTTTGGGACCTATTTTTGTGATACCTATAAGCTGACGAAACAGTTCCCGTTCTTCTTTTGTAAAGAAACCGTAGAGCTTGTGCGCATCCTCCCTGACATAATAATGGATATGAAGAAACACTTCTTCACCTGGAAGAGGAAGCTTTTCATAAGTGGAAAGCGGAATACTGATCCCATAGCCCACTCCATGAGCCTCTACCGACACATGGGCAATTTCTTTGTTTGCAAGCGTGCCACGGATAAAATCTATCATTTAATGACTCCCGGTATCGCAGTCCCTGCCCTGTTGAAATCGCACAGTGCGACAGCCAGAGCATCGTAAGTGTCGCTGCGCTCATGGTTACCGCTCGACGGAAGGAGCATCTTTACCATGAATGCCACCTGCTCCTTGGTGGCGTTTCCATTACCGGTAACCGCCTTCTTTATCTCCCTTGGGGAATACTCCATTATCTCTGCGCCATATTTCCTGGCAACCAGCATAGCTACTCCCCGGGCATGACCCAGAACAAGTGTGGTATGAACATTCTTTCCGTAAAAAGCCTGCTCCACACACACTCTGGATGGTTTATGGAGCTGAATCTTCTCACAAAGTTTATCGTAGATGATTTCCAGACGCTCCGCAAGCGGACGGGTGGCATCAGTAGCAATCACCCCGGCATCAACACAGGATACGGAGTTATTCTGAACCTTTATTACCCCGTATCCGGTAACTGCTGTTCCAGGGTCAATGCCGAAAATAATCATTCCTGAAGCTTCTCCATATCCGCATCGGAAATGTCGAAGTTGGCGTAAACATGCTGGGTATCATCGAGATCATCCAGTGCATCCATCAGTTTGAGTACTTTGGATGCATTTTCCCCTTCGACCTTTACCGTATTCTCCGGTATTTTTGTCAGTTCTGCAGAAGCCGGTACAATGTTGATTTTTTCCAGTGCCTCTTTCACTGCTTCATAAGTCTCCGGAGTTGTAACGATCTCATACTCGTCTCCATCGAGACTCATGTCCTCTGCGCCTGCTTCCAGTACTACCTCCATAAGCTGATCCTCAGCCATGGCATCACCGGCAACCCTGATAAGCCCCTTGTTCTTGAACATCCACGACACAGAGTTAGTCTGGCCCAGATTACCACCATGTTTGGTAAGTACATGACGGACTTCGGAAACGGTTCTGTTACGGTTATCTGTCATACATTCAATAAGTACTGCAATCCCTCCCGGTCCGTAACCTTCAAATGTAATCTCTTCATAAGAAACACCCTCGAGCTGGCCAGTTCCCTTGAGAATAGCAGACTCGATGTTTTTGTTGGGCATATTTGCCTGCCGGGCACTGTTGATAGCAGACCTCAGACGCGGATTGGCATTGGCATCACCGCCGCCGATTCTGGCCGCGATTGTGATTTCTCTGATAAGACGGTTAAACAGTTTCCCTCTTGCTGCATCGGCTTTGCCTTTGGCTCTTTTAATGGTCGCCCATTTGGAATGACCTGACATAATGTATTCTCCTTTAGTAATTATTTGCTTGTTGATAGAACGATATACGGATTTCCTGCTGTATTATTCAAAGGCAGTCTGGAGGGTGGAAAAGGAATCCGTAATCCCGCACAAGCACTGTTGTCCTGAATCTCGGCAGGACTTTACAGAGAATTCTCATTTAGTCAATTCCTCCAGGGTAATCTTTTCGATTTCAGGCAATTGATTTCCCAGAAAAGCTGATGCCTGGTTACTGAAATTGTGTGTCATATCTGTGACAATAAACCGGCTGGAGGCCAGTCCGTTGGATTTTTCGTCTGAGAGTGCGTGGAGAGCGTTCAGTATATCCTGCGCCTCTTTTGCTGTCCACAGCGCGCTGTCGATCAGTTGAATTCTTGTTCCGACTGTTCCCTGAATGGTCTCCATGAGAAGTGGATAGTGGGTACAGCCGAGTATGAGGCAGTCCACCCCGAGATCTATCATTTCGTAAAGGTAATACTGGGCAGTGAGCCGTGTAATATCATTGTCAGTCAAGCCCTCTTCCACAAGCGGTACAAAGAGGGGACAGGCCTTGCAGTACACTTTTATCCCGGAATCGATGTTCTGGATGGCCCTGGCGTAGGATTCCGTTCTGACAGTAGCCGATGTGCCGATAACTCCTACTTTCCTCTCTGCTGTGCGCAGCACAGCAGCCCTGGCACCGGGAAGCACCACACCGATCACCGGGATCTCCTTTATCTCATTTGCGATCTGTTCAAGCGCTACTGAAGAAACGGTATTGCAGGCCACAATCAGCATCTTTATATCCTGTTCCATCAGGTACCGGGCATCCTGCAATCCAAATGAGATGATAGTATCATCGGAACGTCCGCCATAAGGGCAGCGGGCTGTATCCCCAAGGTAAATAATCTTCTCACCTGGCATGAGCCGGAAAATCTCCTTAGCGACCGTCAATCCGCCTAAACCCGAATCAAATACCCCGATGGGCCGGGAATCACTCATAATTTACCCTCATATTTGCTCTGGAAACTCGTGACAGCGTTAAAAATCGCTTCAGCCATTGATTTCTGAAAATCCTTGTCCGCGAGCAGTTTCTCTTCTTTGGGATTTGAAAGAAAACCGGTCTCGATCAGTACAGATGGCATGTAGGCGCCGTTTAAAACCCAGAAATTCGCCTGACCGATTCCCAGGTGAAGTTTTGTAATCTTTTTCTGTAAAGAAGCACTGAACTTCTGATCAAGAAGAATGCAGAGATCCTGACTCTCCCTCAGGTACTCGTTTCCGGCAAGGTCAATCAATACATTCTGGAGACTGCTGTAATTCTGAGGCTTATCCTCCAGCTCGATAACCGCGTTTTCACGCATGGCCACAAGCTTGTCCTCTTCGTTCTTTGCCTGGGACAAAAAGTAGATTTTATACCCCTTTGTATCCTCTTTCCGTTTATCCGGTCCGGAAACCGCATCCGCATGGATACTTATAAAAAGATCCGCCTTTTTTTGATTTGCAAATCTGGTACGCTCACTCAAGGGTATAAAAATATCCTTGTCTCTTGTCATATAGACTTTCAGATCTGTTTTCCTCTCAAGAAGATCTCTCAGGTAAAGAGCAATCCCCAGAACAACATCCTTCTCCTTAACCCCTTTAGGCCCGATAGCACCCGGATCTTTGCCGCCATGCCCCGGATCCAGCACAATAGTTTTCACCGCCTGTGATTCCACAGGCTGGGGCGTGGCTTTTTTCTGATTCTGTGCAGGTTTTAACGGCCTCAATGAAACCATCAGTGTTTTTGTGTCCTGAACATAATCGATTACAGGTTCCTCTATCTCAGCGGCAAGGCGAACTGAGATCTGGGCAGATTCCTTGAACTGCACTGAAGAGACTGACTTTACAAGCCCCACCTTCCCCTGCTTTACCTTTTGTGTGTCAACAGTACCGCCGAAAAAATTCAGTGTAAGACTGGGATAGTAGTAGATGTAATCAAACGGAAGTGAATCAGTAAGACTTATCGTCAGCAGGGTCCCGTTCTGCTTCTTATCACAGAGTACCGAAAGGATGGAAAACCTGGGGGCACTGGTACTTACTGTGCCGGCTTCTCTATCGTGTTTCAGCGATTCCCCGGAATCACTGAAAATCTCAGAGGCTGCCTGAAGCGGAATATAGAGTGTACCGCCATGGCGAATCACTGATGCAGGTAGCTGAAAAACTTTATCGTTTATTGTATAGAAACGGTTATCCTGAACAAATGAGAGCCGGGTTGTGTTCCTGGTACAGGAAAACCTCTGAGAATATCGATCCCACTGCCATCTGTACCCCATCGCGTCACATATATCCGTCAAAGAGATCATCTGTGAACCAAAAATACTGGTGACAGGGACAGAACGGATAGTCCGGGAGGAATCCCCTTGAGAGTAACAAAAAGAGACTGAGAATAGTAAAAGCACTGTTGAGAAGAAAAGTTTCATACCTGACTAACGCTTTCTCATAATCTGGGCGATTCTTCGCTTCGATTCTTCCTCAGCAATTCTCTGACGCTTATCGTATTTTTTCCTGCCTCTGCAAAGCCCCAGTTCTATCTTTACCCATTCTTTCTGGAAATACATGGAAAGTGGAATAAGAGTGAGTTGCTTGCGTTCGACTTCACTGCAAAGATGCGCGATCTGGCGTTTCCGGAGAAGAAGTTTTCTTTTCCTGTATGGATCGGTTGAATAGGCGCCGAGTTTATCATAGGGGCTGATGTGAAGACTTACGATGAAGATCTCCCCATTTATGCACTGAGCATAGCTCTCCGCCAGATTGACTTTACCGGCCCTGATCGATTTTACCTCAGATCCGCTCAGGACTATTCCGGCCTCCACCTTTTCCAATACTTCGTAATCATGAAAAGCTTTGCGATTCTGCGCCACGGTTTTCATCGTCTAAAAATAGTTACAGCCTGAAGAGTTAGGCAATCACAGAGGTGACAGATTTTGGTCTTCAACCGGGACCTGATTGGGTTGCAGAAGCCGCTGCATCTAATATTTTATCCTTGAGACTAAACCTGAAACCAGCCTGCACTTATTAAAGAACAGAGGAAAAAATGAGCTTTGATCTGCTATCAACAGTGGAATATGGGGGATGTTCAGCAAAAATCTCCGCTCTCCAGCTCTCAGAAGCCCTGAAAGATATCCCGCGTATAAAAGACAGGAATTTGCTGGTGGATATAGAGACTCACGATGATGCGGGCGTATACCGTATCAATGACGACCTGGCGCTGATTCAGACTACCGATTTTTTCCCTCCGGTCTGCAGCGATCCGGTCAATTTTGGAAGAATCGCCGCTGCAAACGCAATGAGTGATGTTTATGCCATGGGTGGCAGCGTTTTGACAGCAATGAATCTGGTGATGTTTCCCTCGAAACGTATTCCGCTTTCAGTGCTGAAGGATATACTTAAAGGCGGTCAGGAAAAGGTAAGTGAGGCTGGAGGAGTTATTGTTGGAGGGCATACAATTGATGACTTTCCTCCAAAGTATGGCCTGGCTGTTACAGGCACAATTCATCCTGAAAAGATTATCACCAATGCAGCGGCACAGAAAGGTGACCTGCTCATTCTGACAAAGCCTCTGGGTACCGGAGTCATAATAGCCGGAAAGAGAGTCGGCCTGGTAAATGAGACCCATTATCAGGCTGCGCTGGATTCAATGATGCTTCTTAACAAAAGAGGTGCGGAAATAATGCAGGAGTTCGGGGTCCGGTGTGCGACAGATATCACCGGTTTCGGGCTCCTTGGTCATGCTTTGAAGATGGCTGATGCAAGCGGGGTTACCTTCCTTATTGAGAGTCAGACTGTTCCTTTTTTTGAGGGAGCATACGAACTTGCCGAGATGGGATGTATTCCCGGAGCCGGATTCAGAAATCAGGAATTTATAGAAAAGAACACAGAGTTTGCACGAGATCTTGATTACAACCGCAGGATGCTTCTTCTTGACGCACAGACATCGGGAGGGCTTTTCATGTCTGTTCCGGAGCTTTACGCCGGTAATGTACTGAAAGCGCTGCGGGAGTCAGGCTATCCACAATCCGAGATCATAGGAAAAGTCGTAGAGAGAACTTCGAGTCTCCTTGAGGTCTTCTGATTACTGTTACCTGTCCTCCATAGCAGATTTCTCATCCTTGTAATAAGCAAGAAACTGGTCTACACCAAACAGAGCAAGTGTTTCCTTGATCATCTCTGCAGCACCAAAAGCTCTTAAAGCAGTTCCTGCGGTGTTTACTGTAGTTGCAAGTTCAAGAAGAGCCGTCGCTCCGGAAGCATCGATCATATTGAGAGATGAAAGATCGATAATGAACTTTTTGATTCCCGGCTGAGGTGTGAACTGTTCGCATTTGGAAAAGTCCTGTCCTGAAACCATTTCACCGGAAACGGTAATATGGCAGATGTCCTGCTCTGTCTCAACCAGGAATACAAACCCGGTTTCGATTTCAGTGTTTTTCTGATTCCAGACATCTTCATGTGATACTTCGAATTCAATCTCGGTTGAGAAGATCTTAAATACTTTGTCAAGATTCAAATCAGTGAGCAACTGGCGAATCTGTGCAGACACATTTACCAGCACAAGCTCTCCGCCCCTGAGATTTATTTTCTTCCGTAAAGAAAGCATCAGTCTGAGTCCCGAGCTGAACAGATTGTATGTCTTTGACATATTAAGAACGATGCGTTTAATACTGCTGTTTATTTTTTTACTGACGGCAGCATCGATCTCCCGGCAGCTATACATACTGATGGCATCAGGCAGCAGAACCCACAGATCACCAAACTTCTCCTCAACCGGTACCTCTTTTATAATCATCATTACTCCTTTTAT
>ERZ795047.3881-NODE-3881-length-12966-cov-3.934552_pt1 | contig 12966 bp, 12 predicted proteins | sample MGYA00375131_ERZ795047 | MGnify/ENA primary metagenome ERZ795047 (study PRJEB30176, sample SAMN05720228) | activated sludge metagenome | isolation source: Anaerobic digester | place: Japan | collected 2015-05-20 ... | reverse complement strand
CAACAGTGCTGTGGAATTGATAAAAGAAGATAAAATAGACATTCTGATTGACTGTGCCGGTCACATGAGCGGGAATCGATTGGGGATTTTTGCCTTGAGGGCAGCTCCGATACAGATATCAGGCATAGGATATCCTAATACAACGGGTCTTATATCCATGGATTACCGGCTGACCGATGCGATAGCTGATCCTCCGGGTGAACCGGATCTGCATACTGAAAAACTGATCCGTCTGGAAAGCGGATTCTGCTGCTATGCTCCTCCGGTGAGTGCACCTGATGTCTCCTGTCTGCCGGCTCTGGAGAATGGATTTGTGACGTTCGGATCGACTCACACTCTTTCCAGACTTAACAAAGATGTGTTGAGACTCTGGGCTGATGTGCTCGATGCTGTTGACAAATCCAGATTGCTTGTTTTCCGATCGACTCTTTCAGATAATTCCATCTCGAGACTCAGGGAACTATGTGTCAAATCCGGGATCGATCCCGATAGAATCGGTTTCAGACGGGAAGTTCCATCAGAGGGGCATCTCAAGATTTATTCTGATATCGATCTGCTTCTTGACACCTTCCCCTGGAGCGGGCATACTACATCCTGCGAGGCACTATGGATGGGTGTACCTGTGATTACCTTGAGAGGGGACCGCCACGCAGGCCGAATGGTTTCGAGTGTGCTTGACAAAATTGGATTGAGGGAAGCAGTAGCTGAATCTGCGGAAGAATACGTGAAGATCGCACGCCGCTTAACTTCTGATCTGAACAGACTGGCTCTGTTGCGTGCCTCTCTGAGGGAAAAAATGAAAAACTCAGAACTTTGCGATGGAGCAAAGTATACAGGATGCCTCGAAAAACATCTCAGGGAAATCTGGATCGACTGGTGTGAAAGACAGAAGTAATAGTTTCTGCTTCTGAAGGAAGAAAACTATTTTTAGCAGTTCCTGCGTAATCTGAGATATTGAATTGATTATTCCTGGTGAGTAAATGAAAAAATCTATTCTGGTCATTAACTGGCGTGATATTCTCAATCCGGAGGCGGGTGGAGCTGAGATTTACTATCACGAAATTTTCAAGCGTTTAGTGCACAGAGGTTTTGATGTTACTGTTCTGGCTCACTCATTCGATAAAGAAAAGGAAGTCGTTTACGAGGGAATAAAAACCATCCGTATCGGAAATAAATATCTGTTCAATTACAGCGTGATTCCCTGGCTGATAAAGAACAGCAATAAATATAACATGATAATCGAGGATCTGAATAAGGTTCCTTTTTTCACTCCTCTTTTTGTGCGTCGTCCGAGACTGCACATGGTGATGCATTTTTTTGGAAAATCAATTTTCCAGGAAACCAACTTCATTCTGGCTTCTTATGTTTACCTGATGGAAAAACTGTTCAGTCCTGTATACAAAAAAGAATCGTTTGTTGCTATTTCCAGAAGCACCAGAGAAGATATAGTAAAAGCCGGAGTCCCTGAAGAACATGTTCACATCGTGGAACCTGGAATTGACACCTCTTTTTTTCATCCCACAGTTCCTAAAGCTTCCTCGCCTGTGCTGGCGTATGTTGGAAGGCTTATGAAATATAAGAATGTACAGTTTCTGATCAGGTCTCTTCCAGTGTTGAAGAGAGAAATACCTGAGGTAAAGCTGGAAATTGCTGGAAGTGGTGATTATCTTGAGGAGCTGAAAAAGATTGCGGAAATTTCCGGAGTAGCAGATTTGGTTTCCTTTTTAGGAAGAATTGACGAAAGCACCAAGCGGGATTTTCTAAGCAGAGCTACGATATTTGTAAACCCATCTGCAAAAGAGGGGTGGGGGATAAACAACATCGAGGCAAACCTGTGTGGAACAGTCTCGCTTTCAAGTAACGTTGAAGGGCTGCGCGATTCTGTTCAGGATGAGGTAACAGGTTTGTTATATGAACCGGGTAATATCGATGATTTTTGTTCAAAAGCTGTTACTCTGCTGAAAAGCAATGAATTGCGTGAACGATTGCAGGAAAATGCCCTGGATTATGCAAAGTCACTGGATTGGGATATTATTGCAGGTAAAATGGAAGATGTCATCAGGAAGAATATTTGAATTTTCTTTATTAAATCACAAATAGCTCTCTTACGCTTCATTACATCCCTGCGAAGCAAATCAAAATGTTGATATTTAAGAGAACTGGATGCCTGTTTTCACAGACATGACGCCTTGAAACTGAATTGATTCATTACAAACACATTCTTACCTTGCATGTCATTTCTGCGGAAGATTGAACCCGGTCTTGACGTTTGAACAGAACTAAATAAACCTGGATGAAATGGAACTGAAATAGCGCAGGGCAGCTCTGGCTGATTCAAAGGCAATCTGTTGAAAAGGTATAGCTTCCGGTTTTACAAATATCAAACCGCTTATTTCAGTGCTCAATACCGGCTGCTCATTGTTCAGCATTCTGCATACGAAAAAGGCATCGGAAGTAAAATAGGTGACATTCTCATAATAGTAGGTATTTGGAAAAGACCCGATATACTCTGGTTCAGATACTTCTATGCCGATCTCTTCACGGATCTCTCTCTTGAGGGCACCTTCAAGCGTCTCCCCGTAATCGACAAAACCACCGGGCAGGTCAAACATCCCTATACATGGATCATGTGCGCGCTTAGCCAGCAGTATCTCTTTATTAGAGATAATTATCCCTCCTACCGCAGATGCCATGTTGTGGAAATAAATATATCCGCAGTTCCTGCATTTGATCCCGTTTTTAAGAAAAACCTCCAGAGCCTCATTCCCGCAGTTCGGGCAGTATTTGAATCCTGTATACTGTATCAACAGTGTCGTTCCTTGTTAAAAAGAGAAAATCGGTATAACTGATCAGATGAAAATACAACAGGTATGATACTTTTGCTCAGATTCGATCTCTGGAATCGGTATCGGTATCGAAAACATTGCGAGGTTACTTTTACCCTTGGTGGATTCCGCGCCGGGGACAGACTACTTTTTTGCTTTTAAAACCCAGGGGACAGACTACTTTTTTGCTTTTATGGGGATAACTTCCCAGGGAGTTTTAAACGCCGAGAGAGCCAAAGGACGCACTGGCTTGGAAAACAAAATCACATGAATCACAGTTCAGACATTCATATCCTCGAAATTTCCACAAGATCTATGCTTTTCTGCTCACGAAATCAGGTACTTTGGATAGTTTTCCTTATTAGATGCGAAAAAGAGGAAAAAAGCAGTCTGTCCCTGAAAAAGAGGAAAAAAGCAGTCTGTCCCTGAAAAAGAGAAAAAAGTAGTCTGTCCCCAGGCCCGAGAAAATTGGAACACTTTTTGAAGCTATCACTTCTGTCCCCTTACCAAAAACCCATACTGGAAAAAGACATGGCACTATTTGGGCAGAAACTCGACATCTTAGATATCTTCGATGAGAAATGGCAGAAACGCTTTGCTGAACCATCGGTTCTTGGATCCATGCTGAGAGAGTACGGCGTTTCCTTCGTTGAGTTTGCCATCGGTGAGGAGACCGACAGGGAACTGATTCTCCAGGCTGCCAGGATCTTTTCCGCTGAGGGGATTTTCCTTTCTCTTCATCCCCATTTTTACAAATCCCTCTCACCGGAGATTTTTGATAAATCCAGAATCCCGGAACTGCAGAGATTCCTTGAAACAGTCCGGAAAGCGGCTGAGATCACCCGTGTCCCAATGCCTCTGGTCTTTCATGGCGGGAGAGCTGAGTGGGATCCGTTTTTCCGCCCTTTGGATAATGCATTAGCATCATCAAAAGCTTTTTTCCGGTGGATCGATCAAACAGTTGTTGATAATTACGGGGATATAATTCCGGTTTGTGAAACACAGATCCCCTGGAGTGTATCCAATAGGGGAATGGTGAGACTGGGGGACACCTATAAAAGCTGCCTTGAACTGATTGACGGCACGGGAATAGGTATTTGCTGGGATTTTGGACACACTTTCCGGGCTTCCTCGATTGGAAAACAGGAAGATTATCCGGATGACCACTTCCTCTCCAGAGTTCGTCATGTACACGCCCATGACACGGTACAAACACCCTCGGGTCCTGAGGACCACTATCCTCTCGATGAAGGGTTTGCGCCATGGAAAGAGTACTGTGCCGAACTCGCACGTCACGAATACGATGATACGGTCTTACTGGAAGTAAACCCGATGCGCTACAGGGACCTCAGGGAGTTTCTTCAAGGCACCAGTGATAATATCTCCAGTTTAAAGAGTTATTTTCCGGTTTGACCGAAAATAAGCCACAAAGCAATTGGAACTGTGATCACTGTAGCCAGAGTCGACAGGATAGCTGTGCTTGCGGCAAAAGATGGTGATCCGCCGAACCTGCGGGTATAAATCACTGATGCTGCCGCAACCGGCATCAATGAGACCACTGCTGCTACTGTGAAGACATCAGGGGAGATCGGGAGAGCCTTGAGTACAATAATGGCGAGGGTAGGGAGGATGACCAGACGCACGATAGTGCTGTAGATTACCGCCCAGGTTATCCTGATAGTTGAAGATTGTGCTAATGAGGCACCGATCAGAATCAGTATGACAGGTACCGATGCTGATCCTGCTGCAGAGATAATCCTGATTATAACCTCAGGAATGTATTTATAAACTCCACTGAAAGCAACCATAAGGGCGATTATGATAGATACGAGATTCGGGGTTAACAGTTGTCTGATTTTTAGCATGTCTCTTTTTTCTGCGGTCCTGAGAATCCCTACTCCGATTGTCCATACTCCAAGAGTGGTTCCGAGATTGAACAGAAAAAGATTCGCCAGCATACTTTCTCCCCAGACATTACGGATGATAACGATGGGGAGATAAATTGAATTGTTTACCGCACAGAAATGCATGAATGTACGGTGTATTTCCCGGTCGCGGGAAAAGATACCAAATCTCAGGAGTATCCCGGACAGCATTCCATAGACCACAAGTCCAAGTCCGATCAGTGGGAGAGGCCAGAGTTCTATGAAACGGTTGACCTCCAGGCCGGATGTTATGGAATGAAAAATGTAGGCGGGGAAAAGAATATCCAGGACAAATTTCGACCACCTGTCAATTTCATTGTCGTTTATATATCCTGAATGCCGGGCCAGGACTCCGATAGCGAATAAACCGAAAATTTCCAGTATCGCAAGTGTAATTGCTAAAGTCATCTCTCTTCCAGAACCTTTTTCGAATTGCAGCACACGGCATCAGAAATTAAATCCTGCACTTACCATTTAGTGCCATTTTCGGGGTCGGTATCGACATCGGAATTGGTATCGAAACATCTGTTATGTGCAGGAGCATCTCACATGGAGGCATGAATTGGTTAATATAAGCAGTTATTGTCACAGTGCAGGTTCATTTTAGTAAATGAAAATCTTCTTCTCACTAAAATCAGTGTAATCATTTCTTAATCAGCTTAATCAGTGGTCTAGAATAGTTTGATGTTGAAGTATTTTCCCGGGTTTTTCCTGAGATCTGCAATTAGTTTGTCAACCTGATCGGCAGCACTCTTAAGAGATTGCACTGTCTGCCGCACATCTTCCGCTAGTTGCTGGTCTCTGAGAAGAACTCCGGCCAGGCTGCCTTTGTTATCACCAGAACCGTTTTTCATGTCTTCAAGAAGGTTCGAGATTCCAACGGCTATATCGTTGAGGTTGGTGTAAAGAGAACTATCCTCGACCAGCATCGACAAAGATCCCTTTTTCGAATAGAGCCTGTTGGTCAGACGTGACAGGGCTCCGGCACTTGCGTTGAGATTGTCGTATAATCCAGGATCACTGGCCAGTTTCTGAAGAGTGCCTCCACTGTCCTTCAAGGTTGTAAGGACAGCTCCCAGCAGCATTAGCGTACTGTCAAGCGTTAACATCACTGTCCTGGTAGAAGCTATTATCTGCTCGATCCCAGTCGCGCTCATTCCGGATATGGTATCTTTGGACACTACTGGGACCCCGGTGTATGTGCCCGGATTTATCTCGATGTATTTGTCACCCAGGATACCCATGGTCATGATCATGGCGACAGAATTCTTGCTCAAGGCGGAAAAGTTTCTCTGGTTGATTGCCATTTTCACGACTGCACCGTCTTTATCGAGTTTTATTTCCTTTACAATACCGACCTCATAGCCGTAAAGCCATACCGGCGCACCGGTTCTTAAACCCTGTACGTTTTGAATTCTGGCAAAGAGAGTGCTTTTAGGGGAGAGAACAGCGCTTATGTTGCCTGAGAAAAAGATTGTAATGAAAAGAAACAGAACTGCCAGTGTTATTACAATACCCGATCTTAAAGACGACCAGGTTAGTTTTTTCTGCATCTCATGCATCAGTGTATCTCCCTCCAGTAACTGAGAAAAAGGCGCAGTTCCGGGATATCTGCATTGAGCATCTGCTCTTTTGTTCCATCAAAGAGAATACTTCCGTTTTTAAGAAACATGAATCTTCGGGCAAGTCTTAAGGCGTCGGGTATTGCATGTGTCACAACGATAAACCCCCTCTCTCTTCCATCAAGATCTTTGATCAAACTGCAGATTTTATCTGCACTGAGCGGATCCAGGTCACTTGTAGGCTCATCGTAAAGAAACATCTTCGATTCCCTGGTTGCCAGAGCGCGGGCTATGGCCACTCTTCTCTGCATGCCTCCGCTCAACTCCTCAGGCATCAGATCGATTGCTTCTTCAACTCCCACAAATCCCAGTAGTTCCCTTACATGTTTCTCGATCTCATTCTCGGTATAATTTGTAAATTCACGGAAATAGAACGCTACATTTTCCCTTACCGTAAGAGAATCAAACAGCGCACCATCCTGAAAAACGATGCTGAATTTTTTCCTTACCGGTGCCAGCTTTTCTTCAGGCAGGTCGGTTATGTCAAGATCATCGATAATGATTCTTCCGCTGTCGGGATGCAGAAGACGCAGAATAAGTCTCAGCAGGGTGGTTTTCCCCTCACCGCTGCTTCCCAATACAGCTACCGTTTCATTGCTGCCGATGAAAAAACTGACCTCTTTCAGTACTGTGTGACCTCCCCGGGAAAAGGTGACGTTTTCAAATTTGATCATACCGAATAACCAAAGAGAAAGAGGATAATTTTAGTGACTATAAAATCGCTGATAATTATCAGGATAGTAGAGATCACAAATGCCCTGGTTGTGGAACTTCTCAGTCCTACTGCCCCTCCATGGGTGGAGAGACCGGTGTAGCAGCTTATTCCTGCGATTATAAGACCGAATACAAAGGGTTTTACCGCACCTGAGATTATATACTTCGCTTCCATTATTACCCTTATAGAGTCCCAGTAAACAGTACTGCTCTGGTTATTGACTATCGAAGAGATATACCATCCACCGGTCAGCGAAACAGCATCTGCTATGATAGTGAGCGCCGGAAGCATCAGAACAGATCCCAGAATGCGGGGAGTGATCAGCTTTTTTACAGGATCTATTCCGAAAACTCTTAGAGTGTCAACCTGATGACGCAGTACCATAGTTCCCAGTTCTGAAGCCATCCCGGAGCCGGCCCGTCCTGCAAAAACCAGTGCTGTTGCCACGGGACCGATCTCACTTATAATTGAAATTCCTACTACCCGTCCTGTATATATCTGCAGACCGAGAACGGCGAATTCCGCTGCGATCTGCAGTGAAAGAGCCATCCCTATGAAAAGCGCGACCATGAGGATGATAAGAAGAGAGCCGGCTCCGGCATAGTCCATCTGCTCCATCAGATCGCGGTAGTAAAACGGCCGGCGGAATATATTCAGCAGGCCGCGGCAGGTAAGAAGATAGAATTGCTGAAACTCATACAGAATCTGTTTTATCATCCTGCTCATTTTTGTTCCTGCTCTCTCTGAACTGATCGAGGCGAGACCCGAATTCTGTCTGGTAGATGTCAATCAGTGCCACAAAAAAAGAAGCGATAACCGGGCCGATTATAAAGCCGCTGATCCCGAAAATGCTGAGTCCTCCCAGGGTGGAGAAAAAGATCATCAGATCGTGCATCTTTGCCCCCTGGCCAACAAGCCTCGGACGAATCAGGTTGTCGATGTTTGACACTACTACCAGACTGACAAGTATGATACCAACACCCGTCCAGAACTTTCCCACAAGGATCTGGAATATGCCTGCAGGAATCAAGACCATCCAGGAACCAAGCAACGGTATGATAGAGAGGACCACCATGACAAATCCCCACAGGACCCAGGTCTGTATTCCGAAAATGAGGAGTGTGAGTGCACCAAATGCTCCCTGGATAAAACCCACAACCAGTGTGCCTTTGATCGTGGCCCTGGAGACCTGCAGAAAACGGGAAAAGATCAGGTTTATATACTGTGATTTCACGGGTGAGAGCAAGCGCAGACGGATAAGAAATCTTTCTCCATCGATAAAAAAGTAGAACATAGTAAAGAGAGTAACAAAGATATCTGTGACAAACCCGAAAATGCCCGCAGATGTGCGGTTGAGGAAAATTGTGCCGTAAGTAGTGAATTGCTGAAGAAGATTCTGCAGCAGTGTCTGCCAGTCGATATTAAACAGCAGAAGCCGGCGGAAAACAGGGGAGTCGATTATCTGGTTGTAAATTCTGCTCTCTCTTCCCTTTTCTAACAACTCCATCACCTGAGGCTGGGCGGTGCCGTAAAACCCGATCATCTGCCGCACCATAAGGTCAAAGAGAATGTATATGGGGATCAGAAGTCCTATCAGCAGGAGAAGACAACAGAGAATTGAACTGAGCGCTCTTTTGCCTCTGGTAAGTTTTAGCAGACCCTGGAAAAGAGGGTATAAAAGAACCGCAAATGCGGTCGCCAGGACAAGTGGTTCGATAAAAATTGAGATAAGTGGAATGAACGCTATGGCCGAGATTGTGAGAAGGCCCAGAAGAACATAGCGGCTTAGTCTTTCGTTTCCGGATAATTTCTTTTCTGGTAATATCCGGACAGGCTTTTCTGTTTTGATACAGGAATCATTCTGCCTTTCAGGGTCTTGGCTCTGGGAGTTGAAATTCATAGGTGTGTTTTCCAAACAGAATTGCCCCTCTTTCCGGGGGATAAGTGCAAAGAATATGCCGTGGCGAGGAGTGTGCTGCTGTAAAACTGGTTCCAGTATTGCTTTTATTTCCCCTACACCATTTTTTAAAGGAGGGATTCTTATGTTCAAAGTAGCTATTAACGGGCTTGGTAGAATCGGGCGTGCAACACTGAAAATTGTGCTGGATAACCCGGAACTCGAACTTGTGGCTGTTAACGACCTTGTCCCGCCGGATAACCTGGCTTATCTGCTAAAGTACGATACCGTTTACGGTAAGTATGAGAAAAGTGTAGAGGTGGAGGGGAACTCTTTGTTGATTGGTGGAAAGAAGATTCCGGTTTTCAGTTCCAAAGACCCTTCGGAACTGCCCTGGGGAAAACTGGGGGTAGACACGGTTTTTGAGTGCACCGGTAAATTAACCGGAAAAGCGGATATGCAAAAGCATATAAATGCCGGTGCCAAATCGGTAATACTTTCCACTACGTCCAAAGAGGAAGAGGTGGGGACAGTTGTGGTGGGTGTAAACACAATCGATCCAAACTCCAAACTGATCTCCTGTGCCAGTTGCACAACCAACTGTATCACTCCGGTAGTAGAGATAATGGGACGCAGAATCGGAATCGAAAAAGCGATTCTTACCACTGTTCACTCCTATACCTCAACACAGAGCATAGTGGATTCACCCAGCAAAAAGTTTCGCCGCGGTCGTGCCGGAGCGATGAATCTTGTGCCAACAAGCACCGGTGCAGCAATTGCCACAACCAGAGCGCTTCCTCAGTACAAGGGAAAATTTGACGGGGTAGCAGTGAGAGCACCTGTTGCAGACGGGTCACTTTCAGATATCACCTTTATCACTTCACGTCCTACTACAGTGGAGGAAATCCGCAATATCTTCCGGGAGGAGGCCTCAAGCCCCAGATACAAAAACATAATTGGTGTCAGTGAAGATCCCCTTGTGTCCTCAGATATTATCAAAGATCCGCATGCATCAGTTGTAGATCTTGAACTGGTACAGGTTGTAGATGGAAATCTTGTCAAAATAATGAGCTGGTACGATAATGAATGGGGTTATGCAAGTCAGATGGTGCGTGAGGCTGAAAACCTTTCAAAATCGCGAAAATAATTCCATGGTTTTCAAATCGAAAAAGGGCCTCAAAGGCCCTTTACTTTACCTGACCAGATACCCTGTTATAATCGCCACAATCAGGAATACCGCCAGAACCCAGAAGAAAACTGCCAGAGGAGTGGGGGAGACCGCCTGTGGATCCTTGCTCCTGGAGGATATTCCTCCAATTCCAAATGCCAGAAGTACCGAGAAGATCAGCGCCACAGCTATAAGCGGCAGCCAGAAAACCCCCATAAACATCGGGCCGGCAGGTCTCAGCCATAGTCCGGCAGCCCAGACAGAGGAGAAAATAACCGAAAAGAAGATCACCAGGGCGCTTTTAGGCCCGCTGTGAAAGCCAAAACCATAAATAGCGGTGAATATAATTGCGGCAATCAGGGAGAAAGTTATAAGTGATGAGTCCATTGCTTCACAAGGGGCAAATTTGATGCCAGCAGTTTTTCTACTCTGGCATTATGATTGCAGAGCAGAATTTTAGAAATATTAAAAACTCGACGGAGAGGGTTATGAGAGTTTTAGTAGATAACGACATTTGCTCAGGATGTGGATTGTGCGCCAGTTTGTGTCCGGATGCATTTGACATGGGTGCTGACGGGAAGGCATCACCGCGTCACAAGACGATTCCTACCTGGTTTGAACAGGAGTACCAGAATGCAGCCGATACCTGTCCGGAGGGAGCCATAAAGATATTCTGCCAGGTATAGCACAAGGGTGCATAGAGAGGCACTCAGGTGCCTCTCAACTGTTTCCTGTATTACTCATGAGATTACCGTCTGTCCGTAAGACTTTGCGGATAAGAGTAAGCCGGATCAGAATGATCAAATGGGTAAACTCTGTTTCCGCTGCATTCAGAATGCAGGAATATAGGGGAGAGGGTAAGATGGGGTAAATTTATGCGCTTAACAAGGGATGGAGAAAAAACCCGGTTATCGAGGTATACCGATAAACCGGGGAAATAACTACCTTTTCTTTGCGCTCTTTTTCTTCGCTTTGCCCGAACTGGCAGTTTCCTTGAGAATTCTGTAGGTCTGAGGGATAGAGAGTTTGAACTTCTTTGCAATAGCTTCTACACTGTGACCTGAATCGCGCATTGAAACCATTTCTCTGTTTCTCTCAGGGTTCCCTGCTGTACGGGATTCAATACCGTATTTCTTGCGAAGCTGATGAACTGCTTGTCTTGTGATACCAAATTCTTCACCAATTCGTGCATCGGTTTTGAATTTTTTCTGCAGCCTGATAAGTTCGGCTTTGCTGATTCTTGCCATCTGTAACTACTCCTTTCATAGGTTTTGGAGATTTTTGGAACGGATTTTCAAAGGTATACTTAAAGATGAAAGTCAATCTGAAATGACCGAGACTCATTATTTATTGTAAAATAATATTATGGGAGAACTAATGCAATAAATTAAATACGCATTCGCAAACTAAAAGAAACCGCGGAGAGTCTGGCCTCCGCGGTGGATTGTAAAGCAGAGATTATTTACGGAAGAATTCGTCGTAGAGGGCGTTTACCGCCTTTTTCTCATCTGTGGAATCTATACCAAAGATGATACTTATCTCTGAGCTGCCCTGATTGACCATCTTTATGTTTACATCGGCTGCGGAAAGCGCCTTGGCTGCCTGAGCCAGTACTCCGATCTTGTGTATTAAACCCTCTCCGACAACCGAGACAAGAGATATTCCGAATTCCGTGCGGATCTCATCAGGACTGAGCTTCTGATCAATAGCCCTGATAATGTTGTTTGCGGCTTCCGGTTTGAGCTGGCTCTGGTCGAGAATTACAGATATATTGTCAACTCCGGAAGGACAGTGCTCATAGGAGAGGCCCATATCCTCAAAAATCGAAAGAAGTCTCCTTCCAAACCCTCTCTCCCTGTTCATCAGAAATTTCTGTAATGTAAAGCTGCAATAGCCCCCTCCTGAAGCCACACCTACTACATCCCGTGCGCTTGGAAGCCGTTCAGCTACAATAAGTGTCCCCTGGTTTTTGACATTGTTCGTGTTTCGCAGCCGTATCGGAATCTTCTTTCGCATCACCGGACGGACTGCTTCCTCATGAAGCACATTGAATCCAATGTAGGATAATTCACGCATCTCCTTGTAGCTTAGTGCCGGAATCTGCATCGGCTGAGGAACCATCAATGGATGAGCACTGAAGATTCCGTCAACATCAGTCCAGTTTTCGTATTCGATAGCATCCAGAGCCTCAGCCAGAATGGCCCCGGTGAGGTCAGATCCGCCTCTGCTGAATGTGGCAATGTCGCCATTTTCGGTGTAACCGAAGAATCCGGGAAACACAACAATCTTTCCGGCACAGAGACTCTTTAAAGCGGACAGTCTCAATGCCGTGTCAGCCATCGGCTGAGCATCTCCGAAAACATCCGTTACTATAAGTCCAGATTCCTTTGGACAGGCGTAGATAGCTTCGAGTCCATCAGTATTCAGATATTCAGCAAACAGCCTGCAATTAAGCTCCTCGCCGGCCGCTACTACCAGATCACGGAAACGTCCGCTGTGACTCCTGTCGGAAGCAAGCCTTCTGTCCAGATCTGCTGTGATTTCCTCAATTTTAGAAACCGGCACTTTTAAAGGCTGATAAATTGATATAAAACGTTTTTTCAGATCATTGACTATTGAGGAATAATCTTCGGAATTAAGGGCTTTTTCTGTTGCGCTGATCAGAAGGTCGGTGACCTTTGTGCTGTGCTCGGGCGATTTGCCCGGGGCGGAAAGAACAACACATCTTCGGTTCGGGTTCATCCTCAGAATCTTGACAATTTGCATCAGCTTCTCACTGGAAGCTACTGAACTGCCACCGAATTTACTTACAAT
>ERZ795047.3848-NODE-3848-length-13022-cov-4.367703_pt1 | contig 13022 bp, 6 predicted proteins | sample MGYA00375131_ERZ795047 | MGnify/ENA primary metagenome ERZ795047 (study PRJEB30176, sample SAMN05720228) | activated sludge metagenome | isolation source: Anaerobic digester | place: Japan | collected 2015-05-20 ... | reverse complement strand
GTTGGAGACTTTGTTTCTCCAGTATTCTTCGTTTGTCCGTCATCGCAAGAAGATAGGCCTCGAGCCGACTTGCGTCGAACGGCGAATGTTCCATGTCGATGATGACGAAGTCCAGCTTCGACGAGGCTAGGCCGGCAGCGCCGCGCGTCGAAATGTTGGATACGAAAATGCCCAAGGCTGGCTGTCCGACTTGCAGAAGTTCGATAACCTTATTTAGACGCGCCCCCTGCGGCTTTCCCCTGCCCATCTCCCGGGCACGCGTAAGCAGGGAGGTAACCAGGGTGCGATCAACCGGGCGGAGCTCGACCCGTCGAATGATGATCTCTGCACCTTCGGATTGGATTTGAATCTTGCCCTCGGTGTGTGTGGCATCCGTCCCGTGGTTCACCACGACTCCGTTGAGTACGTTGATGATTTGTGCCCCGTCACAAATGACCTCCAGGCGATTCCATTCCCCGACTGGCTTTTCCACGTCATGTGGTCCCCTGTAGCCAAGCACATCCTTCCAGGCGGGATCCCGTCCGTACCAATTGTACCGGCCTTGGTCGCGGCGAATTTTCGTGCCGCCCGGCTGCCAGTAGACTTCGGAACTCCCGGGTTCAGTCCTTATCTCGGATGACAAAGCAGGCCGATTCTGCCCTCCGACCAGGATGATATCGCCTGTGCCACCCTCGATGATCTGTGCCTCTATCGATTCAAGCCAACAACCGAAAGCTGCTCCATCCGGGCCACTTCCATGGATAAGAATGCCACTGTCGCGGGCGGAATTCTTTCTCGGCTCAAACGTGGCCCCTCCCCACCGCCATTCGACGAGCAAGTGATAGTCACGGAAGCGGTCCCGAGTTGTGAGAGCACCCCATTCTTCGCCGGAAATTCGCAGTTCTCCGTTGCTGATTCGGAAAACACCCTTCGGATCCGAATATTTGCTCGACTGCAAGTATGTGTAAAAGTGCTTCAGGTCCTTTCCGTCAAACAGGACGATTGGCCGGGTTGGTGTGATAGCGGGCTGGTTATCCGAGAGTCGAGCCGCTGGTTGGCAGATCAGAAGGAACGACAGAATAAAACCTAATCGAACGTTTCTTGGCATTGCTTTCTCACTCCCTTTCGAAGATAACCCCAGCCGGCGTTCGCATCCAACTGACATTGTCAGTATATGCAAGGTTTACGAGCGGTGATCACGTGTGAGCCATTTCGCAAAGCTCTCACTGGCCGCTCAAACACTGATTCCGGCTTACCTGGACGAAGCTTTCCGATCGGACAAACACTCGTCAAGGAAGGAGAATGGGTCATCAAGCGAAAGGCTGTAAGTCCAGTCGGCCGCTTCGTACAGGATGACCTCACTGATGTCTTCGCGCTTCAGCATCGCACACATACGCTCTTCCCGGGCTTTTTTCCCCTCCGGTGTCCAGCCGGCTGGCCTGTAGGCGGTCAGCTGTCCTCTCAGTGTCCATTGCCCCTCGTACATGATCCCTTTCGGCCCCTTGTATTTGGACCCGTTGTTGGCCGCTAAGTCACTCAAAGCGTGTGTGAGATAAGCTTCCAGGATTGTGATATTTACGAAGGGGCCAACGCCCAGAAGCACCGGCTCGACCTCGAGATCGGTCAGATCCACCATCGACATCCCCTCGCCGATATTCTGAATCCAATTATTACGGCTGCCGGCATAGTGGACGGCCTCGCGAGGGAGATTAGCGCGTACGCTTTCGACTGCTTCGACAACTGCGCTCCTTTCGGGAAGCACAACACGTAGTCGCTTGTCGGGGAATCGCCGCGACAGATCTAAAAGAAGCAAACGGACGCCAGAGGCCACCCCCAGGTTGCGGACGTAACGCCAGCGAGAATCACAATCGGGACTCTGGCAACTTCCCGCCCATTCCCCCGGCTGCCACATCGTCAGCTTTTCCAAGGTCGCCTCGCTGGAGGCCAGCCTGCGAAGCTCTGGATCGGAAATGGCCAAGCGAGGCGCGTAAGCGAGGTCGAGTCCCAAGTGCCTTGCAGGTTTCTTGGCAGCCTGGTACTCGACCTTGGGTTGGATACCGTCTTCACCGTCCGCCATTGAGCCGGCGAGCTGAGTATGCGACCGGGTGTTGAGATATATCTCGTCGAAGGCCGGGTGGCGGACGATCGAGGCGATTTCCTTGATGGCGAAAGCTCGCGCCTCGGGTTGGTTGTAGTCGATCATTTCGGGTGAGTAAGCGTCTCCGCGGTCGATCACAAGCGTGCATCCTTCAAGCGTCGAACGCGGTTGAGACGCAAGGTACGTGGCGCTTGCCTCCGACGCAAAGAAGGTGGAGTGATACCCCCCGTCCTCAGGAATCCCGGCAACCAGCGTCTTCTTGCGCTCCGGCGTGGTCTCATCGAAGGCCCAGTATGTTTGTAACCGGCCGAGAGGCGTTGACTTCTTTGAAAACAGCAAAACAGGCTTAAAGCTGGACATCTCCAGTGATGCTTTCCCGCTCGGATTCTCGAGCAGGATGTAACGGTACTGGCGAGGGATGCGCAAGCCGGTTATAAGCAAGTCGTTGCCATCGCGCTTTATGCTGAACCCCGTGACCGACCGCCGCTTACTGTACGCCTGGCGACTCAAGTCGCCGAACCGCCGCAGCTGAAAGCTGCCGTCTCGGCGGCGCTGAAAAACGAGCGAGTCGCTCTGCATAGGAGGAAAGTCTGCTGCAATGATGCGCAGATTATCCCGGCTCGCTTGGAATCGCTGGAGAAATGCGTCTATGTTGCCTGCCTGGGGGATGCGAATAGTCCCGACACCAGCTTCGTCCTCAAATCCCATGGAGGCCAGCACTTCGCGGTAATTGGCGTAGCCGATGGTGTTGAAATGGAAGTTAACGTGTGGCGAAGCGAACGGAAGATAGTTCAGAAAGAAGCTTCCGTCGTGGTCAAAGACCGGCACTTCGTAATACTTGGTCACGGCTGGTTCCAAGGGACGGAAACTCAAGGCCAGCGCGATGCCGTGCTCTCGGGCGCTGTCCCCGAAGATTTTCTGGATCTCGGGGTTCAGCCGGAGGCCAATAGTGTCGCGAATCCAAGCCCAGGTCACAATTCCGGTTTTGTCGGATCCGTTTCTGACCAAAATATCTTTCAGCTCCTGGCTCTCCAGTGCAGCACGAGCGATCGCTTTGAAGCGATCCCAGTCCTCCTTCTCGTAGCCGGAAGGATCGGCCAGAAACGGGAAGGGAAGCGGCCAAACAATCAGGCGGCTGATTCCCTGACATTGCAGTCTCCGGAAGTACTGGTCAAATCCACTCTTGTCGATCAGAAGATTAAGATCGGAGTCGCGATGAGGAACCCGGTAGCGAGATTTGCCCGTAGGAGGACTGCTCAGTTCATGATGGAAAAACTGCCGATTGGAGATCACGCCGAGGCCGAAGATATTGATAAGATCGTCAGCGAAGTCGGCATAGTAAGAGACTGGTCTGGTGGGCGGAGCCGGGCGGATTGTCAATACCTGTTCTTCGGGGGCGGCGCCGACGCGTCGGACTGTTATGCGGAGCTCCAGAACTGGCGCGGATGCCTGGCTGGTGCTGACAACCGAGAGTTTCCCATCTCGAGTAAGTGAAATCTTCAGTCCTTCGGCCTCGACAGAGCCGGATTTTCCTTCGGACAGCTTCTCCCCCGACCGCAGCAGAGTGAGGACAACTTCCTCGTTTGCTGCGAGAGGCGCAGAGAGGATTGGCCAGGTACGTTCCCCGCCACATTGATAGCAAAACGGGACCTCGGTGTTCCGCACGAGCAATCTGGGACCAGGCGGTTCTGCGAGTGCTGGCTGCGCCACGACGGTCGCGAGCAAGAAAAAGGATAGCAGGACTATTGTGCGGACCATCATTTCTGTCCTTTCGTAACGTTGGCAAGGGCGGTGAGAAGCTTGCTCGAGTCTGCGGAATACGCCAATCCGCCGGTTTCCATTGTCCAGAGTGCTGCCTTGTTCAAAAGGCCTTCCCTGGCCGTTTCCTCAATTTCCTCCCCGGCGGTGCAGTCTCGCAGGACGATGCACCGGTACCCCAGCTCATTCGAAGGATGCTCCGGGAACGGACCAGGAAAGTCCGTTCCCGGAAACGTTGGCTTTTAGAAATGGTACTTTAGCGCGAACTGGAAAACGCGAGCCGCCTTGGCAGAGGTCACCGAGCCAAAATACGGGCTGTTAGTCGCGGCAACGGGGTTATTGAAGTTCGCACGATTCAGGGCGTTAAACGCCTCAGCTCTGAACTCCAACCGATGCTCTTCCGTTATGTAAAACTCCTTTCTCCCCGCGAGGTCCATACTGAGGTAGCCGGGGCCGTCGAGGATATTACGGCCGGAGTTGCCATACTTGTACGGGGCAGGTTCGGCAAAGGCGCTGGTGTCGAACCACTGGTAGATCGTTCTCTGGTCGGTGGGAAGTGCACCATCGGCCAGCCGGTCCGCTCGCCGCCAAAATGTCTGAATGTTCAGAGTGGCGGTTGGAGAGGAGACCGTAAATGGATAACCGGATTGGCCGACAATTATGCCGCCCAGATGCCAGCCTCCAAAAATCAGGTCGACCAGCTTGGGGGCGTTTGCCATGAATGTCCGGCCTCGCCCGAAGGGCAGGTTGTAGTCGAACCCCATCGAAAACCGATGGCGGATGTCAAAGCTAGACCGGCCCCGATTGGCGGCGACGTTCTTCGGGTCCTGCTGATCGGTCCAGGTGGTATCGTGGGACCTGAGATCCAGGCTCTTGGCAAAAGTGTAAGCGAAGTTGTAGAACAGACCGTGGCTGAGCCGCTTGACAGCCGACATCTGCAACCCGTGATAACTCGAAGTCCCGGACGGAGTTATCAATTGAACCTGGGCGCCGAAGGCGGGGTAGGGAATCCGTTCACGGTAGTCTCCCGGGCCAGGTTCGGCGATGTTCGGCCAGCGGTTGTCCAGCAAGTGAATCCCTGTGCTGCCGACATATCCTACAGAGGCCAGGATTTCCCAAGGAAGCAGTTGCTCGACCGTTAGATTCCACTGCTGAACATAAGGATCCGGAAACCACGTCGGATCGAGTCCAAAGGGCTGTGTCTGGCCGGGCTTGATGAATCGGAAATCCGGGTAATCCAGGGGAGCTCGCAGGTTGGGAGCGTTCAGGTCGGCGTCGTTTCGCAACGACCCTCGGAAAGGCGGGGCGTTCCCCATGACGCCGACTGCGCCGCCGATCGCGGAGTCATAAAAGATCCCGTAGCCACCGCGCAAGACAGTCTTCCCCTTGCCCCAGGGGGACCAGGCGAAGCCAATACGTGGCGCCAGATTCTTGAAATGTGTCTCGCCAAAACCGGTCGGACCGTCCGTCCTATAAGGGTAGGGAGGATCGAAACCCTCTGGAAGTGGGGCACCTGTCATGTAAGTCAGGCAGGCGCAAGTGGGATCAAAGAAGGCCGCCCCGCGGTGCCGCTCTTTCCAAGGCATTGTGATCTCATTGCGTAAGCCGATGTTGAGCGTCAGGTTGGGAGTCACCTTCCAGTCATCCTGGAAATAGAGGTGGAAGGCCTTGCGGCGGGCATAAAAGGGAGTGGAACCTACATCCATCTCAAGACGCTCGGGTGCGCCCAGCAGGAAATCGCCCCAGCCGCCAACCTGGCTGTTCAGTGTGCCTGGCGTTTCGGAAGTGTACCGCCCGCTGTAGGAGACACGACCGCGCGAGGACGAGGTGATTAGCTGATTGTAGGCGATGGTATTGAGCGCGCCACCGAAACTCAGGGAGTGGTTGCCCATTATGCGAGTAAAGTCCTGGCGCAGTTCCCAGTTGTTGTTGCTGGTACCCCATGGCAGGGTTGAGTTGTTGGCGTTAAGGCTGCCCATCAGCGAGACACCGACAAGGGGGTACCCATCGTTCGCGGAGCTCTGCACCGGAACTCCGAGCGACGAAGCGATCGGTTCCTTAGAAAACTGTTCCCAGTAGTCGCGCCGTCGAGTGTAGGCCAGGTTGGTCTGGCTGATGAAACTCGGGTTGAAAACGTGACGGTACTGAATGTTTGCCAGGATTCCCCGCTCGATGCTCAGCCAGTCGCTGACCACAGGGAAGTTGCCTGGTTTGAAGTCGTCTGTGAAGGTGGTTACCACATTGACCGCCACCTGGTTGTCCGCGCTCAAATGTTGGTCAAAACGAACGTTATATTGATTCGTCTTGTCTTTTCCCGGCGAGTCATTCAGGTAGTTGGCGGCACCGGTCGGGTGTGTATAGTTCGGCTTGGGCCAGTACTGAATCAAGGCTTTGCTGAAAGGGTCCCAGCGGTTCTCCGGTATGATGTCTCCCGGGAAGCGCTGGCGCTTTCCGTCCGCAGTCAGGGGGGCGAAGGGGTCGTACACAGGTCCCTTCTCGGAGAAGTTTCCGGCACGTTCCAGATCAGTAGGGACGTTAGATGTGGCGACGGAAGCTGCCCTCGACCGATAGCCCTCGTAGTTGAACATAATGAAGCTTCGGTCGCGAAACACGGGACCGCTCACTACGACACCGAATTGGTGCTGTTTCAAAGCTGGAGGTTTGCTTGCTGAGAAGAAGTTGCGCGCGTTAAAAGCGTCATTACGGTGGAATTCGAAGAGGGTTCCGTGCCACTCATTGGTTCCCGACTTCAAACTCATGTTGACGACGCCTCCGGCACCCTGTCCGAATTTAGCTGGCGCCATGCTCTGTTCAAACGAAAACTCCTGGATGGCATCGATAGAGGGCTTGGTGGTGGGCCTATGGGTGTAAGTCTCGGTGAAGTTGGCTCCCTCGAGCACGTAGCTCTGAAGGGTGTTTCGGGCACCGCTCATTGCTCCTCCCAGCTCAGCCCCGGGAGCTAACTGCAAAAGTTGTTGGAAGTTGCGGCCGTTGAGCGGCAGGTCGACAACCTCTGCGCTGGTGATCAGAAAAGTCCGCGTTGGGCCCTCCGTCTGAACATTGGTGAGCCCGGCGTGTACGGTTACTTCGGTGGTCGTCTCTCCGATTTCCAAGTGGAGGTCGACCCGACGAGTTTCACCCACGTACAGGTGAAAAACACTGCTGGTGGCGGTCTTGAAACCCGGCATGGAAGTACTGACGGTGTAGTCGCCGACCTGCAGTGCAGGAATGGAGTAGTTTCCCTGATCGTCCGTGATCGAATTCCGCTTGAGACCGGTCAGAATGTTGGTCACCTGAACCTCAGCACCTGGAACCACGGCACCGGTGCCGTCGCGAACGGTGCCCAGAATGGTTCCAAGATGACCTTGGCTGTATGCGATGGATGTGCAGAAGGAAAGTAGGGTTGCGATCAGGCTTGCCATCAGAAGAACTTGACGGCTCTTGCGTCGCCTTTGCATAAGGTGCTCCTCCTAACTGGAAGCGAGGCGCTGGCTTCAGACGCCCCAAGTTACAGAGCCTGGGATGCGAACTTACAGTGCCTGAAAGGCATATAAAACCTTTTAGCCCAGCCTGTCAACAGTTGTCAAGTAAAACTAAAATGTTAGATGATAGATTTGGGTTTATTAAGCCTGGAGAAGCAGCAGCGCCAGTATTGGACGGGATTTCTGGTTGGGATGTCGTTGACAGAAAATCTTTGATTCAGCACAATAGCGGCGAGCTGATATTTCATCACGGCCGCAAATACGATCCTATGCCGGCCGGTGCCGACACGGGTCGAGGGAGGGAGAACAATGCAACTCAACGGGCGTTTCTTCTTCAGTGTGCTTGTCTGTCTTTCCTTGGCTGGTACTCTGCTTATGGCCGAGACCCATTATTTTAAGCCGACCAGCTACTCAAGAGAATTTACGGCGCACATCGATCCGGTCTTGCGGATCAAGCCGGGGGATGTGGTGGTTACCTCCTGCGTCGATTCCAACGGCGACGACGAGAACGGCAAGCGCGTTACCCTCCCTTACAACCCCTTGACCGGGCCTTTTTATATTGAGGGAGCGGAGCCGGGTGACACGCTTGTTGTGATGCTTGAGCGGGTCCGCCTGAATCGCGACACAGCTGCTGCCAGCAGCCGCATGTCGCCCGACTCTGTGCCACCGGATTACATCGCTAAAAATCCGCCGTCTCGAGGACTGACCTGGAAGCTGGATCGGAAGACTATGACTGGCAGTGTCGATTTTGCTCCTTGGATTTCCCGGTTCCGGTTGCCACTGCGACCTTTTCCGGGTTGTATTGGCGTGGCGCCGCCTCCGCGGGAAGCACCGTACTCCCGGTTGATGGCCAGGACCGGTTCCGTGACCTCTTCAATTGTCTCTGACGATATGGGGGGCAATCTCGATTACAACGAGCTGGTGGAGGGGACCACTCTTTATTTCCCGGTCCATGCTAAAGGTGCCTTTTTCTTTATTGGCGACGGTCACGCGGCGCAGGGAGAAGGTGAGGTCAACGGGGGTGCGCTTGAGACTTCACTGGACGTCCAGTTCAAGGTGTCTTTGATCAAGAACAAGACGATTCCGGCGGTCCGGGCAGAGTCTGACGAGTTCTACATGGCGATGGGCATGGGACTCCCGCTCGATCAGGCTCTACAGAGGGCCACTGCGAACATGATCGACTGGCTTACACGGGACTTCGGTCTCTCGCAGGAGGAGGCCCACGTTTTGATCGGGACAACCGTCGTCTACGACATCGGATTGGTGTCCGATCTGCGCTCGACGGTGGCCTGCAAAATCCGAAAGTCGTTGCTGACGGGGCCAGTCCGCTGACAGGAGCGTGATGGCAAACGGGATCAAGACAAGAGGTATTGCCCTGCCCTTGGATTAGATCAGCCCTAATTCGCGCAAAATAACCCCGACCTTCTCTCTGGCTTCAGGCGAAACCTGCGCGAAGGGCCGCGGAGCAAAGTTGCCGCAAACACCTTCGTGATTCATGGCTGCGGTGAACCCGGCAAAAACAGATCCGACCTCTTTCAGCGGGTACCCAGTGCGGTGATGACTCCTCGTATCTCCTCGGCTGGATTCCTCATTTGCCATTTCTCCTCATCGAACATAAATGGCAGATTCGGCTCACATTCCGATCGTCCCCCCCTGGAGACCGGCGTTGTGGTTGCGCCCACCTGCCGCCTCAGCCGGATTGCGCCGTAAAGATCGGTCCCTGCGCCCGAACCTCTGGGTAGTCGTCGGGCGTCTTTCCCGGCTGGCGTCGGGAGGTGACGGGTTCCCAACGACCGGTAATAGAGCTCAGCTCCGCAGCAGCAAGGGTGCCCGTGGCAATGGCGCTATCCTCGTAGCCGCAAGGCCAGGTCGCACGTCCCTGGACGGTTTCGACAAAAGTATCGATTTCTTCCTTGTAGGCGGACTCGATCACGTCGCACTGCGGTCCGCACGAAATCCGGACCTCGGGAAAACCGGGGACACTGTAGAAAATCTCGCCCGAAAAGACGTCAAAAGCGACACTCCCGTTGGTTCCGAAACAGACGCCGCGCCTGGCGCTTGACGGGGATGACATCAGGACCGTCAACTGACCGTGCGCCCCACTTTCCAACAGCATCTGCAAGGACCATGTGTCTTCCGATTCAATCTCGAGGTTGCCCAGCCGGCTGACTGAACCGGCGACCCTTGTTGGCCGGCCGAAGACATGATTTAGATAAAGCAGCTCAAACGGCACCATCTCGCGGGCTGCCGAAGTCTCCCGGTGTCGTGCGTAAAACTCGCTACCTTCTTCCGGGTGCCAGGAAAGAGCCCACGTGGAGAGCATCATCTGGTAGTTCTGAAGCCGTCCCAGCCGCTCTTCCACGATCTGCCTGAGCCTTCGGATTACCGGCAGAAAATGCGCCGAACATGAAGAGGCGCTCACCAACCCCTTCTTTTCGGATATCGTCCTGATGGCATCAGGGTCAAAAGTCCAGATATGCTCTTCGCAAAAGTGGTGAAGTCCCTCGTCCAGGGCCAGTTGGATGTACTCACAGTGATGGTCCGGGGGAGTGGAGATAACCAACGCCTCAGGCTTCCAGGTCATGGCCTCTGCCAAGTGCTCGAAGACCGGGATTCCAAACCGCTCCGTTACCCGATCCCGACGGTCTTTCCTCGGTTCAAGCAAGGCCAGGGAACAGTCGGAGCGCTGGGACAGGTCTCTGAGTCGCCGGGTTCCCATGGAACCGACGCCGACTTGTAAGATACGCATACTTATCTCCTTCACGATTTCGGGTCCACGCGACGCTGATGCGAGACCTTCGGCCGTTTTTCACCGTATGCCGGCTATTCTGTTGACAGTTGACAAGATTCCCGCTCCGGTGTCAATCTCAATTCGGGAGCGAGGGAAGATTTGCCGAGCATTTCGGTAGGCGATTACATCACGGCAAGAACGGGCACTCAACTGCCGGGCGTCAAGGTCCGCTCCCAGAACTTGACAAAGCAGGTGGTTTTGCGGTTTCCTGTTAACTGTCGACATACTTCTTCAACCGGGCCTGTCGTTTACTGAGCAGTGCTCGCCGGTTGGCCGCCATTGCTTTACAGATAGGACGATGAGAATGGTTCCAGCAATAATCAGGCTCCTCCCGTTGTGTTCGTTCCTGGCCGTCGGGTCGGCCGCCCTCGCTTCCTCCAACGACAATCCGTTTTTCGAGCAAGGTCGGGCCTCTACTCCCATGGAAGGCACTTATCACGCCTACCCGATCATTGCCCGGACGGAAGCTGGCAACCTGTTCCTTGCCTGGTCGATGGTCGATACGGCTACTCACCAGGGTCGGGTTGTCGGGGCCTTTTCCTATGACGGAGGCCGCACCTGGGAAAAGCCGAAAATCCTGATCGACAACCCCGGGAAGAGCGATGTTGACCCCTGTATCCTGGTTGACGGCCGCACTATCCTCGTCTACTCGACCACGGTGGCCGTTCCCAACCGGATAGACTGGAGCGAGACCTGGATGGTCAAAACCGAAGATGAAGGCAAGACCTGGAGCCGGCCGATCGAAATCAAAACCAGGTTCAAATACCTCGTTGGAAAGAGGCATCTCGGAGTGAGGCTTGACGACGGAACGCTAGTCATGCCGATCTCCTGGGATTTGTGGGCCCAAGCCGGCATGCCTGCCCGGACCGAGGGGGAGATGGATCTCAAGTCTGGTGTCATGCTTTCAAAGGACCACGGAGTGACGTGGGAAGCTTACGGCGATCTGCACATTTTCGAGCCGAAGGTTCGTCCTTCTTCCACTTGGGGGCTGGATGAACCGGCACTCGTGGAGCTGTGGAACGGGGAGTTGCTGATGCTCTTTCGCACCGGCACTTCCTGGCTTTATGAGGCGCGCAGCCCTGACGGCGGGAAAACCTGGTCCGAGCCGAAGCGTACTTCGCTTCTCGGTCACAATACCCCAATGGCTCTCTGGCGAACCGACCAGAACCCGCGGGAAATCATCCTGATCTGGAACAACTCGCCACTGTATCGACACCCGCTCAGTGTGGCCATCTCAGATGATGGCGGGCGCGCATGGTCCCGGCCGAAGAACGTTGCGACCGCCCCGGACGGGGTGGGAACTCCGGCCTCGGGCTTCCAGGTATCGTATCCGGGCATCACCCAGGACCGAGATGGAGTTTTCGTGGCCGTCTGGCAGCACCACATCCCGGGGCAGGCTCGCGAGATCCGGTGGGCCCGGTTTAACAGGACGTGGGTGCTGGAGAAACCAGACAACCGGGTCAAGCCTTAGAGGCCGCGCCCGAGTACGAGCACCGCTGCTCACGATCACGTACTGCTGCCCAGAACTGGCGTTCGTCATTTGTGCTCGTACTCGTGCTCGACCTCTAAAGCTAATTGCCCTAGATGGGGGGAACCGTGAAATTCTTACCAATCGTTGTTGCTTTTGCCCTTCTGGCCGGCTGCTCGGGCAGGACAGAACCCGAATGGGCTGTGAAGGATCTTCCTTACCGGCTGCTGGTCGAAGTCCCGCCGCTCGATATCGGCGAGCGTGACTTCGACTCGATACCCGCCGCCCTGGATCTCGACTTTTCTCAACCTCCGCTGGCAGACCTGGACCTGGCCCATGGAGCAGACCTCGACAGCATCCAGGTTATTAGATACGACCCCGTCTCGGGCAAGACAATCCAGGCACCTGCCTGGCCGTTTCAACGACATACGGCCGAGCATGCATCTCGCTTCCTGGATAAGTCCTGGCCCTGGGACTTCCCGCTCTCGGAGCCGAGAAGCGCCGGTCAGAAACCGAACACCTTCAGCCGCGGCGCCTTCCTGAATAATGTCAGGATGGAGGGAAAGACCGGGGTTCTGACCTGGGATCATCTTCAGCGGGGCAATGAGCCCTCCCATTACGCCATCTATTTTGATCGAGCAAAAGCCGGGCGCGGGGGAAAGATCCCTCGGCAGGGCTTCATCGGCGATGGCTCACCCCGCCGGGACTTTGAAGCCGATTCTCTGAGCGGCAGTCTCTATAATCGGGTGACTGTAACCGACTGGAACGGCGACGGGCTGCAGGATCTTCTGGTGGGAATCGGCTTCGGACAAATCCTTCTGTACCTCAACGAAGGTACCACCGAAACGCCCCGCTATCCGGTCGGCGAATACCTGCGCAACGCCGACGGCCAGATTCTCTACCCGGGACCTATGTCCTCCCCCGATGTTGCCGACTGGAACGGCGACGGCGTGGAAGACCTGGTTATCGGGGTGGAAACTCGGGAAAGCGTCGTCTGGTACGAGAACGTGGGCACCAACCAGGAGCGCAAGCTGGTTTACCGCGGATACCTAAAGGCCGACGGCAAAGACATCGTCGTGCCGCCCAAACCCAATCCTGAGGCTCCACACTACACCAAGGACTATGCTCCCGCTGTTGATGTCGTGGACTGGGATGGGGATGGCGATCTCGATCTGTTGCTTGGCGGTTACATTACCGGCTACGTCTGGTTTTACGAAAACATCGGGAAAGGAAACGACGGCCTCCCCAAGCTCACTTTCAGAGGGCCTTTACAAGCGGACGGCAAGCCGATCGATACCATCTGGGGAGCACATCCGTGCGCTGCCGACATTGATGGAGACGGCGACCTGGACCTGCTTTCTGGATCATTCGGGCAGAGAATGGGAGGCGGAGACACTTTCTCACACTTCCTGCTCCTTTATGAAAATGTCGGCAGCCGCACCTCCC
>ERZ795047.3845-NODE-3845-length-13027-cov-4.549414_pt1 | contig 13027 bp, 12 predicted proteins | sample MGYA00375131_ERZ795047 | MGnify/ENA primary metagenome ERZ795047 (study PRJEB30176, sample SAMN05720228) | activated sludge metagenome | isolation source: Anaerobic digester | place: Japan | collected 2015-05-20 ... | reverse complement strand
CAGTAAAATAAAATATTGCTGCCATATCTCATTTTTTACCCTGCTTCTTTATTTTGTGAAAGCAAACGGCTGCGTCAAGTGTTATTTTTCTAACCGTCTAAGTTCATTTTTTTAATAAAACTAGCTGCAATTAAGGATCTTATGTTTTAAAATCTTCCAAAAACACACATCAACAGATGGTGAAACGATAAGTTATTTTTATTTATTCTAATTAAATGCCTATCTTTGCTAAAAATAAAGCTTAAAAAATCGTTCTAAATTTTGTCAAGAACAAACCTTAGAAAGGAAATAATCGACTTTTTTATCCTGCCCAATTCAAATAATGATTTTAGCCATCCTATGAAACTTTCGGAACTTAAAACCGGCGAATCGGGAATAATTGTAAAAATATTAGGACACGGAGAATTTCGGCACCGGATTACCGAAATGGGCTTCGTCAGAGGGAAAGAAGTTTTTGTGGTTAGGCATGCTCCACTTCAAGATCCGATTGAGTATAAAATCATGGATTATAACGTTTCGCTTCGGCATACTGAAGCTGAACTTATTGAGGTAATTACAACAACCGAAAGAAGCTTTCAATATAACAATCAGTCGGAATATTCTATCATTGACACGCAGAATCTGAAGAGACACACTGGCGAGCGAGGTAAGGAAATTATTGTTGCTTTGGTGGGGAATCCCAACTGTGGAAAAACTACGCTTTTCAACGCCTTAAGCGGATCTCGTGAAAAAGTCGGGAATTATAGTGGTGTAACCGTAGATGCCAAACAAACCACCCTACTCTATAATGAATACACGATAAGCATTGTTGACCTGCCCGGAACATATAGTCTTTCGGCTTTCTCCCCCGAGGAACTTTTTGTTCGGAATTTTATTTTTGACAAACTTCCCGATATAGTATTAAACGTTGTTGACGCCGGGAATCTGGAACGTAATCTTTACCTAACGACTCAACTTATCGACATGGACATAAAAGTGATCTTGGCACTTAACATGTACGATGAAATGATAAATAAAGGTGCACGCCTTCAACACTATCAATTGGCGTCAATGCTTGGAATTCCGATGATTCCGACAGTTGGAAACAAAAGCAAGGGAATTGAATTATTGCTAAAAAAAATCGTTGACGTTTTTGAGGACAGAGATCCGGTGGTACGACATATTCATATCAACTACGGTGCAGAAATTGAACGCTCCATTGAAATTCTTGAACCTTTGATTCGTGAAAATAGCAATATCGTTACTCGTCGCTCCCCACGCTATATTGCCATCCGTTTACTGGAATCCGATGCTTACATTCGCGGAATCTTAACAAAAGCGTCCAATTTTGACAAAATTCACAGCAAGACAAAAGAATTGCTAAAAATTATCCACCTTTACTATAACGAGAAACCGGAAACAGTCATTGCCGATGCCCGATATGGTTTTATAGCTGGCGCCTTGCGAGAAACGTATAAAGAAGCTCCTGTTAATAGTCGTCAAACAACCGAAGTTATCGATACTTTTTTGACTCATCGGCTATTTGGTTTTCCCATTTTCTTTTTGTTTATGTTTCTTATGTTTTATGCCACTTTCAATCTGGGAGAATATCCCATGAGTTGGATTGAATCAGGCATTTCAGAATTAGGAACACTCTTTTCAAAGCTACTACCCTACGGAATGTTACGTGATTTGATTATTGACGGAATAATAAATGGCACCGGCAGTGTTTTAGTGTTTTTACCCAATATTCTCATTCTCTTTTTTTTCATTTCTCTGATGGAGGATACAGGCTATATGGCGCGAGCTGCTTTTATCATGGACAAGGTGATGCACAAAATTGGGTTACACGGTAAAAGTTTTATTCCTCTAATCATGGGCTTTGGATGCAACGTACCGGCAATTATTGGATCGAGAATCATTGAGAACAGAAGAGATAGATTTCTCACCATTCTTATTACTCCATTTATGTCGTGTAGTGCCCGATTACCCGTGTATATTCTCATAATCGGCGCCTTTTTCCCAAAATATCCTGCCATGATGTTAATGGGGATTTACCTTTTAGGAATATTATTAGCTATTGCAACCGCCCTGATTTTCAAAAATACTCTTTTCAAAACTGTAGAAGCACCTTTTGTCATGGAATTACCCCCCTATCGATTGCCTTCGATTAGAGTTGTGTTTTTGAACATGTGGGATAAAAGCTTCGAATATCTGAGAAAAGTGGGAGGAACTATTCTTATTGCTGTTATCATCATTTGGGCATTAGGTTATTTCCCCAAAAACAACGAATCGGAAAAACAATTAAAATTGTCGCTACATAATATCGAAAATTCAACACTTTCGGATTTGGAGAAAACTCGGGTGACCGATTCTCTTATCAACTCTTACAAACTTGAGATTTTATCCGGATCGTATCTAAAAAAAATAGGCGAAACCATTGAACCGGTAATGGCTCCCGCCGGAATGGACTGGAAATTAGGAATAAGTGTGATTACAGGAATTGCCGCTAAAGAGGTTATCATCAGCACCATGAGTGTGATTTATCAACTGGAGCAAACTTCCGTTCATCAAAAATTGTTACAGGAAAATCTTGCATTCATTGCTCAAAACGATAAAACAGGCAAAGCCTCGTTGCAGGCAATGGCATTTTTGATTTTTGTATTAATCTATTTCCCTTGTATAGGAGTTGTTTTTACCGTGAAAAATGAAACTCGATCATGGAAATATCCTATATTTTTGGTGATATACACAACCATTTTGGCCTGGTTTCTAGCTGTTCTGTTTTTCCAAGTAGGTAGTTTAATTATTTAAAAATTGATGGCCACGCCAAACAATTTTACCGATAAAATGTTTTGAACAAGAACAAAAATTAACACCAATGTGGCAAGAAATAATTACCTATGGCATAATAGTCTGGGCCCTGTATAAACTGATACAGAGTGTGTATGAATTTTTCTTTCCTAAAAAACAAAAAATCGGTTGCTCGACAGGTTGCAGCAAGTCGTGCCTATTGAAGGAACAGAATTAATAAAATTTCACTCCCGGTTTTCACCTTGTTCACAAAGAGCCAACCAATATTCCACTCCTCGACGCATGTGAGGAATAACAATGGTGCCTCCAACCACACAAGCAACTCCGAATATTTCCATAATCTCGTCGGTGGTAACACCCTCTCTGTAGCACTGCTCGAGATGATATTTTATGCAATCATCGCATCGCAAAACTGCCGAGGTAGCCAATCCTAACATTTCTTTGGTTTTAGCAGGCAAAACACCATCTTGATAGGTTAGGGTGTCGAGACTGTAAACTCGTTTAATAATTTTCGCATCGGTTGCCAAAACTTTTTCGTTCATTTTAGCCCGATAGCTTCTAAAATCGTTGATTAAGTCGCCCATATTGCTTAATTAATTGATTCACCAATTAGCGTTGCCGAGGAGGCTTTTATGATTTTCACCATGACCCTATCGCCTCGTTTAAAACCTTGGTTTGGGAACACCACAACTTTGTTCTGTGAAGTTCGTCCCACCACATCATCTTGGGATTTTCGGGAAAAGCCCTCAACTAAAACTTCAAATATTTTTCCGATATCTTGTTGATTTTTATTGTGCGAAATTTTGTTTTGTAAGGCAATCATCCGATTAAGACGGTCGATTTTAACTTCTTCAGGAACATCGTCGCGGAATTTTTTGGCAGCATAAGTGCCGGGACGTTCGCTGTATTTAAACATAAACGCCGAATCGAATCCAACTTGTTCCATCAACGAAAGGGTCTGCTTAAAATCATCTTCGGTTTCGCCACAAAAACCACAAAAAACATCGGAAGTGAGCCCGCAATCAGGTATTATTTCCTTTATTTTAGCCACCCGTTCAAGGTAATATTCTCGGGTGTATTTCCTGTTCATTCGCTCTAAAACCGCGTTGCTTCCCGATTGTACCGGCAAGTGAATGTGTTTGCAGACGTTTTGATAACGAGCCATAACATGAATCAATTCGTCGGAAATATCTTTAGGATGCGATGTGGTGAAGCGAAATCGAATGTCGGGAAAACTTTGTGCCAAGATTTCCAAAAGAGCCGGAAAGGTAGTAATCTGTTGCCCATTTTTCCATTGATAGCTGTTTACATTTTGCCCTAGGAGCGTGATCTCATAAAATCCATCGCCTGCCATGTGGCGAACTTCATTTAAAATATCCTGTGGATCACGGCTCCGTTCGCGTCCTCGAGTGTAAGGAACTATACAATAGGTGCAAAAATTGTTACACCCACGCATTATGCTTATAAAACCAGAAATTGACTCAGAATGAAGACGTTCGGGAGTAATTCCTGAATAGGTTTCGTCTTGGCTTAAATCCACATTAATTCCTTTTAAACCATGTTTAGCCTTGTCGAGCAGCATGGGTAAATCGCGGTAAGCATCCGGTCCGGCCACAATATCCACCGCTTCATGTTCACTAAGCTTTTCACCAAGGCGCTCTGCCATACAGCCGATAACCCCAAGCTGCAATTGAGGTCTCCGGCGTTTTACTGCTCTGAAATAGTCCAATCGCCCCCAAACGCGTTGCTCAGCATTTTCACGGACACTACAAGTATTGATTAAAATTAGATCGGCCTTTTCGGCATCATCGGTAAGTTGATAACCTATTTTACCTAAAATGCCGGCAACAACTTCACTATCAGCAACATTCATCTGACAACCGTAGGTTTCAATAAAAAGCTGTGGTTTGTGTATTTTTAATTCCATATTGAAATTTTTACGCTGCAAAATAAAATTTTCTTAAGTTTTATCGAAAGAAACTACTAAGACAAAATATTTGCCACAATGGAGAATTAAACGACAATTAAGAGATTAGAAAAATAGAAAAAATATTCTTCAGCATATTTATGTTGTAGAACATTAAAATTATTACTATCTTTGCTATGGTTGGCATAAAGTTTATATTATAACCAAGTCTGCCATTTATAACGCACACTAAACGCAAAACATATGGAAAACAAACTTCAGGAGTTAACCCAACGAATCTATGAAGAAGGTGTAAACAAAGCAAATCAGGAAGCTCAAGCCATACTGAATAAAGCCAAATCGGAAGCCGAGCACATACTCCGCGAGGCGAAAAAACAAGCCGAAGAACTTTTGGCCAAGGCAACCGAAGATGCAGCATATCTTAAAAAGAATACAGAATCGGAACTGCAAATGTCGGCAAAACACGTAATTAGTTCGATTAAACAACAACTAACTGAATTAATTACCACAAGAGCAATTGAAACAGTAAAAGAAACGCTCAAAGACGACGATTTTATAAAACAAATCCTTTCTATAGTAATTTCTGAATGGGCGGCGAAACAAGAATACGACCTGCTTTTGATTCTTCCGCAGAACAAGCAAAATGAACTCGAAAAATACATTGAATCAAAAGCAAAAAACACTCTAAATCAAGGAATAGAGCTTCAATTTACCAACCAAATCAAAGGAGGTTTCAAAATAGGACCGAAAGATGGCAAATATGTCATCAGCTTTACAGACGAGGATTTTGAGAACCTGTTTAAAGCATTTGCACGTCCGAAATTAAAAAACCTTTTATTTGGAAATAACTGATGAGTCGAAATTACTATTATCTTGTAGCCGGACTTCCCGACTTGGCATTGGACATGAAGAAACACCCCATGCCTTGGAGTCAGTTTTGGGAGTTAGCCCAAGAACAACTTTCTCAGGCCGATCTTACGTTGCTGCAGCAACTTTTCCTTCCGATCGACAATCAAAACACACTCAATCATCTCCTTAAGGAGAATAAACCATTTATCGAGGGAGGCATCTATTCCCAAAACGAAATCGAAGAACATATCAAAAATCAAACCTTCAACGAAAGGTATCTCAATCGATTTGTTCAATGCTATCGTGATGAATCCGCACCCAATCCCAACCTCTCATGGGAAGACAACCTTACAGAACTTTTTTATGAGTTCATGAAAAATTCAACCAATCGTTTTATATCCGAATGGTTTTCCTTCAACTACTTATTGAGAAATGTGCGGACTGCCCTCGTTGTCAGACAACATAAATTAAATCCGCAACAATATATTCTTGGCAACGACGAAATATCAACTGCGTTAAAAAAGAGCACACTAAGCGACTTTGGTTTGGGCGATGACATCCCGGTTATTGACAAAATCATTTCCATTTTCGACAATGAAAACCCATTGGATCAAGAATATGAAACAGATCTTTTGCGCTGGAAGTACATCGACGAACAAAACACCTTTAACTATTTTAGCACGGAGGTTGTTATCGGTTTCGTTTTAAAATATCAGATAATGGATCGCTGGCTAAAACTTGATCCCGCAATTGGACAATCGATGTTCGAGCAGTTGATTCAACAACTTAAACAGAGTTACGAATTCCCTAAAGAATTTTCGATAAATGAAAGACGAAAAAAAATTAACTAAAGGCAAGGTAGTAGGCATCGTCGCCAACCTCGTGATGGTTGAAGTTGATGGTCCTGTAGCTCAAAACGAGATATGCTACATACAATTAGGCTCAACCCAATTAATGTCGGAAGTCATCAAATTTGCCAACGGGAAAGCCTACATTCAGGTTTTTGAAAGCACTCGAGGACTAAAAATCGGCACCGAAGTACATTTCACCCAAGCAATGCTTGAAGTAACACTCGGTCCGGGAATCCTTTCGAGAAATTACGACGGATTACAGCACGATCTTGATCGAATGGAAGGAGTATTCCTAAAACGGGGCGACTATACTCCCGCACTCGACAGTGAAAAGATTTGGGACTACTTCCCCTTGGCAAACGAAGGCGACGAAGTTGAAGCCGGAAGCTGGATCGGACAAGTTGACGAAAACGGACAACCCCATAAAATTATGGTTCCCTTTAAATTGACGGGGGAATATCGCGTTAAGAAGATGATGCCAGCCGGTCAGTATAAAATAAACGATACGGTTGCTATCATCGTTAACGAACAAGGCGACGAAATACCGGTAACCATGGTACAAAAATGGCCGGTGAAAATCCCCATCAGAGCTTATCGTGAAAAACCGCGTCCGTTTAAACTTTTGGAAACCGGAGTTCGAACCATCGATACATTAAATCCCATAGTTGAAGGAGGAACAGGATTTATTCCCGGTCCCTTTGGTAGTGGAAAAACTGTATTACAGCATGCTATTTCAAAACAAGCCGAAGCCGATATCGTTGTTGTAGCAGCTTGCGGTGAACGTGCCAATGAGGTAGTGGAAATCTTTACCGAATTCCCCGAGCTGGAAGACCCTCGCACCGGCCGTAAGCTAATGGAACGCACCACCATTATTGCCAACACATCGAACATGCCTGTTGCTGCTCGTGAGGCTTCTGTTTACACAGCCATGACCATTGCAGAATACTATCGGAGCATGGGATTAAGAGTTCTGTTGCTGGCCGACTCAACATCACGGTGGGCGCAGGCCTTACGCGAAATGTCAAACCGCATGGAAGAGCTTCCCGGTCCCGATGCTTTCCCCATGGACCTTCCGGCCATCATAGCAGGATTCTATGCAAGAGCAGGTTATGTTTACCTGAACAATGGCAAAACCGGCTCTATTACCTTTATCGGAACGGTATCGCCGGCGGGAGGTAATCTAAAAGAACCGGTAACCGAATCTACCAAAAAAGTAGGACGGTGCTTCTATGCGTTGTCACAACAGCGCGCCGACAGCAAGCGCTATCCCGCCATAGATCCTATCGACAGTTATTCAAAATATCTTGAATACCCGGAACTTCAGGAATACATTGTAACTCGTACTGATGAAAAGTGAATAGAAAAAGTGTCTCTTCTCAAAAACATCCTACTGCGAGGAAAAGAAGCCTACGAACAAATGAACATTCTAGGCGATGACGGTATACCACTCGACTATCACATAAACTATTGGAAATCTGAGGTTGTCGATTTTGTGATTCTTCAACAAGATGCCTTCGACAAAATTGATGCTTCAACACCCATTGAAAGACAGAAGGAACTGGTTGACAAAGTACTTGAAATCTACCATACCGAATTCCATTTCGAATCGTTCGAAGAAGTCAACCCTTACTTTAAGCGAATCATCAACGCTTTCAAACAGATGAATTACTCTCATTTCAGATCAGAGCAATATAAAAAATATGAATCAGAAATTGCTTCAATAGTAGCAGAAAGGAAGGTAAACAATGGAAACTAAAGCATTTCAAAAAATATACACCAAATTAACCAACATCACCAAAGCCACATGTACGGTTGAGGCAGAAAATGTCGGATATGAAGAGATTGCCATTGTTGCCGGACGCATGGCTCAGGTGGTAAAAATCAACGGAAAAAGCGTTACGCTTCAAGTTTTTGGAGGAACTGAAAATATTCCCACCAACGCAGAAGTTATTTTCACCGGAACTCCCCCAACATTAAAAGTAAGCGACGATCTGGCAGGACGTTTCTTCAATGCCTATGGCAAACCCATCGACGGAGGACCTGAAATCGACGGAGAAGAGCGAGAAATAGGCGGTCCATCAGTAAATCCGGTGAGACGTCGTCAACCATCGGAGCTGATAGCCACGGGAATTGCAGGTATTGATTTGAACAACACACTGGTTACCGGTCAGAAAATTCCTTTCTTTGCCGATCCTGACCAACCCTACAACCAGGTGATGGCAATGGTGGCCCTCAGAGCAAAATCCGACAAAATTATCCTTGGCGGGATGGGACTAACCAACGACGATTATCTCTATTTTAAAAACGTATTTGACAATGCAGGAGCGTTAGACCGCATAGTAAGTTTTGTATCGACCACAGAAAACCCACCCGTAGAGCGTCTTCTCATTCCCGATATGGCGCTAACGGCTGCTGAATACTTTGCCGTGGATAAAAATGAAAAAGTCCTGGTATTGCTCACCGATATGACACTTTATGCCGACGCATTAAGTATTGTTTCAAACCGTATGGATCAGATTCCGTCAAAAGACAGTATGCCCGGTTCCTTGTATTCTGATTTAGCTAAAATATATGAGAAAGCCGTCCAATTCCCCACCGGAGGTTCAATCACAATCATTGCTGTGACCACTCTTTCCGGAGGCGACATCACACACGCTATCCCAGATAACACAGGATATATCACTGAAGGACAATTATTCCTTCGTCGCGATACTGAAATCGGCAAAGTTATCGTGGACCCATTCCGTTCTCTTTCACGGTTAAAACAATTGGTGATCGGGAAAAAAACACGTGAAGATCATCCACAGGTGATGAATACTGCGGTTCGTCTTTATGCCGATGCTGCCAATGCACGTACGAAGCTTGAAAACGGATTCGACCTATCAGAATACGATGAACGAGCCCTAAAATTTGCCAAAGAATATTCCGATCGGCTCCTGGCAATAGATGTAAACATCGATACAGAAAAGATGCTGAACGTAGGTTGGGAACTCTTTGCCAAATATTTCACTCCGGCCGAAGTTGGAATCAAAGCCGAATTAGTAGCAAAATATTGGCCTAAAGAAAATTAAAGTTTTGATTGTATTGAACAAAACCACAAAACATGGCTATTAAATTCCAATATAACAAAACCTCTCTCCAGGAGATGAATAAACAGCTCAAGATCCGTGTCCGTGCGCTGCCAACTATAAAAAACAAGGAATCAGCCCTTAGAGCAGAGGTAAAAAAAGCTAAAGACGAGGCCGAAAGAACCGAACAAAAGCTGAAGGAACAAATAGCTTCCTATGAGAAAATGCAAAAGTTGTGGAGCGAATTCACTCCGGATCTTATAGCGATTAAAAACGTTCATTTATCGATAAAAAAAATTGCCGGAGTAAAAACTCCCATCCTCGAAACCATCGATTTTGAAATTAAACCCTACAGCCTTTTTAATAACCCGGGTTGGTTTTCGCTTGGGATAAAAATTCTCGAAGAATTGTCCACAACAGCCATACAAGCCGAGTTTCTCCGGCGAAAAATGGAATTACTCGATTTTGCACGCAAAAAAACCACCCAAAAGGTAAATCTCTACGAAAAGGTACAAATTCCGGGATACCAGGAAGCCATAACCAAAATCAAACGGTTCATGGAAGACGAAGAAAACCTTTCGAAATCGTCGCAAAAGATAGTCAAAAACCGTCAACAAGTTGAGGAGGAAATAGTATGATAGTTCCGATGCTCAAATACACCTTCCTCGTGTATCATAAAGACTACAACCAATTTTTGGAATCGCTGAAAAATTTGGGAATGATTCATATTGCAGAAAGTGAAAGCAGCAAATCCGAGGACTTTCGCGAAAACTTGCAATATTTAAACCGGATTGATCGGGTGATTCGAAAACTAAAAAAACTAGCTCCCCAAGCCGAAATAAATCCCCAAAAAGGAAATGTGGCCGAAGGGAAAAAGGTTTTCGAAGAAATTGAAGAAATGGAACATTTTCTCGAACAACAGCATCACCGCATCAACATCCTTCGAAAAGAGATTCATGAGTTAAGTCCGTGGGGACATTTTTCTTTAGAAACTATCGAGAAGTTAAAAAAACACGGAATTACCACACATTTGTTCGTCTGTCCAAAACGACAGTATCAGGAAGAATGGGAACAACAATATGCCATAGGTGTTGTGAATGAAATCGCCGGGAACATTTATTTCGCCCTTTTCCAGGAAAAAAATCAACCCATTGAAATCAACGCCGAAGAAGTTCGAATCCCAAACTACACACTGAGTTCATTGGAAGAGACCCTTGCTCGTATAGAAGAAGAAAATGAAAGAATAACGACTAAATTTCAACAATTTGCCGACGAAAAACTCTCAGACCTTGCGGCTTATCACCTTTCTTTCATAGAAACCATTGAATATCAGAAAGTAGAAAAAAGCACACTATCGGAGGCCGAAGATAAGTTAAAAATTCTCGAAGGCTGGATTCCAAGCAACAAGGCTGAAGAACTTAACGCTTTTCTGGACAGCCAAAACACAGTGTATTTCTCGCAAAAACCATCCCCGGAAGATAAAGTTCCTATCCTCCTGAAAAACAATAAATTTGCCGAAAAATTTGAAGTCATTGGAGAACTTTATTCACTACCAAAATACGGAGAGTTAGATTTAACACCTTTTTTTGCCCCGTTTTACACACTGTTTTTTGGATTTTGTTTGGGTGATGCGGGTTATGGATTATTGATGATTTTAGCAGCACTGCTGTTTTTCCGTAAAGTACCATCCCAACTTAAGCCAATTCTTACCCTTATTAGTTTCCTCGGCGCATCAACGATTATTTTCGGGCTTATTGGAGGAACATTTTTCGGTGTCAATCTCTACGAAACCAACCTACCGATTTATCGGGATTTACAGGCAATGTTTATAGAACAAAACACCAATATCAACAATTTCATGTTTAAACTCTCTCTAATCTTAGGGGGTATTCAGATATTGTTTGGTATGATATTAAAAGCCATCAACGAATGGCGCATGCTTGGATGGAAACTAGCTATCGGAACTATTGGCTGGGTGTTCACTATTGTTGGATTGGGCGTTTACTACTTGTTAGATAGCCAACAAATTTTGCCCAAAGAACAAACCGATTTGCTGCTATACATAATTTTAGGAATAGGTGGGTTATTGACTTTAGTTATAAACAATCTCACACGCAACCCATTGATTAACGTTGGCGCCGGTTTATGGAATGCCTACAACATGGTAACAGGAATCTTGGGCGACACCCTGTCTTACATTCGTTTGTTTGCTTTAGGTATCTCATCCGGGATTCTTGGATATGTCTTCAATACCCTTGCCCTATCCATGTCGGGAAGCGTCATTGGAGTATTCTTCATGATTGTGGTGTTAATAATTGGCCACGGTATCAACTTATTCATGTCAGGTTTGGGATCTTTTGTGCATCCTATTCGTTTGACTTTTGTTGAATTTTACAAAAACGCCGGTTTTACCGGAGGAGGAAAAAAATATCGACCATTTAAGAAATTAATTTAACAACAACTAAATTTATTTTTATGGAACCAATCATTTTTGCGTACTTAGGAATTGGGATAATGATTATCCTATCAGGTGTTGGAAGTGCCTACGGAGTTACCATTGCCGGAAATGCATCGCTAGGAGCATTGAAGAAAAACGAAGATGCTTTTGGGAACTATCTTGTTCTTAGCGCATTACCCGGGACACAAGGTCTTTATGGTTTCATGGGTTTTATCCTTATGCAAAAGGTTTTAACTCCTGAAATCACATGGCTGCAAGCAGGAGCTATCTTTGGAATGGGCTTAGCTCTCGGAGTTGTAGCACTTTTATCTGCTATCCGTCAAGGGCAAGTTTGTGCCAACGGAATTTCGGCCATTGGTTCAGGTTATAACGTTTTCGGAAACACACTAATTTTGGCTGTATTCCCCGAGTTGTATGCAATTATTGCCTTTGCAGCAACGTTCCTTGTTTCGGGAGCAATATCGTAAAGAAAAAATAAAAAAGCTGCGATTCGATCGCAGCTTTTTTATTGGTCATAAATCGTGTAATCCTGATTTCTCTGAAGCGGTTCAAATCCGGCTTCTACAATAGTTTGGATCATTTGTTCCTTGGTCATTGTAAATCGGGTGCCTGTTGATGAAACCACATTCTCTTCAATCATAATAGACCCAAGATCATTAGCCCCGGCATACAAAGCCACTTGCCCCACTTCACGTCCAACCGTCAGCCACGAAGCCTGAATGTTTTGAATATTCACCAAAGCTAACCTGCTGATAGATAACAAACGAAGATATTCCGAAGGTATAACTTTTTTTATCTGAGAATATTCCTGTTCTAGTACCGTACCGTTTTTCTGAAATGGCCATGGAATAAAAGCCTTAAAGCCGGGACTTGATTCAGGTTTCTGAGCTTGAACCTCACGGATGCGCAATAAATGTTCTATCCGTTCTTCAATAGTTTCCAAATGCCCAAACATCATAGTTGCAGAGGTTAACATCCCCATCCGATGAGCAATTCGCATCACTTCAATCCATTGATCGGCTGTGCATTTGTTGGGAGAAACCAATTTTCGTACCCGATCGACTAGAATTTCAGCCCCGGC
>ERZ795047.3844-NODE-3844-length-13027-cov-4.969781_pt1 | contig 13027 bp, 11 predicted proteins | sample MGYA00375131_ERZ795047 | MGnify/ENA primary metagenome ERZ795047 (study PRJEB30176, sample SAMN05720228) | activated sludge metagenome | isolation source: Anaerobic digester | place: Japan | collected 2015-05-20 ... | reverse complement strand
GAGGATCTCCCGACGGCCCAGCCAGACCAGGGTCAGCGGCTCGGTGCCGTCGTAGAGCTCGGCGACCAGCGCCGGCACCTCGGTGGCGGGGCGCAGGATGATCGAGCGCACCGCGCCGGAGACGGTCGCGACCTGGCGGTCGGCCAGGTCGCGGATCGGCTTCCCGCCGCGACGCTGGGAGTCCGCCACCATCGTGTCGGCGTCGAGCTGCTCGGGGGTCATCCGCAGCCGCTCGAGCACGCGGGTCCAGGGCCTGGTCATCGCGTCGTCCCTCTCAGTGGATCTCGGTGATCTCGGGACCCCGGTCGAAGGGTCGCAGGTCGTCCTCGCGGCGACGCTTGCCGACATACTCCTGGGGCGGCTCCGGCGCGGCGGACAGCTCGACGGGGAGGGTGAGCGGAAGCAGGTCCCGGGGGGCCATCGGAGCGTCGCCCCTGGACACGACGACGTCACGCACCACGGCCAGCGCCGGAGCCACCTGGGTCGGGTCGGCGGCTCCGGCACCGCTGACGACGGCGCGGAGGAACCACCGGGGCCCGTCGATACCGATGAACCGCGCCGGCTGGAACTGGGTGCGGCCGTCCGCCCCCCGCTGGGGCATCCGGGTGAGCAGCTCACGGCCGAACGGGCCGTCGACGATGTCGGCGGTGCCGCCCTGGGCGACGATGCTCTGGGCGATCTCGCCGCGGATCTCGGCCCAGATCCCCATCGTCTTGGGTGCGGCGAAGGCCTGCAGCTGCACGGCCGAGCCGGCGACCAGAACGGTAACGGCGAGGACGCCCTGGCCGGCCTCATCGGTCTCCAGGTGCAGCTGCATCCCGTCCCGCGGGGCGAGGAGCAGCGCACCAAAGTCGAGGAGCCCCGCGGTGTCGACGACCTCGGACCGGTCCCGGGGCCCGGTCAGCCGGTCCGCAGGGCCGTCGGCGCCGCTCTCCGGGGCCGCGGGACCGGCCTCCCGGTCATTGTCGACGGGGTCCGCGGGTGCGGCCACGCCGGGCTCCTCGGCGCGACGACGGAAGAGTGCCACTGACGATGTCCTTGCTCCAGGCGCAGGCCATGGGCCGACGCAGACGGTGGGTTCGACCTAGCGTCTCACGGCTGCCGGTCGATGGGGGTGAACCCGCCGGTATGCCCATGGCCTCCCGAGCCGCGAGCGCTGTCCGGCAGCTGGGTCACCTCGACGAGGTCGGCGACGGCGACCTCCTGGACGACGAGCTGGGCGATCCGGTCGCCGCGGCGCACCTGGAAAGGCAGGGCCGGGTCGAGGTTGACGAGGTTGACCTGGATCTCTCCTCGGTAGCCGGCGTCGACGGTCCCAGGACCGTTGAGGGTGGTGACCCCGTGCTTGGCCGCGAGGCCCGAGCGCGGATGGACGAAGGCGGCATACCCGTCCGGCAGGGCGATGGCGACACCGGTAGCGACCAGGGCGCGCTCCCCCGGCCCGAGGAGCACATCGTGGCGCGCCACGAGGTCCGCCCCGGCATCCCCGGGGCGGGCATAGCTCGGCAACGGGAGGTCCGGGTCCAGCCGCTGGATGAGGACGGGCACACGCCGGCTCATGGTTGCCTGCTCACGGCTGCCTCGGGACGCTCAGGCCGCGCACTCTCGACAGACGAGCTGTCCGCCGACCTCCTTGGCCAGCTGGCTGCGATGGTGCACGAGGAAGCACTTCGAGCAGGTGAACTCGTCGGCCTGCCGCGGGATGACCCGCACTGAGAGCTCCTCGCCCGACAGGTCAGCGCCGGGCAGCTCGAAACCCTCCGCCTGCTCGGCTTCGTCCACGTCGACACTCGAGCTGGACTTCTCCACCCGGCGGGCCTTGAGCTCCTCGAGCGAGTCCTCGGCGAGGTCGTCGTCGGTCTTACGGGGTGCGTCGTAGTCGGTTGCCATCGTTCTCCCTATGTCCTCTCAGCCGGTGCTGCTCCCCAGAACGCCTCAACCGGTCGTTTTGTGCCAACACACCACTGCGCGCGGATTGTGCCTCATCCACACCCCTTACGTCATCTCGGCCCTCACGAGCCGGTCGAGCTCCTCGACCAACGCGACCGGGCCGGCGAGGGTCAGACCCGGTGCCGGAGGGCCGCCGTCGGCCCCCCGGAGCACGCCGCCGGCCTCGGTGACGACCAGCCAGGCCGCGGCGATATCCCAGGCGTTGAGACCCATCTCATAGAAGACGTCGAGGCGACCCGAGGCGACCAGGCACAGGTCGAGCGCTGCACTGCCCATCCGCCGGATGTCGCGGACCCGGGGCAGCACCCGGGCCAGGATCTCGGCCTGAGCCCGTCGCTGCTCGGCGCGATACCCGAAGCCGGTGCCGACCAGGGCAGCGTCCAGGCTCGACGCGGTGGACACCGTCAGCCGCTCGTCGCGGCCATCGGGCCCGCGTCGCCACGCACCTGCCCCGGCCCTGGCGTGGTAGACGGTCGAGACACTGGGGTGGGCGACAGCGCCGGCGACGGGCCGCCAGGCCCCCACCGTGGTGGGGTCGCCGGTCACCACCGCGACGGAGACGCCGAACTGAGGTATGCCGTACAGGTAGTTGACCGTCCCGTCGATCGGGTCCAGGACCCAGGTCAGCCCGGACTCGCCGGCCGAGATCGCGCGCTCTTCACCCAGCAGGGCATCGTGGGGCCGTTCGCGCCGCAGGACCTCGCGGAGGAAGTCCTCGGCAGCGGTATCCATGGCCGTGACGACGTCGGTCGGCGAGGTCTTCGTTGCGGCGACGGCGACGACATCCGGCCGCTCACCGACAATGAGGCGCCCTGCGGCGACGGCCGCCTCGATCGCGAGCGCCTCCAGCTGCTCGAGGAGCACGCTGTCCATGTCCAGCACCACCTTCCGGGCACTCACCCTAGGCCCCCTCGGCGTGGCACCCGCCGCGGGGTGTCCGCCAGTGGCACGCTCGGGTCAACGCCGGGGACCGAAGGAGGGGACCATGCAGGACCTACGCCTCGTCGGCGTCCACGAGGATGGGCGCCGCGTCGTTCTCGTCGGCCCCGACGGACAACGGTTCACCCTGCCCATCGATGACGCCCTCCGAGCAGCGGCCCGGCACGACCGGCCCCGCCTCGGGCAGCTCCAGATCGAGATGGAGGGCGGAGCGCGTCCCCGGGAGGTCCAGGCCCTCGTGCGGTCCGGGCTGACCGCCGAGGAGGTCAGCGCCCGCACCGGGTGGAGCATCGAGCGGGTCCGCAAGTACGAGGGCCCGGTCATCGACGAGCGCTACCACATCGCCATCATGGGCCGGACCGCGACGCTGCCCCACACCCAGACACCGACGCCGCTCGAGGAGCGGGTCGTCCACCGCCTGGCGACCCGTGAGGTCGACCCGGGGACGGCGGCCTGGGATGCCTGGCGCGGCGAGAGCGGCCGCTGGACCCTGGCGGTGACCTTCTCGGCCGGGGGCCGGGAGCGGCGGGCCCGGTGGACCTTCGACATCCCGTCCAGGACTGTTCGCCCGCTCGATGACGAGGCCCGGTGGCTCAGCGAGGACGACCCGGCGTCGTCGGTCCTCACCGGTGGGCTGGATGTCCGTCCCCCGAGCACGGTGTACGACGTCGAGGCCGAAGGCGGCATCACCCCCCGGGTGCGTCGCTCCCACGACCCCGTCGACCTGGTCTCGGCCATGCGGGAACGCAGCCGGACCCGCCGCGGGCCCCGCCGGGTGCCGGCGCCCAGCGACCTTCCCGGTGCCGCTCTGATCCCGCCGGACGCGCTCCCCCTCGACGACCTCGGCTACGACCCAGCGACCGACGGGCCGCCACCTGCCGCGCATCCCCGGCTGGTCTCGGCCGCCCCGGTCGACGCGGACGAGCCCGATCTCGTCGAGCCCGACCCCGTCGACGACCCCTTCCTCGACGCGGGCCCGACAGATCTCGACGCCGCGCCGTTGTACCTCGCCGAGCCCGACGACCTCGCCGAGCCCGACGAGCTGACCGATGTCGAGATGGGCCGCGGCCTCGGCGAGGCCGACGCTGTCGAAGCAGAGCCCGGTGGAGTGATCGACGCCCCGAGCGTCGTCGACGACTCACCCGATGGCGGCCCCGGGTCCGACGCCGCCCCGGAGGAGGCGCCCCCGGCCCGCAGAACCCGGCGTCCGAGCGTGCCGAGCTGGGACGAGATCGTCTTCGGCACGGGGCGCAGCCGTCCAGGAGACGGGTCCTAGCAGGCCCCGGATCGGTCCGTGGGCCGGTCCACCGACGCTACGGAGCCGGAGGAGTCGTCACATACGGCGGCTGGGAACGCGGCAACGGACAGGCATCGATCTCCAGCGGGAGCGCCTGCGCCGACGACGCGACCCGCTGAGCATCGTGCGAGGTCATCCGGCGCATGTAGTGCCGACGGCAGAGCACCTCGTAGTCGACCAGCCCGGCGCCCCCCGGCGTGGTGTCGCCGACGACGACCTGGTCGCCCTCGACCACCATGACCCCGTCGACGACGCGGGCGTTCGTCGTTGCCTTCGCACCGCACCAGCACAGCGCCTCGACCTGGAGCACGCTGACCCGGTCGGCCAGCTCGACGAGGCGTTTGGACCCCGGGAAGAGCTCGGTGCGAAAGTCGGCGGTGATGCCGAAGCAGAAGACGTCGACGGACATCTCGTCGACGATCCGGGCCAGCTGCTCGACCTGCTCCGGGGTGTAGAACTGCGCCTCGTCGCAGATGAGGTAGTCGACCGCCCGGCTCGCCATGGCCTCGGCGACGACGGCCTCCCAGAAGTCGAGCGTGTCGCCGACCTCATGCGCCGCCGTGGCGAGCCCGAGCCGCGAGGACAGCACGGACTCGCCGGCCCGGTCGTGCTTGGTGAAGATGAGCCCGGACCGTCCACGGGCGCGGTGGTTGTGGTCCATCTGCAGGGCGAGGGTGGACTTCCCGCAGTCCATCGTTCCCGAGAAGAAGACGAGCTCAGCCACGACCCACCACCCTACGACCCGGCCCGTGGTGGGACGGACAGCAACGGTATGGCGACCTCGTCCTCGGTCACCGAGCCGTGCAGACCCCGCAGCACCAACAGCTCGGGACGCATCTTCGAGCTGTCGACCACCGCGGTGTCGTCGAGCAGGTTGACCAGGACGTCACCGATCCGCGGCAGCACCCGGTCGTGGACCGGCCCGAACCAGCCCTGACCGACGGCGGTCGCACGCCGGGTCACCGTCGCGGAGGCGCCGAGCCGGGCACGCCATACCGCAGCGACGTCCTCGGCCGCGCCCGGGCGACAGTACAGCTGGACCGCGCGCGGTTCGCCCCCGACCGAGGCGACGCCGTCGAGCAGCCCCGCCTCGTGAGCCAGGTCGATGCGGCGGTCGAAGGGCACCTCGACCATGCCGTGGTCGGCGGTGACGTGGATGGCGGTGTCGTCCGGGACCAAGGCGGCAAGCCGACGTAGCGCCGCGTCGACCCGCTCGACCTCCTCACCCCACTCGAAGGAGGTGCACCCGTGGACATGTCCGACCGTGTCGACATCCCCCCAGTAGAGGTACACCAGCGAGCGTCTCGTCGCCGCGACCGCGTCAGCCGTCGCGGCGATGCGGGCGTCGAGGGGACCGGCGGCGACGAACCTGCCGCCGCGCAGCGCGGCATTGGTCAGGCCAGAGCCGTCGAAGTATGCCGGACCGATCCGGGCCACCCCAACGCCCTGAGCAGCGGCTCGCTCGAAGACGGTGGGCTCGGGCTGCCAGGACCGAGGGTCGGGACCGTCGGTCCAGGACAGCTCGTTGAAGACGGCGTCGGTGCCGGGGTCGAGCACCTCGTAACCGACGAGCCCGTGGCTGCCCGGCGGCAGTCCGGTGCCGAAGCTGCCCATCGAGGTGGCCGTCGTCGACGGGTACCCGCACACCAGCGACTGGCCGGTCGGCAGCAGCGACCTCAGGAACGGGGCGTGCCCGCCGCGACGGCGCAGCAGCCGCTCCCCCAGCCCGTCGACGAGGACGACAACGGCTCTGCGGGCCGGCGGCAACGCGGCGACCAGGCCGCCGTCGGCATACCCCGTGACGCCCAGGGAGGTGGCGACGGCGGGCAGGACGCCCGCCAGGCTCGCCCGGGCATACCCCGGCGGCTCGACCCCCGGGACAGCCGCCGGGTCGACGGAGGTGGCCGGGTCGCTCACGCGAGGTGGGAGCGACCGATGGCGGAGGACAGCGCTGCCGCGAAGTCGATGGCCCGCGCCAGGGCCGCGTCCCCGTCGGCGTCGGCGCTGATCCGCAGCGAGATGTCGTCGGCGGTGACGGTGCCGTCATATCCGTGGTCGCCATCGCACGACGGGTCCGCGCACACGGCCGGTAGCAGGTCGACCCGGCTCACCGCGCCCCAGCCGAGGGTGACGGTGATCTCCCGGCCGAGCGAGCCCGGGACATAGCTCACCGGGTCGGGGACGACGTGGGTCGTCATCACCCCCCGGACGGCCGACAGCGGGACGGTCTCGCAGTTGGCCGTGGCGACCGGCCGGGTGGCGGCCGGGTCGGTGTGGTCGTCGGCGTGGGCGATGACCAGCCGGCTCGAGGTCACGGCGAGGACGGTGATATGGCGACGCACGGTGTCCTCGTCGAAGGTGGTCTCCTGGTGGACCAGGTACGCCCGCGGCGCCTCGCCGGCCAGCGCGTGGGCGACGACATCGGCGACCAGAGTCGGGTAGTACCCGGCCCGTTCGATGTCGGAGACCAGGTCGGCCGGGAGTGAGGAGGCGGCAGGGAGCGCGGACATGGCCGCCATTGTCGCACCCGCGAGCCTTCCGCCGCGTCCCTCGACCCGGCCTCCCGACCGCGGTGGCGGATCAGATCGTGCGGCGCTCCACCTCGAGACGCAGCTGGGTGGGCGAGACGACCACCTCAGCGCCGAGCACGTCGACCCCACCGGCCCAGGCGTTGACCGGCAGCAGGCGCACCACGGAGACCTCCGGCAGGTCGTCCGAGAGCGCGCCGACCCGGGCGATGAGGTCTTCGAGGGCGCCGCGGTCGACCGGCTCCCGGCCGCGGTACCCGCCGAGGAGCGGTGCCGACTCCAGCGAGTCGATGAGGTCTGCGACGTCGACATCGCGCAGCGGCGGGATCCGGTAGGAGATGTCCCTGAGCATCTCGGTTGTCGGTCCGGCGACCGAGATGCTCAGGGACATCTCCTACCGGATCCCCCAGAGCCGTGAGCACGCAGAAGACCCCCGGGTTCGCCATGTGCTGCACCGCGAAGCCGTCTGTGGCCAGGGGGCCGAGCCGCGTGGACAGGGAACGGAACGCGAGGCGGACGGCCTCCTCGGACTGGAGGTCACCGGCCACGCCGGGCACGCCCTGGTCGCGGACCACCGGGTTGCGGGCCTTGATGATGACCGGGAAGCCGATCTCGCGGGCAGCCTTCGTGGCACCGGCCGCCGTGGTGACCCGGCGGGACTCCCACAGCGAGATCCCGTATGCGCTCAGCAGCTCGGTGGTCTCCTCGATGTCGAGCGTGCGGCCCTGCGGGTCGCGTTCCAGCACCCGCTCGACGAGGGCCGCCCCGCGCGCCCGGTCGATGTCGGCGGGGATGGCCGGCTCGCCGCGGTCTCGATAGCGCCACTGGGCATAGCGGGTCACCGCGGCTAGCGCGGCCACGGCGTCCTCAGGGAGGGTGTATGCCGGCACGGTCCGGGTCGCTCCGGTGCGTTCGGAGACAGCGGTGAGCTGCTCGGTCACCCCGTGCATCCCGAGGAAGCACGCGAGAACGGTCTTGTCGGTCGCCGCGGCCTCCTCGCGGACCGCCCGGACGACCTCCTCGTCGTAGACGACGAGTGGTGGGATGAAACAGGTGAGCACGGAGTCGACGAGCGGGTTCTGCAGCACTTCTCGTAGTGCCGACCGGAAATCTGCATCGGTGGCCTCGGCAGGGAGGACGACCGGGCCGTGAGCCACCTCCAGCCCGTGGCCGGACGCCGACTGCGCCGCAATCGAGCCCAAGGAGTGGGCGTTGGCGACAATGGCGACCCGGTTCCCGCGCGGGAGCGGCTGCGAGACGGCCAGCTGCGCGATGTCGAACAGCTTGTGCACATCGCTCGCGCGGATGACGCCGGCCTGGTTGAGCATCGAGTCGAAGGCCTCGTGCGGCATCTGGGTGTTGCGGATCCGGTGACCCGGCGGGGCGTCATACGCGCTGAGCCCAGACTTGACGACGATGACTGGCTTGGTCGACGCGAGGTGACGCGCGACGCGGGAGAACTTGCGCGGGTTGCCCATCGACTCCAGGTAGAGCCCGACGACCGAGGTCCGAGGGTCGTCGATCCAGTACTGCATAAGGTCGTTGCCCGAGACGTCGGCGCGGTTGCCCGAGTTGGCGAAGATCGACAGCCCTAGGCCACGGCGCGCGGCGGAGGCGAGGATCGCGATCCCGAGCGCGCCACTTTGGCTGAACAGGCCGAGCGGGCCGGGCGATGGCAGGGTCGGGGACAAGGAGGCGTTGAGTCGGACGGCCGGGTCGTTGTTGATGACGCCGAAGGACGAGGGGCCGACGACCCGCATCCCCCACTTGCGGGCCCGGCGTCGCAGCTTGTCCTGAAGCAGCTCGCCGTCCGGACCGGCCTCCGCGAAGCCGGCGCTGGCGACGAGGAGGGTGTGGACACCGGCCTTGCCGCACTCCTTGGCGATGTGGACCGCCTGCGCCGCGGGAACGGCGACGATGGCGAGGTCGACCTGACCGGGGATATCGCCGATGCGCGAGTAGGCCTTCAGCCCGAGCACCTCGTCGGCCTCGGGGTTGACCGCGTAGACCGGCCCGGTGAAGCCGGCGCCCAGGATATTCGCCAGGACGTTGTGGCCGACCCGGTCCGGCGAGCGGCTCGCTCCGATGACCGCGATCGATGAGGGGTAGAGGACCCGTCTCATGCTGATCGACTCGGCGCGGTGCTCCCGGGCGAGCCGGACCTCCTGGGATCGGGCGGTCGGGGTGATATCGAAGCCGACCGCGACCACCCCGTCCTCGAACCGGTGGCTCACCTCGTAGCCGGCCTCGCGGAAGACGTTGAGCATCTTGCGGTTCTGCGGGAGGACCTCGGCGACGAACCGGCGGATGTCGCCCTCGTGGGCGATCGCGGCGAGGTGTTCGAGGAGGATCGAGCCGATCCCGCGGCCCTGGTAGTGGTCGGAGATATTGAAGGCGACCTCGGCACTGTCCTTCTCGACGACGTCATAGCGCCCGATCCCGATGATGTCGTCCCCGATCGTCGCGACAAGGGCGACCCGATCCTTGTAGTCGACATGGGTGAACCGGTGGACATCCCGGTCCGAGAGCTCCTTGAGCGGGGCGAAGAAGCGCAGGTAGATCGACTCCTCCGACTGACCCGCGTGGAACCGCCGGACCCCGGGAATGTCGTCGGGGACGATCGGGCGGAGGTGCGCCACCGATCCGTCCTTGAGGACCACGTCGGCCTCCCACTGGGCCGGATAGCCCTCCGGGCGAACCGCCACCTCGCTCATGGCCACATCGTCCCACGTGGACGCCGTCGCGCCGAGGGCAACCGGTCCGGGGAGCGACGCGATGCTGCCCACACCGTGCGAGGTGACCTGGGACGATGGGGCCATGGAGCTCGACGAGGTGATCCGGCGCCGCCGCATGGTCAGGCGCTACGAGGCCGACGAGGCGGTCCCCGACGACGTCCTGCGCCGGCTGCTCGAGTACGCCGCACGGGCCCCGAGCGCCGGCTTCAGCCAGGGCTGGGACTTCGTCGTCCTCACGGAGGCGGCGGACCGGGCGGCATTCTGGGCGGCGACGACCCCGCCCGGCGAGGAGCCGGACTCGTGGCTGAGCGGCCTGAAGACCGCCCCCGTGCTCGTCCTGTGCTGTTCGGACAAGGAGCGCTATCTCGACCGGTATGCCGAGCCCGACAAGGGGGTCACCGACCGCGACGAGGGCTTCTGGCCGGTCCCCTACTGGGATATCGACACCGGGATGGCCGCGCTGCTCATCCTCCTCGGCGCCGTGGACGCCGGCCTTGGCAGCTGCTTCTTCGGCATACCGGTGGGGCGGCACGAGGCGGTCCACGAGACCCTCGCCATCCCGCCCGACCGCAGGCTGGTGGGGGTGGTGTCCGTGGGGTACCCGGCGCAGGACCGGCGCAGCCCCTCGCTGAAGCGGGGTCGTCGCCCCGCCGAGGAGATCGTCCACTGGGGCCGGTTCGGCGCGGCATCACCACCGACTCCCGAGGCTTTGTGAGGATGAGGGGTCGAGCCCACTGCCGGCCGCTGAAGGAGATGACGCCCGACCATGGCCACCGGCCGCACCGCACCACCGCCTGAGGATCTCGTCGAACGGATCATCGACGTCGACGTCCAGGACGAGATGGAGGGCGCCTTCCTCGAGTACGCGTACTCGGTCATCTATGCGCGCGCCCTGCCCGACGCCCGGGACGGCCTCAAGCCGGTCCAGCGCCGGATCCTCTTCGCGATGGACGAGCTCGGCCTGCGGCCGGACCGCGGCCACGTCAAGTCCTCCCGGGTCGTCGGTGAGGTCATGGGCAAGTACCACCCGCACGGGGACCAGGCGATCTATGACGCCCTGGTGCGGATGGCCCAGCCGTTCTCGATGCGCCTCCCGCTCGTCGACGGGCACGGCAACTTCGGCTCCCTCGACAGCGGCCCGGCCGCCTCCCGGTACACCGAGGCCCGGCTCGCCCCAGCCGCCCTGCTCATGACGGCGAGCCTGGACGAGGACACCGTCGACCAGGTTCCCAACTACGACGACCAGCTGCTCCAGCCCGAGGTCCTCCCCGCCGCCTTCCCGAACCTGCTCGTCAACGGCGCGAGCGGCATCGCCGTGGGCATGGCGACGAACATGCCGCCGCACAACCTCGTCGAAGTGGTCCAGGCGGCTCGACACCTCATCGAGCACCCGGACGCCACCCTCGACGACCTCATGCGCTTCGTCCCGGGCCCGGACCTTCCCGGGGGCGGGCGGATCGTGGGCCTGGACGGCATACGGGAGGGGTATGCGACCGGGCGCGGCACCTTCCGGACCCGCGCGACCACCCGAATCGAGAACATCACCCCGCGGCGCAAGGGCATCGTCGTCACCGAGCTCCCCTATCTCGTCGGCCCGGAGAAGGTCATCGAGAAGGTCAAGGACCTCGTCACGGCCAAGAAGCTCCAGGGCATCTCGGACCTGAAGGACCTCAGTGACCTCAAGCACGGGCTGCGCCTGGTCATCGAGATCAAGAACGGCTTCCACCCCGAGGCGGTACTGGAGCAGCTCTTCCGGCTCACCCCGATGGAGGACTCCTTCGGGATCAACAATGTCGCCCTGGTCGAGGGGCAGCCGCGCACGCTGGGGCTCAAGGACCTGCTCGCGGTCTTCGTCGCCTTCCGCGTCGACGTCGTCCGGCGCCGGACGGCTTACCGGCTGGCCCGCCGCGAGGACCGGCTCCACCTCGTCGAGGGCCTTCTCATCGCCATCGTCGACATCGACGAGGTCATCCAGCTGATCCGGTCCTCCGACGACGCGGCGACCGCGAAGGCCCGGCTCATGTCGGTCTTCGACCTCTCCGATGCGCAGGCGACCTACATCCTCGACCTCCAGCTGCGCCGCCTGACGAAGTTCTCCCGGATCGAGCTGGAGAAGGAGCGCGACGAGCTCGAGCGGCTCATCGAGCAGCTCCGGGCGATCCTCGCCGACGAGCGCCTGCTCCGGCGGACCGTCTCGACCGAGCTCGACGAGGTCGCCAAGGCCCATGGCACCCCGCGGCGGACCGTTCTGCTGGAGTCCGCGGGCGTCCCGGCTGCGGTCACCCATCCCCTTGAGGTCGCGGACGACCCGTGCTGGGTGCTGCTCTCGGCGACCGGGCTGCTCGCCCGGACCGCCTCCGACGAGCCGATCCCCTCCGGCGGTGAGCGGGCCAAGCACGACGCGGTGGTCTCGGTCGTCGCAGCGACCGCCCGAGGGCAGGTCGGGCTGGTCACCTCCACGGGTCGACTGGTCCGGCTCTCGGTGCTCGAGCTGCCGACGTTGCCGCCGACCAGTGGCGCCCCGGCCCTGTCGGGCGGGACTCCGCTCAAGGGCCACATCGAGCTGGACCGCGGCGAGGAGGTCGTCGGGTTGGCCTCGCTGCTCGACGGGGCCGACGGGCTGGCGCTGGGGACGGCTGCCGGTGTCGTCAAGCGGGTCCTCGTCGACTACCCCGCGAAGGACTCCTTCGAGCTGATCGGGCTGCGGCCGGGCGACCGGGTGGTCGGGGCCGCGGCGGTGCCACGCGAGGATGTCGACCTCGTCTTCGTCACCTCGGACGCCCAGCTGCTCCGGTTCCCCGCGTCGTTCGTCCGTCCCCAGGGCCGACCGGCCGGGGGCATGGCGGGCATCCGGCTGGACTCCGGGGCCGCCGTGGTCCACTTCGGGGTGGTCGACCCCGGCCGGGACGCGGTCGTCGTCACCTCCGCTGGCACCTCCGCTGCGCTGCCCGGCACCCAGCCCGGCTCGCTCAAGGTCACTCCGTATGCCGAGTACCCCGCCAAGGGCCGCGGCACCGGCGGGGTGCGGTGCCACCGGTTCCTCAAGGGCGAGGACACCCTCGTCCTCGGGTGGGTCGGCGCTGCTCCGGCGCGGGCCAGCGCCGCGAACGGCGTTCCGGTGGCGCTACCGGAGGCAGTCGGCCGCCGGGATGGCTCTGGCTCGCCCGCGAGCACCGTCATCGCCGGGATCGGCCCCGCCCTCCCCTGACCGGGCTCGCCACCCTGGGCCACTCCACTGTCGCGCGGCCCCTTGGCATGCCTCCTGGCCGCTCGGAGCTGCGCTGCCGGGCACCCAAACGTGCAGTAGTCCCGTTTCGCGCCCGAAATGCCCCAGTATGTCGGCCCCGAAACCGACTACTGCACGTTTGATTGTCGGGCCAGGAGCCCCCCGGGCGCAGGCAGTAGCGCGCTGAGAGCACGCAGTAGCACGCCGAGCTCGGCCAGGCGCCCAGGACCCACGGCGCCTTCCGGGGCGCCTTAGGGCTGCGTTGTGTGGGCACCCAAACATGCAATAGTCACGTTCCGCGCCCGAAATGCCCCAGTATGCCGGCCCCGAAACCGACTACTGCACGTTTGAG
>ERZ795047.3832-NODE-3832-length-13057-cov-4.543455_pt1 | contig 13057 bp, 8 predicted proteins | sample MGYA00375131_ERZ795047 | MGnify/ENA primary metagenome ERZ795047 (study PRJEB30176, sample SAMN05720228) | activated sludge metagenome | isolation source: Anaerobic digester | place: Japan | collected 2015-05-20 ... | reverse complement strand
CATGAGGACGATCTCGCCGGCGTGCGGCATGTGGACCACGTAGCGCTGGAAGTACCACTGGGTCTTCTCGGTGTCGGTCGGCTTCTCCAGCGCGACGACGCGGGCGCCACGCGGGTTGAGATGTTCGGTGAACCGCTTGATCGCGCCGCCCTTGCCTGCGGCGTCCCGGCCCTCGAAGACGACGACGTGCTTGGCGCCGACGTCCTGGCTCCAGTACTGGAACTTCAGCAGCTCGATCTGGAGCAGGTACTTCTCGTCCTCGTACTCCTCACGCTCGAGCAGCTCGTCGTAGGGGTACTCGTCGCGCCAGGTCTCGATGGCGCGGCCGTCCGGGGCGATGAGCACCGGGTCCTCGCCCTTGCCGCCCTGGACTCGGTAGCCGCCGCTGCGCAGCGAGTCGATGTACTCCCGCAGGTTCATCTTCTGGGTCACGCCACCCACCCAACCGGCTGTGGCGCGGGTCCGCCAGAGCCTGCGGTCCCGGGTCCTCGGCGCGAGCCGGCAGCCCCACTCGCGTCGGGTGTTACCGTCGCGCATGACCCGGCCGTCGGCATACCTCTCCCGCGCCCTTGCCGCCTACCGACGGACCGGCGCCGACCTCCCCTACGGCGACCCACGACGGGCCCACGGGGTCGCGATGGAGGGCTACTTCTGGCGGGTGACCGACCGCGACCGCGGCCGCTCGCTCATCGCCCTCATCGGCGTGAACCGGGGTCCGCGCGGCCCGTGGGCCACGCTTGGCCTGGCCGCGTGGCCCGATCCCGCGCTCACCGTCACCGCTACGACGCAGGGGTATGCCGATCCGGCTCGTCTGGGCGCGCGGGCCGGTACGGCCTTCGTCGCCGACGAGCGCCGGGTCGAGGTCGACCTTGGCCCTGGCGCTCGGCTGAGCATCGAGGTGGACGAGCCGCTGCCGTGGCCACAGGCCCGGTTCGGCGGGTCGAGCGGGTTCCACAGCGTCCCGGCGCTCAACCAGTACTGGCACCCTTGGCTGCTCGGCGGGCGGGTGCGTGGCACGGCCGAGGTCGGCGACCAGACGTGGGAGCTCGACGGCGCCCAGGTCTACGGGGAGAAGAACTGGGGCAAGGGGGGCTTCCCCGACTCGTGGTGGTGGGGGCAGGCCCAGGGCTTCGAGGACCGCGGGGCGAGCGTGGCCTTCGCCGGTGGCCAGGTCTCGGCGGGACCGCTGCGCACCGAGGTCACCGCCCTGGTCGTCCGGCTCCCGGACGGCAGGGTCCTGCGGTTGGGCAACCCGGGGACCTCGCCGGTCCGGGCCCACGTGCTGGACGAGTCGTGGACGCTGCGGGGCCGGTCGCGGCAGTGGCAGGTCGACGTCGAGGGCAGTGCTCCGCTCGCGGACGCGCACGTCCTGCCCGTGCCGCTGCCCAGCCTTGGCCGCAACACCGCCGGGGCGATCGAGCACCTCGGCGGGGCCTTGTCGGTCGTCGTTCGCTCCGGGGGTCGGGTGGTCTGGCGCGGGGAGTCGAGCCTCGCGGGCCTCGAGCATGGCGGGCTCGACCGCGCCGAGGCCGAGCTGCGTCGGCGCGGCATACCGGCGGGTGCCGTGGGCGCGCCGCCGGCTCGACCTCAGCCCTGAGTGGTCGGGAAGGGGCCGGTGACTATCTCGCGCCCGGCGTTGGCCCAGGCGCTGGTGCCTCCGGCCACCGAGTAGGCCTCGAACCCCATCCGCCGCAGCTGGTCGGTCGACGACTTCGACCGGTTCCCGGATGCGCAGATGACATAGACCGGCTCGCCCTGGGGCAGCTCGCCGGCCTTCTCGGCGACCTGGCGCATCGGCACGAGCAGCGCACCGGGAACGTGACCGGCGCGGTACTCCATCGGCTCGCGGACGTCGATAACGGTGCGGCCCTGCGCGTGCGCCTCGACGAACTGCTCCTGGGTCGCCTCGAGCGGGGCGCTCTGCAGCGCCTGCTGGGCGGCGACCTGCCGGTGCACCTCGGCCATGTCGAGCCCCTGGACCGCGTCGATGACCTGCTCGAGCGCCGCAGCCGGCAAGGCGCCGGGCTGGGAGAAGACGAGCACGCCCTCGCGGAAGGCCATGAGGGTCGGGATCGAGGTGATATTCGCCGCCGAGGCGAGCTCGCGCTCGGCCTCGGTGTCGACCTTGCCGAAGACGATCTCGGGGTGCTTCTCCGCGGCCGCCTCGTACACCGGGGCGAACTGGCGGCACGGCCCACACCAGGCCGCCCAGAAGTCGACGAGGACGATGTCGTTGCCGACGATCGTCGGCTCGAAGTCGGAGCGGGTCAGCGTCGTGGTGGACATCGTCGTTCCTTGTCGTGGTCGCGCGTGGTCGCGGGTGGTCGGGCGGTCTGGGTTGCTGCCGGTATGCCGCCAGCTGCCGATATGCCGCCCAGGTCGGTCGCGGAACGGCATCGGCGTCGCCATAGTATATACCCCTAGGGGTATATAGGCGAGGCTCTGGCCGCCCTGCCGCACTCGGCGCGGGCCGACGGCCTCGCTAGGCTGGCCACCATGTCACGGCCGTCCGGCGCCCCGACCCCTCGGGGGCACGCATGAGCGGCGGCCTCGTCGCCCTCCTCGACGACATCGCTGCGCTGGCCAAGCTCGCCGCCGCCTCGATCGACGACGTCGGCGCCGCAGCCGCACGGGCGAGCGCGAAGGCCGCCGGCGTCGTCGTCGACGACACGGCGGTCACGCCGCGGTACGTCCACGGCTTCACCGCCGACCGTGAGCTGCCGATCATCAAGCGGATCGCGCTCGGCTCGCTGCGGAACAAGATCCTCTTCATCCTCCCGGCGGCGATGCTGCTCAGCCAGTTCCTCCCCTGGGCGCTGACCCCGTTGCTCATGGTCGGAGGCACATACCTGTGCTTCGAGGGCGCCGAGAAGATCTGGGAGCGGCTCAGTCATCACAGCAGCGGCCACGAGGTCCCGGTCGCCACCGAAGGCGCCGGCCATGAGGAGGCCATGGTCGCCGGCGCGATCCGGACCGACTTCATCCTCTCGACCGAGATCATGGTCATCGCCCTCAACGAGGTGGCCACCGAGCCCTTCGTCCGACGGCTGCTCGTCCTCGTCTTCGTCGCCTTCGTCATCACTGCCGGCGTGTATGGCGTCGTCGCGCTCATCGTCAAGATGGACGACATCGGGCTGGCCCTGGCCGAGCGACGCTCGGGCCTGGCGCGGGCGGTCGGGACGGGGCTGGTCCGGGCGATGCCGAGGATCCTCAACACCCTGGCCATCGTCGGCACGGTGGCGATGCTCTGGGTCGGCGGCCACATCCTCCTCGTCGGGGCCGACGATCTCGGGTGGCACGCGCCCTACGCTCTGGTCCATCACGCGGAGGAGGCCGTCCTCTCGGCCACCTCCCTCGGCGGGCTGGGCTGGCTGACCAACACCCTCGGCTCGGCGGTCGCCGGTCTGGTCGTCGGGGCCCTCGTCGTCGCCATCATCCATCTGGTGCGCCGCACGCCGAAATAACGCCGTGACGCCCTGACGCCCGACGCCCTGACGCCCGACGCCCTGACGCCCGCCGCCCTGACGCCCGACAGCGAACGGCCGGACCACGAAGCGTGCATTGGTCGACGCCCGGCCCGACATACCGGACATTTCGCAGACCAACGCACGCCCGCAGCGAGCCACCCGACGACGCTGCGACTACGCTTCACGCTGAGGACAGGCGCCGCCAGCCGAGGTGATCTGGACGCCGCGTCGCCAGCCGCGCCCTCGCGATCGGCCCATCGACGAGGAGGCACCCATGGGCAGCAGCATGCCGGCAGTCGACCTGCCGCAGATCACTGACCTCAGCGCCGTCCCCACCGGTGACATGCCCGGCGACAAGGTCCAGATCGGGCCCGCGCACGACGCCAAGGCGCGCGCCATCTTCCCCCGGCTCTGGGAGCTGCTCCAGCCCCGGCTCGCCCAGCCCCCGCACCGGGCCGTCGTCGCCGTCCACGGCGGATCGGGCGTCGGCAAGTCCGAGATCGGCTCGCTGCTCGCGCACTACCTGCGGGTCAACGGCGTCGGCGCGTACGTGATGTCCGGCGACAACTACCCCCGCCGGATCCCCCGTGAGAACGATGCCGAGCGGCTGCGCACCTTCCGGTCCGGCGCCATCCAGGGTCTGGTCGCCAGCGGAGGGTATGACGCCACCGCCCGGGCGGAGCTCGAGCGCCTCCAGGCGGAGGGTCTCGACAGCGACTCCACGCAGGTCGACGCGTTCCCCTGGCTCGCGGCCTACCAGCGGGCTGGACGCAAGGCCTTGGCGGCATACCTCGGGACGAGCGCAGAGGTGGACTTCGACGAGGTCAACGGCATCATCGCGAGCTTCGCCGCGGGGGCGCAGGAGATCCTCTTCAAGCGGATGGGCCGTGAGCCGGGCCAGCTCTGGTACGACAAGATCGACCTGCGCGACGCCCAGGTCCTCGTCATCGAGTGGACGCACGGCAACAACGAGCTCGTCCGCGGCGTCGACATCCCGATCCTGCTCAACTCCACGCCGGAGGAGACCCTCGCCCACCGGCGCGCCCGGGCCCGTGACGGCGCCCTCGACAGCCCGTTCACGACCATGGTGCTCGGGCTGGAGCAGGCCAAGCTGCAGGCCCAGGCCCCGCGGGCGCAGATCATCGTCAGCCGAGCCGGCGAGCTGATCGACTACGACAGCTACCTCGCGAGCATGGGTGCCGACCTGCCCGAGGCCGGCCCGATGCTCAACCTCTACCCGGACTCCCTCGGCGGGACGATGGCCGAGGTCGTCGACTTCCTCACCGACCCGGCCGTCGAGGGCGCGTTCAGCTCGGCCTATGTGCTGCCGAGCCTGTTCAACACCGACCTCGACCGCGGCTTCTCGGTCATCGACTACGGCCTCAACCACCGGTACGCGACGCCCGATGACCTCGCCGCGCTCGCCGACGCCGGCATCTGCCTCAAGCTCGACTTCATCCTCAACCACGCCTCGGTGCTGTCCCCGCAGTTCCAGGACCTGCTGGCCAAGGGCGAGCGGTCGGCATACGCGCGCTTCTTCGTCGACTGGAACGAGTTCTGGGCCGGGCACGGGGAGATGACGCAGGAGGGCTACATCCAGCCCGACCCGGCGCTCATCGCCGACATGTTCTTCCGCAAGCCGGGCCTGCCGATCCTCATGGTGCGCCTGCCCGACGGCACCGAGAAGCCCTACTGGAACACCTTCTACCAGGAGGTCCGGTATGCCGTCCCCGACGCAGCGCAGCTGATGTCCGCGGCGGGGCTGCAGTATGCCTCCGCGGCGGTGCTCGCCGGTCGGGTCGCTGCCGCGATCGGGGGCGGCGGGACGCCGAGGGAGGTCGACTTCACCGGCTTCGAGGCCGCCCGGCCGGCCGTCGTCGAGTGGCTGGAGTCGCGGCGCTCCTACCTCGGGCAGATGGACCTCGACATCCGCTCGCCGCTGGTCTGGCAGTTCTACGCCGACACCCTCGACACGCTGGCGGCGTATGGCGCCCAGATCGTCCGGCTCGACGCCTTCGCCTATGCGCCGAAGGAGCCGGGCGCCCGGAACTTCCTCAACGACCCCGGGACCTGGGAGCTGCTCGACCGGGTCAAGGCGCTGGCCAGCCGGCGCGGCCTGCTGCTGCTGCCGGAGATCCACTCCACCTACGAGTCCGGGATCCACCAGACCCTGTCGGAGAAGGGCTTCGTCACCTACGACTTCTTCCTCCCAGGGCTGCTCATCGACGCCCTCGCCCGACGCGACACCGCCATCCTGGCGCGCTGGGTCCGCGAGCTGGTCGACCGGCGGATCCGCACCGTCTCGATGCTCGGCTGCCACGACGGCATCCCGCTGCTCGACCTGCTCGGGCTGCTGACCCACGAGCAGATCGAGTCGGTCATCGACCTCGTCACCTCGCGAGGCGGCCACGTCAAGGATCTGCACGGCGCGAAGTCGATCTACTACCAGGTCAATGCGACGTACTACTCCGCGCTCGGCGAGTCCGACGACGCGCTGCTGCTCGCCCGAGCGATCCAGCTCTTCGTGCCGGGCAAGCCGCAGGTCTGGTACCTCGACCTCTTCGCCGGCCGCAACGACCATGACGCGGTCGCCGCTGCCGGGCCCGGCGGGCACAAGGAGATCAACCGGACGAACCTCTCGGTGGCCGACGTCGAGTCGGGCCTGGACCGGCCGGTCGTCCGCCGCCAGCTCGAGCTGCTGCGGTTCCGCCGCAGCTTCCCTGCCTTCGGGTATGACGCCCAGTGCTCCCTGGACGGCACGCACGACGACCAGCTGGTCATCACCTGGACCAAGGACGGCCACACCGCACGCCTCGAGGCCAACCTCTCCGACGTGACCTTCAGCATTACAGCAGACGGTCAGCCGGTCGGAGCGGCCGGCTGACCGTCATACCCAGCTCTGGAGGCTGGCCTGTGGAGGGCAGGGTCAGCCCTTGACCCCACCCTCGTTCGCCCCCCGGATGAAGTAGCGCTGGAGGCTGAAGAAGAGCACCGCCACCGGGATCGTCGTCAGCAGCGCCGCGGTGAGCTTGAGCGGGTACTGCGTGCCGGCGCCGAGCTGCCCGCTGGTCAGCGAGGCCAGACCGGTGACGAGCGTCTGGTGCTCCGGCGTGCCCTTGGTGACGACGAGGAAGTGGGAGAACTCGTTCCACGACCCCTGGAAGGACAGGATCGTCAAGGTGATCAGGGCGGGTCGGGCCATCGGAAGGACGACCGACCAGAAGGTCCGGAAGATCGACGCGCCGTCCATGCGGGCGGCCTCCTCGATCGAGACCGGCACCGAGTCGAAGAACTGCTTCATGATGAAGACCCCGGCGGCGTCGACGATAAGCGGCAGGATCATCGCGGTGTAGGTGTCGTAGATCCCCAGGTAGTTGACCATGAGGAACTTCGGGATGAGCAGGGCGACTCCGGGCACGGCCATGACGGCGAGCAGCGCGGCGAAGACGAACCCGCGCCCCTTGAACCGCAGCCGGGACAGGGCGTAGCCCGCGAGGCTGTCGAAGAAGACCCGCGCCACGGTGACGATCAACGCGATGACGACGGAGTTCTTCAGCCAGGTCGGGAAGGCGACCGACTTGGACCCGCCGCCGAACAGGGTCGACCACGCCTGGCCGGAGAACGGGTTGGGGATCAGCGAGATCGCGCTGTTCGCCGCGTCCGCATCGGACTTGAACGAGGTCGCGATCTGGATGAAGAAGGGGTAGAGGAAGACGACCGCGAAGAGGACGAGCGCGCCATACGTGAGGAACCGACGCAGCGGGCTGGCGTTCTTGGTCATGCCGATGCTCCCTTCCGGCGCCGACCGAACAACGGCTTCCGGTCGTCCTTGTCGGTGAGAACCCACCGTTGGACCGAGGTGAGGACGATGATGATCGCGAAGACGACGAAGGCCATCGCCGCGCCGGAGCCGTACTTGAAGTTCGCGAAGCTCTGCTTATAGCTGAGGTATGCCGGGGAGAGCGTCGTGCCGTTGGGGTTGCCGCCGCCCATGACGTAGATCTGGTCGAAGACCTGCCACGTGCCGATGAGCCCGAGGGTGAGGACGAGGAAGATCGTCGGCTTGATCATCGGGATGGTGACATAGCGCAGCCGCTGCCGGTTGGTCGTGCCGTCCAGGGCCGCCGCCTCGTCGACCTCGACGGGCAGATCCTGCAGCGAGGCGATGAACATCAGCATGAAGGTCCCCGAGGTGGTCCACACGACGAGGATGATGATGACGCTCATCGCGACCGACGGACCGGAGAGCCAGTCCCACAGGGACCGGCCGAAGATCTCGGCCTTCCCCCAGCTGGGGTTGTCGACCCCGACGGCGTTGAAGAGCAGGTGGACCAGGCCCCGGTCGTCGTTGAACCAGTTCGGGCCGGTGACCCCGATGAGCTTGAGGAAGCCGTTGATGACACCGCCGCCGAACAGGAAGAGGAAGACCGTCGAGATGGCGATCGAGCTGGTCACCGACGGGAAGTAGAAGGCGGTGCGGAAGAAGCTGCGGGCCTTGAGGAACTTCGCGTTGACCAGCAGGGCCAGCGCCAGCGAGATGACCGTCTGGAGTGGCACGACGGCGATGACGTACCAGAAGGTGTTGCTGATCGACTGCATGAAGTTCGCGCGGGTCAGCCCGTCCTTGAAGAACAGGTCGGAGTAGTTCTTGATGCCGACGAACTCCGCGCCCTGACCGCCCCCGAAGGGGTTGGCCGAGCCGTTCCAGTTCGTCAAGGACACCCACAGCGCCATGGCGATCGGGATGACGAGGAAGAGCCCGAGGATGAGGACCAGGGGCGAGACGAAGAGCCAGCCCATGATCCCCTCGGGGCCGCGCAGGCCCCCACCGAACCGGGCCGTGCGTCGTGCCGAGGTGCGGGAGGCGCGAGAGTCGTGCGGGCGGTCGACCGCCGGTACGGCGGCGTCAGAGATGTCCGACATGGGTCCTCCAAGGTGGTGGCGATGAGCCCGGCCGGGACGGCGTCCGCGGCACCGATCCCGGCCGGGCCCGTCCGTGGTCAGCCAGCGAGGGCTGCGGTGCCGTTCTTCTGCAGGTCGGCCAACCAGGCGGCCGGGTCACCCGCGGTGCCGGTCAGGGTCGCCAGCTGGGAGTTGAACTTGTTGATGACGTCGTCGAGTCCGGCGAGGTTGACCGGGCCCGTGCCGTACTCGGCGCCGGCCACGAAGGCGGCGCTGTCGGGGAACTTCGCAGCGAACTGCTTGAGCCCCTCGGTCGTCGACGGCATGACACCGAAGGCGTCGGCGAACTTCATCTGCTGCTCGGGGGTGATGAGCGACTTGACGAGGTCGACGGCGGCCGCCTGGTTTGGCGACTTCGCGGCGATGCCCCAGCAGTTGGTGAACATCAGCGTGCCCTTGCCGGCGGGCCCGGCCGGGAGCTCGACGACCTTGTACTTGACGTCCGGATAGTCCTTCATGCCACCGGCGATCCAGTTGCCCTCGATCGTCATGGCGGCCAGCTGCTTGCCGAATGCCTCCCCGCCCCATCCGGTCGACGGGGTCGTCTGGGTGTTGAACTTCAGGACCCCGTCCTTCATCAGCTTCTGGACCTCCTGGAGGCCCTGGAGGTTGCCAGCGTCGGTCGCGGACATCGCACCCGAGGAGTTGACCACCCAGCCGCCGGCCTGGCGCATGAAGGCTCCGGACCGGTTGATGTCGTTGCCGATGACCAGACCGGTGACCGTCCCGGAGGTCAGCTTCTTGGCGACGGCCTCGAGGCCGGCCCAGTCCTTGGGGATGTCGGCGTCGGTGAGCCCGGCCTTGGTCCACAGGCCGGTGTTGATCTGCAGCGCAAGGGTCGAGGAGTCCTTCGGGGCGCAGTAGAACTTGCCGTCATACGTGAAGGCTTTGACCAGGCTGTCGACGAAGCCGGCGTCCTTGACCTGGTCACCGTAGGCGAACAGGTTGCCGGCCTTGGCGTAGGTGCCGATCCGGCTGGCATCGGTGTAGAAGAGGTCCGGAGGCGCGGACGAGGCGAACGCCTGCCCGAGCTGCTGACCAAGGTCCTGGGCGGCGATGACCTCCACGGTGTTCCCGGACTTGGCGGCCCAGGCCGCGGCGGCGGCCTTGACCGCGCTGGTCTCGGCGTCGCCCGAGCTGCCGATCATCACGGTGAGCTTGACCGGACCGGTCTTGGACGGCTGGGTGCCCGAGTTGTTGTTGTTGAAGCCCCCACCCCCACAGGCCGTGAGAGCCAGGGCTCCGCTCGCGGCGATGGCCAGGAAGGCGCCCTTCCGCAATGGTCGTGCGTTCATGTCGATCTCCATCGGTTGTCGTGCGGTTGCCCGCGTGGGTGTCGCCTCGGCACGGTTGGCCGTGGTGGTGTCGCTTAACGAGCCGGCGGTATGACGGTGCGGCTGGAGCTGCTCCGCCGGACGAGCTCGGGGTGGAGGACGGTGCCTGCGGCAGGTGGTGTCTGCGCGTTGAGCAGGATCGCGAGGACCCGCTCGGTGATCTCGGTCAGGGGCTGGCGCAGCGTCGTCAGGCCGAGGACCCGAGCGGCGTCGGTGTCGTCGAAACCGACGATGCCGACGTCGAGGCCGGGCCGCAGCCCACGCTCGTGCACGGCCCGCCAGACACCGGCCGCCAGGGCGTCGGAGGCGCAGACGATGGCGCCGCCGGGGCCGACGATGTCGACGAGGGGACGCGCCGCGAGGGTCGCGGCGTCGAGCTCTTGGACCGCGACGCCCTGCCAGGCCTCGTCGCCGACGCCGAGCCGGTCAACGGCGCGTGCCCAGCCGGCGCGGCGGTCGTCACCGACCGGGGAGCCGGTTGGCCAACCGAGAAAGGCCACTCGCTGGTAGCCCTCGTCGACGAGATGGCTGACTGCGGACTCGACCCCGGCGGCGCCGTCGACGTCGACCCACGCGGTCTCGGTGGGGTCGTCCCAGACCCGGCCGAAGGCCGCGAAGGGGATGCCCCGGTCCCGCAGCCACTGCGGCCTCGGGTCGTCGTGCCGGGTGTCGGTGAGGATGAAGCCGTCCGCCAGCCGGCTCGCGAGCACCTCCTCGTATGCCGCGATGGGCTCCCGGTAGTCCGGCGCGGCGAACGGGAGGATGTGGGTGTCGTTGCGGCTCGACGTCAGGGTGAGCTCGACGAGGAAGGCGTCGAGAACCGAGCCGAGCCGACCGGCACCCCGCGCGTCGATCTCCAGACCCCAGGCACCGGCCCGTTCCTGCTTGAGCGTGCGGGCCGCCCGGCTGGGCCGGAAGCCGAGCCGGTCGATCTCGGCCTGGACCCGGACCAGCGTGTCGGGGGCGACCTTATGCGGTGAGTTGACGACATTGCTCACCGTCTGCCGGGACACCTCCGCGGCCCGGGCAACATCGAGGATGGTCGCTCGGTGGCTCTGGCGCGTCGACACCCTTGACTCCTCGCCCGCGAAGGTGGAACGTTCATATGTCTGATTTGAACGTTCATATGAGAGGAGCGTGACGCGCGCTCCGGGCTGCTGTCAAGCAGTCCCCGCAGAGAACTTGGCAGGCCCCTCGTCACCTGGCACGAGTAGCGTCTGGGGGCGCACCGACATCGGCCCGTCGACGAAGGAGAGGGTGAGATGAGCGAACCGGATCCCGGTCAAGCGGTCCCGCGGCAACCCTGGCTGCACGAGCTCGCCATCGCCGTCGACGGCAATGCGACCCTGCTTTGCGCCTGGGACGGCTCGGTCGGCGCGCTCTCCAGCGGAGGAGGCGACGCCAAGTTCAGGGGTGCTCCAACCAGGGCCGGGGCCGGTTCGACGGCCGTCGCCCGAGGCGTCGAGGGCCTCTTCGTCGACGATGCCCGCTGTCTCAGCGTCCTGTCCGTCCGCCTCGGCGACGACCCGCTCACCGCCCTGGCCGGGCGCGCCGCGGGGGCCGTCGCCGAGTTCGTCGCGGCGGCGCGGAGCCTGGGCAACCCCGGACCGGACCCGACGGTCGAGGTGCACCAACGGCGGGTCCTCGACGGCGCCCGGCTCGCCCTGGTCGTCGCCGTCACCTCGCGTGCGGACGTCTCGGTGACCGAGCCGCTGCGGATCCAGGTGGGCGGCGACGGGATCGACGTGGCCGAGGCCAAGGCCGGTCATCCGGGGCATCCGATCTGTCCGGCCCAGGCCACCGGCGACGGGGCGCAGTGGCGCGCGGACCGGCATACGACGACCGTCTCGTGCACCCCACCACCGGACGAGGTGACCATCGAGCCGGACGGCACCGCGACCTTGACCTTCCACCTCCACGTCGCCCCACACAGCCGCGCCGAGGTCACGGTTGCCCTCGCGGCACACCGCCGGACCAGCTCGCTCTTCGACGCCGACGCCGGGTCCGCGGCGGTGCGCTGGACCAGTGAGCTCACCGTCACCGCGGACGACCCCCGTCTGGCGCGGGCGGTCAGCCAGTCGGTCGACGACCTGGCCCACCTGCTGCTGCGCGACCCGCAGCAGCCCGCGGACATCTTCGCCGCCGCCGGGACGCCGTGGTACCTCACCTTGTTCGGCCGGGACTCGATCTGGGCGGCGCGGCTGGCCCTCCCGCTCGGCACCGAGCTCGCCGGTGGCACCCTGCGGGCGCTGGCCCGACGCCAGGGCACGACGGTCGACGCCGGCCGCGCGGAGGAGCCCGGCAAGATCCCGCACGAGCTGCGGCGCACCGACGTGCCGGACGACTCGATGGCGCTGGCCCTGCCTCCGGTGTACTACGGCACGGTCGATGCGACGCCGCTGTGGATCGTCCTGCTCCACGACGCCTGGCGCTGGGGCCTGGACCCGCAGGAGGTCCGCGACCTCCTGCCGGCCCTGCGGGCTGCGCTCGGTTGGCTACTCGAGCACGCCGCCCCGGACGACGACGGATTGCTCAAGTATGTCGACGCGAGCGGTCACGGCCTGACGAACCAGGGCTGGAAGGACTCGGCGGACTCGGTGCGCTGGCACGACGGGCGGATCGCCGACGCACCGATCGCGCTGGTCGAAGCGCAGGCGTATGCCGTCGAGGCCGCCGGCTGCGCAGCCACCGTGCTGCGGGCGCTGGGCTCGGGCGAGGACGACCAGGCCTTGGCGGACCGGGTCGAGGCCTGGGGCACTGCGTTGAAGCAGCGAGTCCGCGAGCGCTTCTGGGTCGGCTCGGGCGCGCAGCGCCGGCTCGCCATCGCCATCGACGGCGGTGGGCGTGCCGTCGACGGGGTCGCGTCGAACATGGGCCATGTGCTCGGCACGGGCACCCTCACCCCCACCGAGGCGACCGACGTCGCGGCGGAGCTGATGGCCGAGCGGATGCTCGGCACCTACGGGATCGTCACGCTCTCGGAGGACAACGGTGGGTACAACCCGATCGGCTACCACACCGGGTCGATCTGGACCCATGACAGCGCGATCTGCGCGTGGGGCCTGGCCCGCGAGAGGCAGGACGCCGCAGCAGCCGAGGTGGCTCGGCGGCTGCTCGACCTTGCCGAGGTCTTCGACTACCGAGTGCCCGAGCTCTGCGCGGACGAGGGGGTGCTCGGGCGCCCCGCGCCATACCCCGCGTCGTGCCGGCCACAGGCCTGGTCGTGCGCGGCCATGGTCGGGCTGCTGACGACTGCGCTCGGCCTGTCGGTCGACGTCCCCGGGCGGTCGATCA
>ERZ795047.3831-NODE-3831-length-13058-cov-4.422133_pt1 | contig 13058 bp, 14 predicted proteins | sample MGYA00375131_ERZ795047 | MGnify/ENA primary metagenome ERZ795047 (study PRJEB30176, sample SAMN05720228) | activated sludge metagenome | isolation source: Anaerobic digester | place: Japan | collected 2015-05-20 ... | reverse complement strand
AACCCGAAGTTTTGACCGATATTCTCTCCAACCTGCTCATGAACGCGATCGAGGCCAGTCCGGTTGGCGGCGCCGTTCGGATCTGGTTTGAAAAGGACGAAACCCACGTCCGGTTAAATGTAGAGGACGAAGGTGCGGGTATAACGGAGCGGGTTCGTGGGAAGTTGTTTGAACCCTTCGTGAGCACGAAAAGTCGGGGAACCGGATTAGGGCTGGCTATCGTGAAAAAGAGGATCGAGCAGTTAGAGGGAACCGTCTCCTACTTGAGTCCCGTTAAAACAACAGGCGGCACGCGTTTCACGGTGAGTGTTCCGGTTGCGCCTGCATGGGACATCAAGGCGAGGGGCGACAGGGAGCCGTCCACATGAAAATTCTCATTGTTGACGATGAAGAAACGGCCCGTTACGGAATGCGCCGGACCTTGGATGTGAAAGGGCGTGTTTTCGAAGCGGCTACTCTGACTGCAGCGCGCCGCATTTGTGCGGAAGAAAAGCCCGATCTCGTTCTCCTGGATCTCAATCTCGGAGGTGAAAACGGCTTCGAATTATTAACTGAGCTTCAATCATGTGAGCCTGTCCCAAAAGTCGTCATCATTACCGCCCATGGGAGCGAAAAGATAGCCGTGGAGGCCATGAAGCACGGCGCCTTCGATTACCTCGCCAAACCCTTCGACATTGATGAACTCCGGCTCATCGTCAGAAACGCTGCCCGGCAGATCGAACTGCAGCAGGAGAACGAGGCTTTGAAAATGGAGCTGGCTGCCGTATCCAGCAGGGGCAACCTGCTTGGAATCAGTCAAGCCATGCAGGAGGTTTTCGGCCTGATTGACAAGGTTGCCGAAACGGATGTGACAGTCCTGCTGCTGGGTGAAAGCGGGGTGGGCAAGGAACTCGTTGCACGGGAACTGCACCGGCGCAGCGCGCGAGCAAAAGAACCATTTATCACGGTCAACTGTGCGGCAATACCGGAAAACCTGATGGAGAGCGAGCTGTTCGGACATGAAAAAGGCGCGTTTACAGGCGCCCTGCAGCGGCGCATTGGAAAGTTCGAGCAAGCGCAGAAAGGGACGCTGTTCCTGGATGAGATCGGTGATATGGCATTGGAAACCCAGGCGAAGATACTGCGCGCGCTTGAGAATCGAACCATTGAACGGCTGGGCGGCAGCCAGACGATAGAGGTAGACGTCCGTATTGTCAGCGCAACCAATCGGGATCTGCGAGAGATGGTTAAGCAGGGGAAATTTCGGGAAGACCTCTACTATCGACTGGAGGTAGTCCAGATCGAAATCCCTCCCTTGCGAGAGCGTAAAGAAGATATCCCTCTGCTTGAAAGTCATTTTCGGAAGCTCTTCGCGGCCAGGCATCGGCGCGACATTCCGAATATCACCCCGGCCGCCTTGTCCCGCCTGATGCAGTTTCCGTTTCCGGGGAATGTCCGGCAGCTGCGCAACCTGGTGGAGCGTCTTGTGGTGCTGAATTCGACGGGCACGATCGAAGAAAGCGACCTGCCCGAGGAAATCAGATTCTATTACCCGGAACAAGGCGACGATACCTCCGACATCAGTATGGGCGCATTTCTCGCTATGGATTTTAGAACCGCACGCGAGGCATTTGAAATCCGCTACTTGCTCGCCAAACTTGCCGAACACCACCACAACATCAGCCGTACCGCCCGCGCAATCGGGATGCACCGACAAAGCCTTCAGCAGAAAATGAAAGACTTGGGTCTGCGCGGCCCCGGTACAGCCGATGAAGGTGACATCGGTGGCAACGGTCCCGGGATCGAGTGAGCGAAGCATCTGTCGTGGTGCTGAACTCAATTGATCCTTGCGCTGGGCCGTTTTTTGTGTATTATTTCGCAACAATGAGACTTCCGTGTGGTCCTTCTGGAAGCATCGCTTTATGAGTAGTGGGGTGTATCTGCGGTTTGCTATGAGGAGGGAGATGAATATGTCGAGGAGAATGATATTGCCATTGTTGCTGCTAAGTCTGGCCTTGCCGGTTTACGGCCAGCTTGTTGGCGACCAGCCGACAGCTGGATTCACGAATGCTCGTACTTACACTAACGCCGACGTGTTGGACCTGCGGCCTCCGCTCAGGCTGTTCGAGACTATTGATCTTACGGGGATCACTAATGCGACCAGCCTGGTGGTGTTTGAGGACAAGTTTTTGGTCGGGCAAACGGGCTCGCCTGTCAATTACCGGATGTTCAGTCGATCGGGGAACTACCTTTGGGGTTCGGACCTGTCTGGCTCTGGAGGACCATTCCGCTTCATCCCTGCGATCGGCGGCCAACTGGTGATCCTCGGCGGCGAGGGGACCACGTCAATTAGGGCGGTCAGCTTGATCGACGGTACGCCTTTGTGGAGCGACACCGTCGGAAATACTAATGGTCGCTTTCCCGCGGTGACGGATAATCGGGTGGTCTATCACGGGGCGAATAGAATCGTTGTTGCGAACCGGAATGGGAGCGTCTTCTGGCAGAGCGCGGTTACTACCGCCGTATCGGCGGTAGCTGTTCGCGATGACTCGCTTTATTATCTCGCCAAGGATAGGACCCTGAGGGCAATCAACCTGCAGATGGGCACCGATAAATGGCCGGCTATGACTAATGTCGCCGGCGACGGAGCAAGCCTGATTGCGACCGAAAAGTACATCTTCCTGAATGATCCTGCGGGTGGGTATGTGGCCACGATAAACGCCCAAACGGGGGTACCGGATTGGAACGGCGACGTAGTCTTTCTGGATGGTGAGTTTTCGGGGACGCCGGGCTTAGCACTTGGGTACGGTCGGTTGTATGCGTTCCGATCGAATGATGGGAGTGGTAATTCGGCGATCTCAGCTTACGATCCCGACACGGGTGACGAACTCTGGGTCGTCACTGACGAAGGAACGGGTTTGGACTATGCCTTCCTGGCTGACAATACGATTTATTACTATCAGGGTGGAAGCCAGGTACGCGCCCGGGATGCAGCCACAGGGGCCCTGTTGTGGAGTATTGAAAAGCCGGGAGTTCGGGGATTGGGCGCCGCCAAAGGTGAGCTGTATGTGCTACGCGAAGATGCCATCGATGTCTACGTGACAACTAATGAGATTTTCATGCCGCAGATGGCGAATGCGGGCGGTCAGAAGACGATTATTATGCTGGCAAACCCGGGGTCGACGCCGGTCAAGGCCACTGTGTACTTCTACGGTGAAGACGGCAGTTCCATCTCGGTCCCGCTCCAGTCTTACGGGGTGCAGGACCAGGTTGAGGTCACGGTGCCGGCTGGCGCTACGTTGAGCCTTCAGACCGATCCCGCCGTCGGCAACGCGATGACTGGCTGGGTTCGAGTCATTTCCGAAGCGCCCTTGCGCGGAACTGTGAACTTCCAGTTTGCGGAAGGAGAGGAAGTCACCAGAGAGGCGGGCGTGGCTGATTCTGTCCCAACCGGTTCGGCCAACATCTACGTCAACGTCGAAGGTGATTTCAATGCCGGTGTGGCGATGGCCAATCCGACAGAACAGGACAGCAATGTGACCCTCCGGCTCCTGGACTCTTCGGGCGCGGAAATTGCGAGCAAGAGTCTGGAGTTGCCGTCGGGCGCTCATTCGGCAAGTTTCGTCGTGGAGATGTTCCCCGACGAGGTGGGTGATTCTTTTGAAGGAACCCTGGCAATCGAGGCCGATGTCCCGATCGTGATTACCGCGATCAGGACTAAGGGCGGGTTGCAGATTTCAAGCTACCCGGTGGCTCAAGCAGTTCGGTAAAAAGTCTTGGCGGGCGGTCCGCAAGAACTGCCCGCCTCCTCACCTTTCTCAGAACTGAAAGGAAATCCCGGTCGTGATCATCCAGGTGGAGTCCCAACCATCCTCCTGCGCCAGGCTCACCCTCGGCAGGCCGGTGATATAGCGGGAAAGGTCCAGCAGCAGGAACATTCCCTCCTGCAGCTTGATCTCCGTACCTCCACCCAGGACAAAACTGGTTCCGTAGTCGACGAACTCCTGCCCGCCGATTTCAAAGACGTGGCGAACGAAGCCAACCCCCCCTTTGCCAAACACATTGATTGCATCGCTGCGTTTGGTGAGCTTCACGCCTTGAGCCTGATTGATAAACTTCAGACTGAGGCCGCTCTGTTCCACTCCGCCGAGAAAGCTGGTCTGACTGAAAATTCCGAAATATGGGTTGACATTGTAGACGAAGCCAAACCCACCGCCGTTAAAACCTTCACCCTCGAAGGAGAATCCGGGAGCGTCCTCGATGTCAAATCCTTGAACGCGATGATAGAAGCCTTGGAACTCAACTTCCGAATAATCTTGAGCAAGGCACAAACCGAATACCAGTGACATAACCGCTACGCCTGTGAACCACCGCATCATGAGCCTCCTTGGTGACTTGTATGGATGACGAAAACTATTCGAAAGTTCAGCTCTTGCTTTTCTGAACCTCGTACCAACGCCTGTTGATTTCTATATATTCCTGCCACTGTTCGGGCACTTCATCCTCCGGGAAGATGGCTTCGACGGGACACTCAGGAACACAAGCGCCGCAATCAATGCACTCCTCCGGATCAATATAAAGCTGGGTAGCCGGCTCGAACGACTCCTCATCCTTTCTGGGATGAATGCAATCGACCGGGCAGGCATCGACACACGCCGTATCTTTCGTCCCGATACAGGGCTCGCAGATAACAAAGGCCATTCGAACTCCTTCCTCCAGTGTTTTCAGTTAATCATAACAGTCTAGACCAAAGGGCAGTCTAGACCAAAGGGAGCGTTAATGGATAAAGCAGTTGCAGCCCTCGTTGTCATCCGCGCAATCCGCGTAATCCGTGCTATCCGCGGGTCTCCATACCGGCGGATAGCACGGATTACGCGGATGACAGGCGGGCGGCTACCCCCATTGACCCCTTCCAGGCGCTTTCATAAACTACAAGCGGTGAATCGGACGGAACGCCTCTTGGATCTCATCACCTACCTGCTCAACGCCAGAGAGCCAGTCTCGTGGAAGGAGATAAAGAACCATTTCCCTGAAGACTATGACCGCGGAGTGGAAGAATCCAATCAGCGAAAGTTTGAGCGGGATAAGGCGGAACTCGTATCACTTGGTATCCCGATTGACTATCAGGCGGCGACCGAGGGTCGTAAGGAAGGATACCTGATCAGGAAAGAGAAGCTCTTTCTGCCCGAGGTGGAGTTTGAACCCACCGAAGCTTCGCTCCTGATGTTGGCGGCCAGCGCTGTTATCGAGAGCGAAAGCTTTCCGTATCGGGAGCAGCTGGAATCGGCACTGAACAAGATCATCGGCGTCCAGAACCGTTTCACCGTCCCGCCGCAGATAGCGATCAGCGTTCAAAACCGGAGGAAAACTCCTCGGACGGCGGCGCTCCTTGAACAGATACAGGAAGCGCTTAACCGCAGGAAGACAATAACGATAGAGTACCACGCGTTCAGTACCGGCAAAACCGAGGTTCGGAAAGTCGATCCCTATGGCTTGATCTTTCGAAAAGGCAACTGGGTTCTGATCGGGTGGGATCACTTACGAAACGGCATTCGAAAGTTTGTCTTAACGCGCATTCAACGGGAGATTCCGCCGTTGAAACGGCCTGGGACTCCCGATTACGAAATCCCGGCCGATTTCTCCCTGCGCGCTCATCTCAATCTTCAGCCGTGGGAATTCGACGTACATGAGCCAGTGGATGCGACCCTTCGCATTGCCAAACACCGAATTCCCGAGCTTCTCCCCCAATTGTCCTCGGCCAAGGCAATCGACGACGACACGTTTGAACTGCGCGTCACAAATACCCGTCTCTTCCTTCGTTGGGTGCTGGAACAAAAGACGGACGTGGAAGTCTTGAGTCCTCCCTCGATCAGGAACGAGATCCGAAAGGTGCTTCAGACACTGGCATGAGCGTAACCGGAAGGATCAATCGCATTCTATTCATACTGAGCTTCGTCGCTCAGAATCAGGGCGTCACTCTCGAAGAATTGGCAAAGCAGGTGGAGATGTCGCCCGAAGAATTGACTAAGGAACTGGAGTTCATGCTCCTGATCGGGAAGCCTCCTTTCCGGCCTGATGATTACGTCGATATCTATGTTGAGGATGGTCGGGTGTATGTGGAGTTCGACCAGATGCTGAACCGGCCTCTGCGTCTGACGCGCCCGGAGGCCTTGGCATTGCTCATGTCATTGCAGTTGCTGGACCCGGAGGTCGATCCCAAGGCAGTGGACTCCTTGAAGACGAAGATCGAGGCACTGATCTCGTGTTCTGTTGACGAGGCTTCGCGGCTGGAAGACAGCATTCTGCTGGATAGACCCGCCCGGCCAATGTCGGCTCATTTTGATCGCCTCCGAAAAGCGGTAGAGCGGCGTCGGAAGGTGTTGATCCAATATTACACCCTGGGACGTAATGAAACCGCCAAGCGCATCGTTCACCCTTACTTCCTGATGAAAAGTCTCGACTACTGGTACCTGACCGGGTATTGCGAGCTGCGCAAAGATCTGCGGACATTCAAGTTTGAGAGAATCCTCAACGTCAAGATGCTGCCGAATACTTTCCCGCCGCCCCAGGATTCGGTGATTGAGGCTTACAAGAAGGAATTCCTCAGCGCACTCGGCCGCAGGCATGTCGAGATCTTCTTTGATTCGGAGGTCGCTCCCTGGATCCAGGAACGGTACGGATCGTCGGTCAGGCAAGGGCCGGATGGCGGAGTCATCTTGACTCTTTCAAGCGATTCGCTGGAGTTTCCCTCCCGCCTTGTTCTCGCTCACGCTCCGCATGCGCGGCCGCTCAGTCCGCCGGAACTGGTTGCCAAAGTGGCCGAGGATGTCCAGAGAGTCCTCGAGATCTACCCGGACGAACCGTCACCGTCACTAAAAGCTTCGAAGTAAATCCTATGCCTAAACGGGTTTCTCTTCTCGTCCTGATTTTCTCCTGCAATTTCGCCCTGGTTTTAGGCGAGACGCATTCGGGCAAAGATTTTTTCCCTCACTTCTACCATCAGCAGAAGGAAATCTGGTCGTTTCCCGCCCAAAAGAAAACGTGGCAAAACGAGACCTTTTGGCTGCTTATCGGGTGCTCAACCGCGTCCTTCAGCTTGGACGGTTCACCAGCCAGAGAATTACGGGAGGATCCTTCCTTCTCCGGTTTCAACAGCGTTTTTGCTTCCTCGACCGGCGATGTTGTCATCGGGGCGGTTCCGCTTGCGTTTTTGCTGACCGGAGAAATCAGCCGCAATCCGGAATTCCGAGATTTCGGCTGGAAAAGCTGCGAGGCCGCCTTGGACGCGTTGCTGGTTACTTCAGTCTGGAAACTCGCAACACAGCGCTCCCGCCCGCATACCGGGGAAAATTACGGATTTTGGAAAGGGGGCAACTCTTTCCCTTCGGGCCATTCAACCTTCGCCTGGGCCTTGGCGGCCACCACCGCCTCTCATTTCAAGCAACACAAATGGCTTCCCTGGATTGTCTATCCGGTTGCCGGCGTGGTCAGTTTTTCTCGAATCACCTCGGGAAACCATTTCCCTTCCGATGCGGTCGCCGGATCGCTCCTCGGTTTCGTCATCGGAAGGTATGTGGTAGAGTGACCACAGGTGAACTTTACGGAACGCTTAAACATCCCTTAAGTCAGGAACAGTGAGGGAGAAATGAGAAAGGTCCTGATCCTGCTGATATTATGGGGAGTTTCAGCCGGGCTCCTGGCCGAACGTCAGTACTACAGGTTCCGTTCCAGCGGTTATTATTTCCGTCCTCCACGGACACTCTATTATCTGCGGCCCGATTTACTTCACAGGCCCTATTTCAGTTACCCGTACTACGGGTACTACGGGTATCCGGCGGTTCCTCACTACCGGCATACTCCTGATTGGGTGGGAGGTCCCCGGGGTACATATTCGACCTATATCGAGAGTCCGGCCGGTATGGAAGTGGTTCGCGCCAACACTTCCGATCTGATTTTCACCGTCAGTCCTCGATACGCCAAGGTATATCTTGACGGGAAGCTGATCGGAAGCGCTCGAGATCTGGCCGGTGAACGCGAACGTTACATGGTCCTCGACGGGATACACGAGCTACGAGTTGAATATCCGGGTTATAAGACCTTTGAGACCGAGCTGCAAGTCGAACCCAACCGCACCGTCCACCTGGACATCAGACTCGATCCCGAGCCGGAGCGTTAAAGGGGCAAAAGAAGTTCTCCTTTACCCCTTGCGAGCGGACCGGTACAGATCAATCTCGACTATCACTGAGTGGGGTTAGCGGCGGGAGTGGCAGAAGCGACCGGGAAGCGCTGATCATACTGTTTCACGATCGCGTCAGTAATGTTAAGCGCTGGGTTCACATAGGCAAACGTCGCACTCTGATCCAGCCGGAAGATAGTATCAATTCCATTTTGCTGCGCGTATTCATTCAGGATCGTTTGCAACTTGCCTCCCATGCTCTCTAACAGATCGCTCTGTCGCTGCTGGATCTCCAACTGGGCGTCCTCTTGCAGCCTTTTGAGCTTGATCTCCTTATCCTGGATCTGTCGTTCCATCTCAGCACGGGTTTGGGGATTGGCGGTCAGACTCGTCTTCGAGTATTGCTCCTGAAGCGAGCGGAGTTCGCTGCTCGCGTCGGTGACCTGTTTCTGCTTCGCGTTTGTCAATTCCTGCAGCTTCGCAAACTCCTGTTTTCCTTCCGCCGTATTGCTCAAAATTGCCATGGGGTCGATGAAGGCGATTTTCAGGGAACCTGTCGAAGCCGGAGACGTAGGAGCCGGGGTTTGCGCAAAGACAATCAAGGCGCTGACTGCCGCCAACGCTATCACTGGAATGAGTAGTTGTAACCTCTTTTGCATCTCGTTGCTTCCTCCTTCGGAACTTGATTATTTTACTATCAAAAGTGCGTTCCTGTGCCTGTGAGTTTGAGTCCATGGCCTCTCGGTCGTTTCCACTGGAAATGTCCGCTGGTAGCTGTTACTTTTCGACCTTTAAAGGAGGAAACTAGATGCGCCGCTTTTACGGATCGGCAGGTCTCGTGGCTGTTGCCTTGCTGACGGTTGCCCTTGCCTTGGCGCCGGAAGAGTCCCTGGATCTGGCTGTACTGACCCAGATCCGCGACGAGGGGTACAACCGTTCCCAGGTAATGGAAACCGCGGGATATTTGTGTGACGTCATAGGGCCGCGGCTCACCGGTTCGCCTGCGTATAAGAAAGCGCACGAATGGACCAGGGAACGGCTGGAGAAGTGGGGACTGAAAAACTCGCGCCTGGAATCCTGGGATTTCGGCCAGGGATGGTCTGTCGAGCGCGTATCAGTGCATATGACAGAGCCGACCGCCGCTCCGCTTGTTGCCATGCCGCTCGGCTGGAGCCCGGGGACTGAGGGTCCCGTCCGGGGGAAGGTGATTAAAGCCAGACTCGAGTCGGAACAGGATCTGGCCGCCTATAAAGGCAAGGTGGGCGGGATGATCCTGCTCACGGCCGATGCTCCGGACCTCAAGGTCCATGAGGAGCCCGAGTTTCGTCGATACAGCGAGGAGCAGCTCCAGGAACTGAGCCAGTTCCGGCCAGTGGGACGTCGACGCGGGGATCCTGACGATTACGCCAGAAGGCGGCGTTTTGCACGGGCTTTCAACCAATTCCTGGCTGAGCAGAAACCACTGGCTGTCATCGCGCCGGCGGGAGCCGACGGAGGCACTATCAGGTTGATCCGCAGTGGCCAGAAAGCGGGAGAAGCCATTCCGTTTCCCTATTTGATAATGGCTGCTGAGCATTACGCGCGAATAGTGCGTCTGCTCGATCGCGACATTCCGGTCGAACTGGAGTTGGACATCCGGGTTAAATTCAGCGTCGAGCGGCAAGAGGGTTATAACACTTTGGCCGAAATACCCGGCACTGACTTGAGTGACCAGGTTGTGATGCTGGGGGCACACCTTGACTCCTGGCATCTCGGAACTGGTGCAACCGATAACGCCGCGGGGGTGTCCGTCGTTATGGAGGCAGCCCGCATTCTAAACGCTCTCCGGGTCAAACCGCGTCGGACGATCAAGGTGGCGCTCTGGGGAGGCGAGGAGCAAGGTTTTCTGGGTTCCCGTGCCTATGTAAGCAAATACCTGGCTGCCCGTCCGGAACCGGCTGGATCGGAAGAAGACAGGGAGGGGGTGCGCTCCGAACCAGGGGATCTGCAGATAAAGCCGGATTACTCCAAGTTTTCGGCGTATTTTAACCTGGATAACGGGACGGGAAGGATCAGGGGAATCTATCTGCAGGGAAACGCCGCCTTACGACCTGTATTCGAAGCCTGGCTTAAACCTATCCATGACCTGGGCGCTACGACCGTTACAATGCGCAGCACAAGCGGAACCGATCACGTTCCGTTTGACTCGGTGGGTCTGCCCGGCTTTCAGTTCATCCAGGACGAGGTCGAGTACTTCAGCCGTACATGGCATACCAACATGGATGTCTACGATCGGCTGCAGCGGGAAGACCTGATGCAGGCCTCGGTGGTGATGGCATGGTTCGCTTACAACGCCGCCATGCGTGATGAGCTTCTCCCCCGTAAACCGATGCCCGAAACCAAGCCGGCAAGCTGAGGGCGGAGATAAACGACTCTTGGTGCGAAGTTCGATCGGCCTTCGACCGGGGGAACAAGGGGAAGTCCGCCCGGTAGAGTTGCCCTTGGACGGCCATCACGAACGCATGGCTAGTTCGCTCTTGATATTTCCTTGCCGAATCAGGCTGAGGTTGCGGAGGTAAACCGCACTGTTGAAAAGATAGCCGGCGATGTAGACGGGTTGCTTGACATAAAAGCCGTAGGCCAGCAGGAGCAAGCTCCCGATGATGCTCAAGTACCAGAAGGAGATCGGAATGACGCTTTTTTTCTGCCTTTCCGACACGACCCATTGGACCACAAACCGGCAACTGAAGACGACTTGTCCGGCCCATCCGACTAGCGCCCAAGGGTCTTTCATCTGAACGTATAGGTCGTGAAAGTATTGCAGCACTGACTCCATTCTCGTATCTCCCGCCACAGGTTCTGCAGCGAATTACCAGACTGCATATCCGATAGCAGTCTCGGCTGTTTCGTGGATAATAATAAAACATGTTAAAGGATGAACTCGACCAAACGCTCGTACTGATTAAACCTGACGCACTCAAGAATTCCCTTACCGGATACGTTCTCTCGCAGCTTTCCGAGTTCCACACCGGTTTGCGATTTGCGGGAACCAAGGTGATCCAGGTAAACCGGACGCTCGCTGAGGAGCATTACGCCGAGCACCGGGGGAAACCGTTCTTCCCGGCCTTACTGGAATACATCATGGGGAAGATCCATTACCCCAACGAGCCCGAAAAGCAGCGTGTGATAGCCATCGTTTACCAGGGGATCGATGCGGTCAAGAAGGTCAGAGATATCTGTGGCCCCACCAATCCTCATGTGGCCAGGGAGCAGAAACCGGGATGCATTCGATCACTGGGCACAGTGGTTCCGTTGAAGAATGAACGAGGAGAGCCGATCGGCGAGCGGATGGACAACTTGATTCACGCTTCGGCGAGCCGGGAAGAGGCGGAACGCGAAATCAAGCTTTGGTTCAAGCCCAATGATATTCCTCCTTATATGCGCGCCTATCCTACACAGGAGAGCCAGGAGCTGTTCTACCTGAAAGACAAGAAACTGTCTCGAACGCGGGAGAGTGGGAGTATTTGTATCCTTGCCCCCGGGGATATCGCGTGGGAATCGGATTTGAGGGCTCTGCAGAGACTGGCAGACGGGGAGCCGGCCGACATCTCCCTTGGAACTATCGTTGCCAAATATCTGACCAACGAAACTCCGGAAAGAGGGTAAGTCAGGGGAGAGTTCGCAGTGCCCCAGGCATGATCCGGGTAATCCGCCCTGCTATACAATGCTACTAAGTGGAGGAAGAGAATGGAGTTAGGACTGTCAGGGAAAAAGGCGCTGGTTACCGGCGCATCGCGGGGAATCGGGCGGGCCATAGCGGTCGCCCTGGCACGTGAAGGCGTAGATGTGGCTATCAATTTCCTGCGTCACAGGACGCCAGCCGAGCAGGTTGCGGCCGAGATCGAATCACACGGGTCGAAAGCGCTCCTGCTTCGAGGCAACGTCGCGGACGAGGATCATGTAGCCCGCATGTTCTCGGAAATCCGCGAGACTTGGGGAAGCCTTGATATCCTGATTTCCAATGCCGCGTCCGGCGTTCTGAAGCCAGCCGAACAGCTTTCGCTGCATCACCTCGCCTGGACGATGAACATCAACGCCGGGGCCCTGTTGCCGCTGGTGCAGGGTATGCTGAGTTTGCCTTCTCGCGACTCTGAAAAGATTGTTGTCGCGGTTTCGTCCCTCGGCGCCGTGCGGGCGATTCCGAACTATACTCTGGTCGGGGCCTCCAAGGCTGCCCTGGAGTCTATGGTCCGTCATCTGGCGGCCGAGCTGGCTCCTAAGGGGGTTCGGATTAACGCTGTTTCAGCAGGAACCGTCGACACCGACGCCCTTAAGCACTTCCCCAATCGAGAGCAACTCCTCGAGGAGTCACGCCGGCGTACACCGGCCGGCAGGCTGATCACTCCGGAGGATGTCGCACATGCCGTGGTCTTTCTGTGCACCGATTACGCCAGCATGATCCGCGGACAAACGCTGGTTGTCGATGGCGGCTATTCGATTGTGGCGTAACTAAGGATGATAACGGCGGTAATACCGGCCCCCGCCGCGGCGCACGACGGCAAGTTCGCCGTTACTGACCATGCGGTTGATCGCATCCTTCAGCTCCCGGGTGTTGCCGCTGAAATGCGCTCTTGCGGCAATGTTGAGGAGCTGCAGCTCCTCAACCGGATACTGGCTGAAAAGCTTACGGATTCGAGTGACCAAATCCGTTCCGGTAGAAACTGCTGAGAGCATATGCCCTCCTTTCCGGCTGACCGGGTCATCAGCGTGTTGCGCTTGCATTCCCGGCCCGAATACATTCGGCGACTACTTCGACCAGATCTTTCGTCTGGTCGACAGCAGCGCCAAGCATCATGCGGCACTCCGGGCAGGCGGTCACCAGGACCGAAACGCCGGATTGAACGATTTCGGTGCGCCTGGGCCG
>ERZ795047.3829-NODE-3829-length-13064-cov-6.225690_pt1 | contig 13064 bp, 15 predicted proteins | sample MGYA00375131_ERZ795047 | MGnify/ENA primary metagenome ERZ795047 (study PRJEB30176, sample SAMN05720228) | activated sludge metagenome | isolation source: Anaerobic digester | place: Japan | collected 2015-05-20 ... | reverse complement strand
TGTCTTCCAATTATATTTTTTAACCCCACTCTCTTGATTAGCAATTTTGGGTTTCCTGTCGCTTGTGTTATTGCACTTGCTATTTATAGCAAGAATACTACAGATAAGATTATTAGTCTTACACAGGAAATCACCACGGCTTCAATTTCATCTACTAAGAGTATAGATGATTTAAAGGAAGCAATTACTAAATTATTAGAGGGAAAGTAAAGGAGAGAAAAAATGGCTATTGTTAAACAGATACCTAATATTGTAAATGATGCTGTAAAGGACGCACTAGGAAAGAGTGCTACCATTACACAGTTAAAGTCTACAGACCTAGTTTCAATGGGTAGAGCGATTGAACAGGCTGATGCTTATGAGAGTTTTTACAAGTCACTAACAAATAGACTTGTAAAGACAATTTATTTTGTTCGTTCTTACGAAACAAAGACACGTTCTGTTCTTAGGGATGAACACGAATTCGGTGCTTTTGTTCAGAAGGTTTACTATAAGTTACCCGAAGCGGTTGATAATCCTACTTGGGCAATTCCACATACAGAAACTTCTAATGATGTATACTCACAGGTATCACCTTTCGATGTAGAAGGTACAGTTGAAGTTAAGGCTACAATGTATTCTACACAGGGTACTTGGAGTATTGAGATTATCAGACCTATTGAACAGATTAGAACAGCGTTCTTATCATTAGCACAGATGATGGCATTTATTGACGGAATTTATGTTACAGTTGATAATGCTTTCAAACTTGAAGAAGAGCGTCTGACAGCTTTGGCTGTAAACACAGCAATGGCAAGTGCTATTGACGGTGGACACAGTAGAAACCTGTTATCAGAGTATAATACAATTCATAATACACAGTTGACACCTACACAGGCACTTGAAACATCAGACTTCTTAAAGTATGCGTCAATGGAAATTAATCGTACCATTGATAATATGGGAAGAATGAGTACCTTATTCAATAAGAATGGTTGGGAAACATTCACTAGTAAAGAGAATATGGTAGTTGAAATGCTTGCTCAGTTTGCTAGCGCTACCGATATGTATCTGCAGGCAGACACCTTCCATAATGAGTTGACAAAGTTGCCTAATTTTGAAAAAGTTCCATTCTGGCAGTATAGTGGTAAGAAGTTTGATTTTGCCGATACATCATCTATCAAGATTGAACATTCAGAATTAAGTGAAGTAGTTAATAAGAGTGGTATTATATGCTTTATCCACGATATTGAGAATGTTGCTTGTTACTTTGGTAAGAGAAGGACTTGGGAAGTTGTAAATCCACGTTCCGAAGTTGTTATCCATGGCGAAAAAGCCGAGAAGGGATATGCTGTAGATAATAATGCTAATGCTGTTGTTTTCTATATCGCGCCAGAGGAACTTATCGAAGATTATGATGAGGAATAGAGAGGCTAAAAGGGAAGTGAAATACCTTCCCTTTTAGTTTAGACGTCTAAACTAAAAAAGGGAGAAAAATATGATTAGTAGAGTTGAAGAATTTATAAATATTATAGCACCTTTGATAATATCAGAAGGTAAGAAAAGAGGATATTCTGTATTCAGTACAGTTATAGCACAGGCAATAATTGAATCAAATAGTGGTAAGAGTATACTAGGATATAAGTATCATAATTATTTTGGTATGAAATGTGGCTCACGTTGGAAAGGCAAGAGTGTTAATCTAAAAACTAAAGAAGAATATACTGTTGGTACACTTACTACTATTAAGGATAATTTTAGAGTGTATGATTCTATAGAAGAAGGTGTAAAAGGTTATTATGATTTTATTAGTACAAAGCGATATGCTAATCTAAAAGAATCTAAGACTTATGTAGAATATGCAGAAAATTTGAAGGCTGATGGATATGCTACCTCTAGTAAGTATGTAAATACTTTATGCACTACAGTAGATATTTATAATCTGACTAAGTATGATTCATTTTTTAATTTTAATGATGAAGTTACTGATAATACTGATAATACAGAATATATTGAGTATACAGTAAAAAAGGGTGATTCTTTATGGTGTATTGCCGAAAGGTTTTATGGTAGAGGAGATAAATATAATATTATATATGATGATAATAATCTTATATCTTCAACTATTCGTGTTGGTGCTAGATTAAAAATAAGGAAGGATGTATAATATGTTTCTTGATAATTTATATGGTGTAATAGGCGATAATTATCCGAATATACCTAAACTAGCCAAGGAAAGTTCTACATTTAATGCAGGATATTTATATTGGAGAGAACAATTATTTGAAAGAATAATGAGATTATTCGTATGGGAGAATACGGGTGATGTAAAGCCTAAAGAAATAGAACAGCGATTACTATTACAAGGTCATTGTGGTATTACAAAACTTGATAATGAATTAACAGCAATGTTTGGTTCATTTCACGGAGTTACGAAATATTTAGATGAATGGAAATATTATAATGTACGTTGTCCAATATATGCAGGCAAACGGACTATAGGAAAAGATGTTGCTATAATTGATAACACATCATTACGAAATCCCGCTTTTTCATTAGTACATCATTATGCAATACTATTAGCACATACAGATGTAACACTTGTAGATTGTCTTGTAAATGCTAGAGATAGTGGTGGTGTACCTGTTGTTACAACTGAAAAGCAGAAGCAATCTGTCGCAGAATATCAAGCAAAGTTATATAATGGACAGTATGGCTCTGTGGCTGATATTGGTGCTCTTGGATTACAGTATCTTGGTAGCGATAGAAAAACATCACAGGGATTGTCAGAGATAATGATTACTAGAGAGAAAATATTAAAATCATTTTATTCTGATATTGGTGTTCGTAGTGCTTTTGAGAAAAGAAGTAATTCTGTAGAAGCCGAAGTAGAAGCCGATACCTCACTATTATTGCTTAATTTATCTGATATGATTGCTTGTAGAGAAAAAGGAGCGGAAGAAGTTAATAAGATGTTTGGTACAAATTGGTCTGTTCACGTTGCAAAAGAAATTGATTATGGTGCAGAGAATGAGAGAATACAGTTTGATACTAATAGTGATATTCATATAGTAAAAGGTGGTGAAAATAATGAAGGTTAGGACAGTTAAAGAAATGTATGAAGTGTCTAAAAAAGCGGGCACAGCATTATTATCTAATTTTAACGATACTTTTTGGAATGATTATATAAAGCATTATACAGAATTAGATAGATATTTTGCTAGAAGGTATCGTTCATTCAGATATTTTGCACAGGAAGAATCTGATACTATTGAAGTTGTAACACAGAATTTTACATCATCAGTATATGAACATTTATTAGTTAATAAGAAAAGATATGAGGAATTATATAGAGTACAATCTGTAAATGATAATGACTATATGTTACTTGATAACTATAATGTAAATGAAACTGTAACAAAAGAAGGTTCGGGCAATGGCTCTATTGTAAGTGGTGAAAGGGAAGATAAACTTTATAATACTACTATGATATCACCCTTTGATTCTGAAAGATTCTATAATGATACTACTAGCGATAGTAGTACAAGAAAAGGTTCTGAAACCGATACTACAAATAATTCTTATAATGAAACTGTTACCTCTAGTAAAAAAGGAAATATTGGTGTTCAGACAGGCGCAGATATGTTAGGTAAGCATACTAACTATTGGAAAAATTTTGATTTTTATAATCTTGTTTTTTCTGAAATTGCAAAAGAGTTATTGTTAGTTTAGACGTCTAAACGAGGTGATTTATGGAAATAAAGTTATATAAAAATTTATCTGAAAATAATGTTATAGGTAAATCGTTAGCACAGATAAAAAGTGTTGAAGCAAATCTAAAAAATGATGTAAGTGTTATAAATCCTACATTTATTTTATACTATACAGATAATATTTTACAATCTAATTATTGCTTTATACCAAAATTCAATAGGTATTATTTTATAGATGAAATAGTACCAATAACAGGCGATAGATGTATTGTAAAATGTAGAGTTGATGTATTAGAATCTTTTAAGGAAGATATTAAATCTTTAACAGTAATACTCGATAAATCACAAAGTATTTATAAATCAAATAAATATTTAGATGACGGAAGTTTTATTGTCGAAAATAAAGATTTTAATACTATCTATAATTTTCCCAATGGTTTTAATGAGGAAGGTACTTTCATTTTAATTTGTGCAGGTGGGGGTGGTAGTCTATGAGCAATATATATCAGTTTAGCGATATAACACAGTTTTTACAAAATGGCGATACAAGTAGCAAAGTAGTTGACATTAATTCATTTTTTCAAAATAAAAAGGTTGTCGGTGGTAGTTCTACTGATATATATAATGCTAATCTGTATAATTATAATTATGTAAAAGGTTACGGATATGTAATAGAATTTCCTAATATAAATAATAATCTTAATGGTGGTATAAAACGTGCGCCTATTGTAAATAGTGTTGAAGAAATAAATAAGGCAGAAGGTACTGTTAAATATAGTTCTAATAAATATTCAACTGTTACAATACCTTTTGAAACCGCTGTTCAAAATGCACTTGCATGCTTTGGCATGGCTATTTTGGCTGAACAGAAAGATTTTATAATATCAGAAATATGGAACGCTATTGCTGTTGATACTTTTGGTATAGGTGATAAAATATTCGAAGATGATGTTGCTAATGGATTTTTTCAGAAACATATACAAGCCTTTTGCGATAAAAATGGTATTTCATACTTACCTTGGACTATTTATGATAAAATATTAGATTTTCTTATTGATAAAGGTTATTTTACAGAGGGTCATACAGAACCATTTACGTCAGCTGATATTGGCAAAACAATTAACTTATCTCCGGGAAATTTTAATAATTATAATGTAGCAATTAATTCGGCATTAAGTGTAATACCTACAGAACAATTATCATCTGCTAGTCACGCTGTAAACCTATTTAGAGCACACGCACCTATTAATCTTGTAGACCCTCTTAATCCTTTTAATTTTTATAGAGTATGTATAACCTTTATTACTGATACTGAAATAGAAGTAAAAGTACAAGGATTATATACTAATACTGATACATATAAAATTATAAATTATATTAATAAACCTACTATTGCGCCTACCATTAAGAATACTTCGTTTGAATATAAAGTAATTGTTAAAGATGGTGTAGTGACATCAGAAAATGGTGTTAATTTAACGTCGGGTAGTTATTATTTTGTAATACCACCTGCACATAGTGGGCCTTTTACTGAAGCGACTTCTATTGCTAATAATGTTCCTTCTGAATTAAATCTTGACTATCTTTTAAGATTAAAACACGGTGATTTGTTAGAGATTAAGACAGATGTTCCTTTGGAATTTCCCGATTTTTGGAAAAAACGTGATGAAATAGGTACTATAAATCCCGATTGGATAGCACATCCCGAAGCGCCCGGAATTAATCCTATAGCACCACTTGTAATTGTACCTTCGCCTACTTTTTTTCCAACGCAATCTCCTGTTGAAATACCTCTTTCAGACCCCGCTTTTCAAAAGAGAGTGCAAGGTGGAGATAATCCGAATAATGAAGGTGTGAATGATAAATCTTATATGCCTATAATTTATCCACAGTTTGCGCCCGTAGCTGTACCTACAAAAATTCCTGTTGAAGTAGGTAATCCCGATATACCACCCGTATTAATACCAACTAGTCCAAATCCAAATCCTGGTAATGACGGACAAGACAAGGGCAATGATGATAATAGTAGACCCGATGAAGGTACACCTACACCTACACCTATTCCACCTATAGTTGATATTGGTGGTAGTGCTAGTGCTTTATATACTGTATATAATCCTAGTAAAAATAACTTAAATGCTTTAGGTGCTTATTTATGGACTAGTGATATACTAGAACAGTTAGTAAGAATATTTACTAATAATCCTATGGACGCTATAATATCATTGCATAGTATGTACTGTTCACCTTCTCTTGGTGCAAATAGTAATATAAAGTTAGGTTATCTTGATGCAGGAAGTGGTACTAATTGCCCTACTGTAAACTCACAGTTTGTAAGTATTGATTGTGGTTATGTAGATATACCCGAATACTTTGGTGATTGTAGAGATTATTCACCTTATACTAATGTCACGATATTCTTACCTTTTATTGGTTTTAGGACAGTTAAGACAGAAGATATTGTGGCAGGAAGAGTTAATATTAAATACAATATTGATGTTCTAACAGGAAGTTGTGTAGCAATAGTTAGTGTTAGGAAAAAAGGTGTAAGTCATACTCTATATACCTTTGAAGGTAATTGCTCTATGAGTTTACCATTGACAGGCGCAGACCATACAAGAATGATTGCAGGATTATCATCTGCTGTGTTAGGTGGTGTCACAGGTGGTGTTGCAGGTGCTGTTATGGGTGGCGTTAATGCAATGGCTAGTGGCTCATTTCAAGCAAATATACAGAGAAGTGGTTCATTTAGTGGTAATGCAGGTGCAATGAGTATTAAGAAGCCTTATATAATTGTCAATAGAGATTATATTTATGATGCAGAATCATATAATGAATTGTATGGTTTCCCTGCTAATATAAGCACTAGACTTGGCGATTGTAGCGGATATAATAGAGTAAAGAGTGTTCACGTTGATAGTATTTCTAATGCTACAAAAGAAGAAAAAGATGAAATAGAGAGCATTTTAAGAAGTGGGTTCATACTCTAGTTTAGACGTCTAAATTAAGAAGAATGGGGATTAATTTCCCCATTCTTTTTTTTAGTTTATGAATAGATTAATTTCCCCATTCTTTTTTTAGTTTATGAAATAGATTAAAATCTACATATATAATATTATCTTTTTTCATACAGCATAATAGTATTATTTCTTTTATTGTCATAATTCACCTCTTACATTATTTTGAATACATCTATAACGTGCTTGAAATCTGCCCCTGTTAGATTATCACTATAACATACTTTGTTTAGTCTAAAACATTCTATTATATATCTCTCTGCTATTAGTGTAATATCTAACCTAGAAGATATAAATGGATTATCACTAAATACATCTGTTAATATTCTCATTATCTTCCTTTGTTTTGTATAAGGATATACATAACATATTTTTCCACCCTTATTAGAATCTACAAGTAAGTCTATAACAAATTTGAAATTCTGATATTCTACAAGCACCTCATATACCTTGTCATAATATTCTATTGGTTTAGGTAATTTAGGAACATCTACAGTATCCCACTCACCACTTACAATCTGTTTGGCTGATTGTCCAAAGAACATTTTATTCTCGGCATTACTATTAGCACAGTATTCTACAGCAATATCTACAACATTATTTTCTAGGTGATGATGATATATATCTATTGTTCCTATCTTTTGCTTTAATACACCTTCTAAGCACCACTCATTGAAATAAGGACACACTCTTGATAATGTATTACCTATCATTAGTACAGTTAGTTTTTTGTGTCTTGCTACTGTAGACACAAATTGTTGTAATTGTCTAGGCTCATCATTAAGATACGTAGCGTCAGTAATAAATTCCTCAAATAGTATATATTCGTAATCTACAAACGCCCAGGACTTATAACGCTCATACTCATTCAGTGCACAGTATTTACCTATCGTTTGTCCTTTTATGGTATTTCCTTTATCATCTACTGTAGTAAAATATATGTCACCATTCCACGCTTCTATTCCACTATATTCTCCGTTGGTTATTTTTGAAATAGGCATATCTGCAAAATAACTTTTAATTGCTTTTGTTTTTATATCTGCCTGCCATCTTCTAAGATATACAAAATTCTTTTTATTCTTATAAGCATTTTTAAGTACAGTTAATTTTGCTTGATAAGATTTACCATTAGACCTCTGTCCTAAAAGAATTATATATTGTGCTTCAGTTTTTAATACATTAGAAATGTCATAATATTTAATATTCCTTGCCATTTTTACTCTCCTCTATTTCATTGATATAGTTATTATAGTTTGTGAATATTATCTTTAGAATTATAAGTAGTATTATTAATGTTATCATATCCAATATCCTCTCATACTTTGGTATACTTGTTCATCTACATCAGATAAATATATTTTACTATATTCATATAGTTTTTCATATTCATCTGTTACAGTTAATAAATAGCCTGTTCTTCTTAAATTGATTCCATACTTGCTATCTGATATATATCCATCATCCCATTTTACAGCACCTTGATTCTCAATGTAAGTACAAAGTCTTTTATTTACGCAATCAGCGTCTTTATCAAAATTAAATCCATTTACAAAATTATCTAAGTCATTATTTAATAACTCTACAGCACCCTTATTTATTCCACTAACTGTCAAGTATAATTTTCCATTATCCCTTCGCTCACAGTATCGTTTAGCTCCTAATGTTTTGAATTGAATACAATCATCTTCTTTTGCGAATATTCCTAATGGTTTCTGTACTCCCTTTGGTGTATAAGGTCTTGTCTTATTAAAATCTAATCCCAAGGTATTACAAGTCTTTAATAGTTTATCAGTTATTTCTTCATTATACCAATTAAAATCCTGTTTACCTCTACAAAATATACTGTCTGTATCGCAATAGATTACATTCATATCGCACGATTCAATACATTTCCACAGATTCCTTCTTGCATACGCTGTTACCCAACATCCCCACGAATATGACAGGAAGTATTTATTTTCATATTTTGAGTATCTACTTAATTGTTGTAGTTTCTTATCAACTATTTCCTTTGTGAGAATCTGTCTATTCCATTCACCATTATCATAGTCTATCTCAGCTTGTACTATAGCCGTTACACAAGTACCGAATAAAGAATTGATATACTGTTTAGATTGCATATACAAATCTTCCATACCTTCAACATCTTTTAATTCTGTCTTGTTAGAATATAACTCTAGTATGTATGAAATAAATTCTTTAGGTAAGTAGTCTTTATAACTTACATATAACTCTAATACGTTTACTTCTTCCCATTCGTAATTATTCCTTATTGTTATCCAATCCTGTTCTGTTACATATATTTCTAATAAATCTGCTCTGATTATCCTACCATTATCTAGTGTATATCCACTACCTATACATTTACTTGCTTGTAGATATGTATTGAATGAGGTTGAGTTTAGACGTCTAAATTGTAATTTCATTATGTATGCTTTATCTTCAAATTCATCATCTGAAGGAATCTTTTTATCAATAAGTTTATACCAAGGTGACATGGGATATTTTTCTGCCACCATAACAGCCGGATAACTACTTGCAAAGTCATAATGCTCTATTTCATCTTCGACTATTTCGCCTGCATATAGTCTGTTAGCGTGCGTATATCCACCTGCAAAAACATTTTGCAATACTTTATATTCATCAGCATTTTTTGGTACTAATCGTTTTATATTTTTTGCGTACGTTGGATTACTCATTAGTTTATCTTTCAATATTTTTCTTACTATTCCTGTTTGTGTTAATGGAATATTGAATACTGTTGTATATCTTTTTAAGTAATCTTTAATTCCTGCTTCCAATACTAGACAATCGTATTCGCAATATTTTAATTCTTTATCTGTTAGTGGTGTGAGTGGTGTTCGTATTTCCTCATAATCTAAATCACCTTTTTGTTTATGCACTCCTAATTGTTTGCCCCAAGAATCTAGTGATAATCTAGTAAGCATATATGAGCAACGCCATTCTATATTCGGATATTCTTTAGCCACACACTTTATAGGCTTTCTAGCACTCCTACAAAATACTGAATCCCATTCTAGTATATTTCTTAAAAATTGAAATTCGTATGATAAGTTGTGCACCCATATAATATACTTTGTTTCTTTAGGAAAATCATCTAATACTTTTATAAAGTCTTTTAATTCTCTTCCATAGTATACATTGCCATTTACTGAAAATTGCCATATATAACATAGTGATATAGGTTCAAGACTATTCCAATATTCGTTTGACTTTCCTTTGCTATATTTTATTATTTTTCCTTCCTCTGTAATAAATGCTGATGTACACTCTATATCGAATGTAAATATAGTGTTACAATAACGGGTAATTGGAGATTTTCCATTCTTCTGTTTATGATGTTTTCTGTGAGTATATATTTCTAATTTCTCTGTCTTTAATTGCCCGTTATATAGTTGCATTTTATTTCAATCCTCTAACACGTTTATCAATATCAATTAATCGCTCATCTACAGTTAATGAAGGTGTTTCCTTCATACTGTCTTGCATTGCTTTGAATATATCTACTTTACGCTCATCTTTTGGAATCTGACTATAAGCGTGTGCTATGTTTCCGTGCTCATATCCATAACTATTTAATTTATCACCGAAAGCACCAAAAGCCTCTACTAAACCACGCCATTCACTAAAATCTATATCTTTAAATTCAGGTCTACTTGAGAATGTTTCATATGCTTTAAGTTCTTTTTCGCTTGCTCTCTCAATACCACTAGGTGTATCAATATCCCAATTTGAAAAATAGGTTAGTTCTCTTGCCTGTCTTATTAATTCTGTTTTATTTTTACCTATAAAATTAGCAATTATATATCTATTATCTTTTTTGCTTATTCCCGATAATTGCTTTAATTTAGAAATTTGTTTATTTACAGTTGCTATATCTTGTCCACTTTCATAATATGATTTTAGTGCTTTATTAACACTAATAGTATTTTCTTTAATATATGCTTTTAATTCTTCTGTTGACATTTTCGTTATGCTTTTCATTTTCTACCTCTTTTCTAATTATATTAATAATATCCTCACCGCTATAATCTATATCATATAATGTATTGAAATATTCACTATTAAAAAATTTTTCTAATTCTTTTTTATTACATAGATTATCACCTTTTTTACCTTGCAATATATCTTTGTAATCTGTTATTGCTCGTTCCAATATTGCTAATCTTAAGTTATTAAATCCTTCTTTATCCATATTCTCTCCTAAAATATTTTTTCATCAAAAAACATTTTCTATAATAGTTTACTTTAAATATCATTCTCATAATATTCTCCTTATTAATAAAAGGGGAAGTTGCCTTCCCCTAACGTATCAGTTTAGATGACTAAACTAGACCTCTGTAAACGTGTAAGAAGTAGTATCTCCAGTATTAGCCTTAATGGGCTTAATATCTGTAAGTGCTAAGTGTCCGTCTAATACTGCATTAAGCATATCCTCATTCTTAATAATTGTTTCAAACTGTTCTGTTGCTCTCTTAGGCATATTGATTAACCAACCATTGCCGACTACTACAACCTGCTTACCATAATTTCCCTTATCCGAAATCCAAAATCCGTCTACTCTTATAGTCTGTCCAATGAAATTTGACAACTTACAATATTCCATATTGTCGGTGTTGATACCTTCTCTTACTGTTCTCTTGCCCTTGTTAAGTTTTTCAAAAATGTTTGACATAATTAATTCTCCTTTTTTAGTGTAAAATCCAATCTATAAATAATGTTATTAAAAAACAATTCCATATATTTTTTATCTCCTTGTGGGTGGTCTTATTTTATACATTATGCTCTCCTATATTATCATTATTGAAGTATACATATCACGCTCTAATACAATCTCTGTCTTGTTATTAAAAAGAATCTTCGTGCTGATATATTCGTGATTATCATAACAATCATCATAATATTTTGATGTTATCTGAACATCTTGACACTTAATCCTTATATTCAATGATAATGTTTCAACATCTAATTCACACTTTTCATCTAATTCAAGTAGAGCTTCTAATACGTTTGGTGTTATCGCACTTAATGATAAATTATTGATTTTAACTATGTTATACATTTCATTATTCATTGCTATTCTCCTTATTTAAGGAAGGGGATTACTCCCCTATCCTTATGATAACTCCTCTACTGTGATGTTGTACTCTTCCATAAGTGACTTAATGAGTTCTATTGCCATTTCCCTGTCACTTACAGGTGTAACCTCTTCTGAATCTTCTTCTGATTCATTAGAATCCTCATTATCTGTAGAATCTTCGATAAGTTCCTCTGGCACTTCATCCTTGCAATCGTACTCTTTAATCAGATTCCTAAGTGCTTTAACTGTCATTATTGCGAGGTCTATTTCCTGCTCCTCCGCCCACTTTACAAAGTCGACAAATTCTTCATCAGTTAATGTTGATAACAGATAAGCCGAACCTACTGTAAATATATCGAATCCGAATTCGTGCTTTTCTACAAATTCAACCGCTCTGATGTACTGACTTATTGTTGACTTTGATACACCTACAAAGAGTGCGAATTCCTGAACATTCTCAAAGTCCTCGTAAAAAAGTTCATCATCAATGATTCGCTTGTAGGCTCTTGCGACTTCCCACGCTGACTTATTGCCCTCGTTGATTGCGTTCATAATGTTGAATAATTCAACTGTGAGCTCCTTGCTTGCTAATGTTGTTACATTTGCTACTGTTAATCCTGTTCTGTTCATTTTGAACCTCCTATATTTAATTGTTGGCACTATTGCCTGCTCACTATTGAGCGAGAAGGTGGCAGGGGAATCGAACCCCTGTTAACCATTCCACCTAGTTTAGATGACTAAACTATTCATTTATTATATGTAGTATGTTGTAGCCTTTACAACTTTTTGCCGGATTGAATATTGCCTCGGCTAAGTCAAATGGTGATTCGTTAATTATACTAGAACAGAACATTCTAACGTGTTTTTTTGTAGTCCTACTATAATTGGCTATATTGGTATAAACTGTTATATCATTGTTTCTAGGATTGTACCTAAGCACCTCTGATTCATAACTAAATAGAATCTGGATACCCTTATCGTCTGTTACTACGATTGCATTATTGCTAAGTTGTCTAATCTTCATAAAACACCTCCTGACATGAAGTACAGTGCTGTAATGTACACTCAAGATAATCTCTAGCCTTATCTATTGCAACGTCTATATCGCACTTATCGTATACAAACAGATGCACCCACTCACTACTTTGAAATGGTACGTATATAGATGCGCCATAATGGGCTATACTATATTTAGAGCCGGTTATCCAAACGATTTCTGCCGTGCCTACCTGTCCACCTACTTCTAATGTAATA
>ERZ795047.3826-NODE-3826-length-13070-cov-3.678217_pt1 | contig 13070 bp, 10 predicted proteins | sample MGYA00375131_ERZ795047 | MGnify/ENA primary metagenome ERZ795047 (study PRJEB30176, sample SAMN05720228) | activated sludge metagenome | isolation source: Anaerobic digester | place: Japan | collected 2015-05-20 ... | reverse complement strand
ATAAGATATTCATAAATATAATTGGAATGGTGGTCTTTGCATATCTGGCACAGGCTTTGTATAACTTTCAAAGAGAAAAGAAGGCATATGTAAAGTTTATTATTATAGCATCTCTTGGGGCAAATGTATTATTTTATCTGGACAAGTATATAGGAATGGAAATGCGTTCTTTCATGCTGCTGCCACTTATGACACTGATGTCCTATTATATACTAAAACTTAATTTACTTCAGTCAATAATCACTACAATAACCAATGCCATTGCGCTGGCAATAGGAGACATATCTGCTGTATTAATTTTAGTAAAAATATATGGATATACTCATCAAATGATAAAATCTGGAATTAACTTATCGCTGATAGCGGACTTGATAATTTTTGGCTCGGTCATAATAATAATTCTTATTATTAGATTTATTAAGCAGACTCAGGAAATGGCAGACAAGTATAAGCGAAGAAACAGTATAAGGACGTCGGTTTATATGCTTGCAACCTTTATAGTGATAACGGTTAATTATGCGATGTACATAAAGTTTATAGGTGTGGTAGATCAAAGCATAATACTGATAAATGTTGCAATTATGTGGCTTTATCTTATACTCAGCCTTTACATAAACTTTACCAACAGCGCCCTGGCACTGAAGGAGCAGCAGTATGACCAGCAGCAGGACTATATCAGGACAATAGACAGCCTTATTAATGATTTCAGAAGATTAAAGCACAGCTATGCCAATACTATATACGGTTTTTTCGGATACATCCAGGAGGGTGACCTGCCGGGCCTGAAGACTTATTACACAGAGGTGGCGGATGAGGCGAAAAGGATGGACAGCAGCCTGCTTCTGGCGCTGCAGAGGATAAAGGTGTATGCGGTGTTCGGACTGCTGTGGAATAAGATAAATGAAGCCGAGGGCAGGGGAATAGAAGTGGGTATCCGGGTAACCAATGAAATCCGTGAAGTAGGTATGAAGCTTACAGACCTCTGCGAAGTGCTGGGAAACTACCTTGACAATGCCATTGATGCGGCAGCGGCATCGAAGAATAAAAAAATGAATATCACTCTTACCGATGATGGGGGGTACCTTACTATAAGTATTGAGAATACTTACGAGGGCCATGTGGATGTAAAGGAGATACAAAGGAAGGGATATTCCACAAAAGGAAATGAACGGGGCTTTGGCTTGTCAATTACCAATCATATATTATCCGGATATACAAATATACTGCATAATACCTTTGCGGAGGTTGGGATATTCAAGCAGGAGCTGGTGATAAAAAAATGAGAGCGTATGAATCGCTCTCATTTTTTAGCTTTAGTCTCTTTTAATCAGTGATTCAGGCATTTTCGGTTCTCTCAGTGACCACCAATAACATGCAGTTGTTGAAGTGCTTGCTATAAATAAAGCCAAGGTACTGATAAGAATCATTAGCGGTTTAAGGAATCTTTTCATTTTCATATCTCCCTATTATTACTTATTTTCATACCTGCCCCATACATGCTGCCTGCCAGCCTGTATGTAACGGGTAGTATTAAGACTGATTCAAACAATACGGCAAAAGTTATAATTGAAGAAGCTTTTGCTCCCAAGCTGTACAAAGCAATTGCATAAAGCACCAGAATAGTAATAACAGACAATATTTTAAGCTTCTTTCTTAGCTTTCTGCTGACTATAGGCCGCTCCTCGGTATCTGCCGGTGCATATATCAGAATTGCTGCAAAGCATAGGACAAATATACAGTTGATAATGTGGATACTCAAACTCAGATTAATACCAAGGTAAGTAATTCCGAAAAAGACAAATGCACTTGTGGGAAGGCATGTCCACTCACGCTTCGCATGGACTCCCGAGGCAAAGGTACGCAGCGCACCAAAGCTGATAATTGCTATGAGAAAGTAATTAAATATATTCAACAGTATGGCTAATATGAATATAAAGACCATTTTATACGAGTTTGCGATAAATGCTGCAATGCCATAGTCTATTTCGGCAAGCTTTTCCTCCGACAAGTCCTCCAGCTCTGCTGCAATAGCCTTTGTAATTTTCCCGCTTATCCTCTCCGGAAACTCCATAATACCAACCTTCTTTTATTACCTGACTTAACACTAATATTAAACACACATATGTTGTGATTCAATAGTTTTATACAAAATGCCCGTCTTATGATATAAAATGTAGAAAAATGCCGAATTGCCAAGAAAACTGACACTTCATCAGTAATTAATAATGCAGATGGGAAAATTTAATGGCAATGCATTTTTTTTACTTTTATTGGAATATTAAATATGTTATTAAAAATAGGAAAGCAGGGGGATACGGCATTGCCTGAATCTGAAAGGGGAAACCTTGTAATAATTGGGGGAGCGGAGGACAAGAGGGCCGATAAGGCAATATTGAAAGAAGTCATAAGACTGTCCGGAGGGAAAGATTCACGGGTTGCCTTGATTACTACGGCAACTAACAGCCCTGAGGAGGCGGGTCGGGAATATAAAAGGCTGTTTGGAGAATTGGGAGCCGGAAGTGTGGTGTCAATAAATATCACAGACAGAGAGACTGCAAATAATCTTGACGGCCTGAAAATTCTGGAGGATGCAACCTGCATATTTTTTGTAGGGGGAGACCAGCTTAGGATTTCCAGCATATTGGGCGGCACTGAAGTGCATAGATTACTGAAACAAGCATATAAAAACGGCGGAGTAATTGCGGGAACCAGTGCGGGTGCTTCCATGATGAGTGAAATAATGGTTGTGGAAGGAAAGGATGACGAGGCTCCGAGAAAATGTACACTTAAAATGGCTCCCGGTATGGGCCTTTTGGAAGGAGTTATAATAGACCAGCATTTTAACCAGAGAGGAAGGATTGGAAGGCTGCTGGCAGCTGTGGCGCAAAACCCGAATGTTTTAGGAATCGGAATAGATGAGGATACAGCCATGATAGTAAACAAGGAGCTGGAATTTTCGGTGGAAGGCTCCGGGGTAGTTACAATTGTTGACGGGAGAGAAATCTCATTTACAAATATATCGGAGCAGTACCAGGATGATCCTCTTGCCATAACCAACGTAAAAATACACATTTTGCCAAGAGGATATGGGTTTAATTTAATAAAAAAACAGGAAATAATATTTAGAAGATGAAAGAAAATCATTTTTCTCAAAAACACAAGGAGGAAGTATTGTGATTATTGTAAGCAGTCATGCTTATCAAGGTAAAAATATTTACAGTTATAAACCTGTGGTGAAGCTGGTAGTAGACCTTAGTAAATACGCAGACACTCCGACCAAGGACATTGGAGGTTTTAATGATGCAATTCAGGAGCTTCTGCCGGGTTTGAAAAAGCACTGTTGCTGCAAGGGGCATGAGGGAGGCTTTATTGAGAGGCTTGAGGAAGGAACATATTTTGCACATGTAATGGAACATATTGCACTTGAACTGCAAGCCATGCTGGGATATGACATAAGGTTCGGCAAGACAAGGGAGACCGGCAAAAAAGGTGTTTACAATGTTATATATGGATATGAAAACGAGCATGCAGGCTTGGAGGCAGGCAGGCTTGCATTTGAAATCATAGAGGGAATATTGACAGGGGAGCTGCCGGATGTAAATACTAGGCTGGAAGAAATCAAGAAGGTTTGTATTGCGACAGATTTTGGGATCAGTACTGCTGCAATCGTAAAGGAGGCACAGCAAAAGGATATACCTGTGATACGCTTGGGAAGCGGGAGCATTCTGCAGCTGGGATACGGCAGGCATCAAAAAAGGATAGAGGCAACACTGACTGAGAATTCAAGCTGCGTATCGGTGGATATTGCCTGCAACAAGGAACTTACCAAGAGCATACTGAATGAATATGGGATACCCGTTCCGGAAGGAAAGGTATTCAAGAATGAGCAGGATGCTTTGGAATACTGTGAAAAAATCGGCTATCCCGTAGTAGTGAAGCCTAATTACGGAAGCCATGGAAAAGGTGTATCCATAAATCTTAAGAATCCTCAGGAAGTATTGGAAGCATATAAAATAGCCAGGGAATATGAAGATACTGTTCTGGTGGAAAAATATATAAAAGGCAATTATTATAGGGTTCTGGTTGTGGGAAATAAGGTAGTGGCTGCCTCACACAGGATTTCCGCGAATGTTACGGGAGACGGAGCAAGCACCCTGAGGGAACTAATCAAAAGGGAAAACAGCAATCCCATGCGTGGAGAAGGCCATGAAAAGCCTTTAACGAAGATAAACATAGATAAAGTGGTGGAACAGCACCTGAAAAAAAGGAACATGACTCTTGAGTATGTTCCTGATGATGGAGAAATAGTGTATCTACGCGAAAATGACAATCTGAGCACAGGGGGAGTAGCAATTGATGTTACTGATGAGGTACATGAGCATAACAAAAAACTGATAGCACTGGCTGCCGGTATAGTCGGCCTGGATGTGGCGGGAGTTGATATTAGCACGGTTGATATTTCCAGGCCTCTGACTGAAACAGGAGGAGCAATAATTGAAATAAATGCCGCACCGGGTATCAGGATGCACCATTATCCATATAAGGGCACCCCCAGGAATGTGGCAAAAGCAATAGTGGATATGCTGTTTCCGGAAGGGAGCAAGAGCAGGATCCCTATAGTATCAGTGACAGGGACAAACGGAAAAACTACAACTTCGAGAATGATAGCTCATATAATAAAGCGGATGGGACATACTGTAGGAATGACTACCACAAGCGGCATCTATATAAATGATGAGCTGATAAAATACGGCGATAACACAGGGCCCATAAGTGCAAGAACAGTTCTGATGGACAGAAGGGTAGAATATGCCGTTCTGGAGACTGCCAGAGGGGGAATAGTGAACAGGGGACTGGGCTACGATATGGCTGACGTCGGTATAGTGACCAATATTACTGAAGATCATTTGGGGATTGATGATATTAATACTCTTGAGGATTTGGCCTATGTGAAATCTTTGGTAGCCGAAGCAGTTAAACAGAACGGTTATACGGTTTTAAACGCCGATGATCAATACTGCTTAAGTATGAGGGAAAGGATTAAATCAAATGTTATTCTGTTTTCCTTGTCAACAGATAATGAAATAGTAAGGAACCATGTCGCAAAGGGCGGAATTGCAGTATACAGCAACGGCAGCAGCATATTTGTAAATAAAGGGGGAGTGGAGCTGCCGTTTATTGAAGTAAAAGCTATTCCTGCCACCATGAATGGAATACTGAAGCACAACATAAGCAACAGCATGGCTGCAATAGCCGGTGCAATAGGGTTGGATATCCCCATCGAAAGTATAATAGCAGGACTTTCAACCTTTAGATGCGACAGCACCGGTAATCCCGGAAGATTCAATATTCATGATATCAATGGAATAAAAGTGATATTGGACTATGGGCACAATATTGACGGTTATAGGGTGGTTATTGATTCTTTGAAGCAAATGAAATCCGGTCGTCTTATTGGAATAATCGGAGTGCCCGGGGACAGGACGGACTCAAGCACAATAGCCATAGGCAATATATGCGGCAACAGCTTTGACAGAATTTACATAAAAGAGGACAGAGACAAGAGAGGACGTGAAGCAGGGGAGATCGCGGCACTGCTTGAAAAAGGCTGCAGGATGGGAAGCATTAAGCCATCTGAAATCTTTATTGAGCTTGCCGAGGAAAAAGCGCTGAAAAAGGCTTTCCTGGATGCGGTGCCGGGAGATATTATTATAGTGTTCTTTGAAGAATACCAATTGCTGATGGATGTTATTGAGAGAATAAAATTGGATCTGTTGAATATCCGGCAGATTATAGCATAATATCTGAAGAATGCGACATAGTCGCATTCTTCAGATGCGATTTGTGAATATATTTTACTAGTAATTTTTTTTAATATCATACTTTTTTACTATAGAATAGCATGAGATGGTAGTATATAATATAATAAAATAACATATAATTTGACAACATTTACCGGCATTTGCAATATTATTATATGGCATAGGGGTGGATTGAATGGATATACACAGTGGTGATACCTTGGTTTTCGCTGTTGACAACATGACTAAGAGATGGAGGATATCAAAGGTAGACAACAATGTTGTGAAGATCTTTGAGGAAGACGGATCGTACAGACAGATGCCCTATACATATCTGCTAGAAATGCATGAGAGAGGATATATAAAGGTTGAAACCCCCGCCATGGTATGGTAATAAAGCAGTTATAGCCTATTGTTTCAAAGCAATAGGTTTTTGTTTTTTATGTCGAAAAATGTAGATTTCTATACAATCATATAAAGTGCGTATTGATGATATAGTATAATAGACGTATAGTATTATTTGAATATACTTTTTTTGTGTGTGAGAGGGTCTATGGAAGATAATAAAGTCGAGTCAGGCTCATATTTAATATTAATAGCCAGCCTGGTGTTTATTTTAATTTGCATATTACTTGATAAACCGCTGTATTTTGGGTTTGCCGGGGCAGTTGCTTTTACTGTGCCGGTACTTATTAAGAAGGGGTATGATATCAGAACTTTGAACAGCTTTATGCTTAACGGTATAAAAGGTTGTTCGAGGCTGATGGTAATCATTCTGCTTACAGGTATTGCAGTGTCCATATGGCTGGCCTCAGGAGTCGTTCCTACCTTAATATATTACGGATTCGAATATATAAAGCATGCTAATTACTTACTTGTATGTTTTGCAGCAGCAGCGGTAGTAGCAGTGGTTACAGGCACTTCTATCGGCACTATAAGCACTATCGGGATAGCATTGTTAGGTATAGGGAAAGGATTTGAAATACCTGCACATATAGTATTGGGGGCTGTAGTATCCGGTGCATTTTTTGCGGACAGGACTTCACCCATATCAGGGATTGTGAATATTACATTAAAGACTGTAAATATAAAATACCGGGATTATATTATCAGCATTTTGGAAACCTTAATGCCTCCTGCGGTTATTACTGCTGCAGTGTATTATTTTTTGGGAAGGGGATATATGTCAGTAGTCAATCCTGAAAGGATAGCTGAATTCCAGCATAGTATTGGCAGCTCTTTTGTCGTCAGCCCTTTTATACTTTTGCTTCCGCTGGCTGTTATAATTCTGTCCCTATTCGGTATTAATATTATATTCAATATGAGCATAGGAATATTCGGGGGCGCTATTTTAAGCAAATTTTTGCAGAATAGTACTGTACCTGAAGTTATTCAATATATTATTTCCGGTTATCATCCAAGGACAGGTATTGGGGAGCTTAATGAAATTCTAAGGGGTGGGGGAATATTGTCAATGGTTGAATTGCTTTTGATTCTGTCAGGAGCAGTTGCACTTAACAGCCTTCTTGAAGGTGCAAATATGATTTCTCCCATAATCCAAGGAGCAGTGAAAAATGTTAAGAGCAAAGTATCAATGATATGCAGGACAGCAGCTTTAAGCAGTCTGATTACAATAATTACCTGTGACCAGGTCCTCGGAGTCATAATCCTAGGAAAGATTTTGCAGAACAAATTTGAAACCTTTGGAATCAGTAAGATAAAGTTAGCCAGGACTATTGCGGATTCGGGTACTGCCATCGCACCGCTTATCCCGTGGAATGTGAACTCAATAATAATACTGGCCATTACAGGTATACCAACAATGCAATATGCGCCTTATGCGCTGATGTGTTACCTGCTGCCTTTCATGACAATATTATTCTCACTTTTCAAAGAGAAACCATGATTTAGGTCAGTTATTGATGAAGCAGCGGCATAATAGTATTTGATACCATATAATACATATATTAGCACTATAATTTACGGTTTTTATTGTATATGTTGATAACTTATGTTAAAAAAGAAATAGAATACTTGATTGGAGGATATGCAAATGAGTGTCAAAATAGTTGCAGACAGCAGCTGTGACCTGAATGAGGATTTGAAAAGGGAGCTTGGTGTTAAGCTGGTACCTCTTACTCTTGATATAGGCGGCAATGTTTACAGGGATGATGAAAGCCTGGATGTTAAATCCATGCTAAAGGAAATGGCAGCATGTCCGACTCCCCCCAGAACTGCATGTCCTTCACCCAGTGATTTTATTAAAGCTTATGAGGGCGAGGATAGCGTTTTTGTTGTTACATTAAGCTCCAACCTTAGCGGAACCTATGAAAGCGCTATGCTTGCGAAGAAGATGTTTTTGGAAAGGACAGGGAATAAATTTATTCATGTTTTTGACTCCTTTAGCGCTTCAATAGCAGAAACACTTATAAGTATAAAGATATTTGAACTGGCAAAGAAAAAATGTGATGACCTTCAAATAGTAGAAAAGGTCAATGAATACATCAAGAGCATGAAGACTTTATTTCTTCTTGAATCCCTGGATAACCTCATAAAAAACGGAAGGATGAGCAGGGTAAAAGGCGGGATTGCAACGCTTTTGAACATCAAGCCTGTTATGGGGGCAACTGACGATGGGCATATAAAGCTGGTAGAGAGTGTCAGGGGCTACAAAAGGGCTTTCATGCGTTTTATTGAAATTATTGGAGAGCAGGGAGAGAGGCTGGAGGATAAGGTTATAGGGATAGCTCATGTTAACTGCCTGGAAAGAGCAGAAGAGTTTAAGAGAGAGCTTCTTAAAAGATATAAGTTTAAGGATATAATTATTGTTGAAGCTGCAGGCCTTAGCAGCTTATATGCGAACCAGGGAGGCATAATAGTTGCATTTTAGCAGCTGACAGGAGGTGAGTATATCTCCCACCTCGTTGAAACGCTCGGGTAGGTTTTTGCAGGTGTGCAAAAATCTTCATTGAAATCTTATTATAATATAAATGAAAAAGTATTGTATCACTTTTTTTTGTATTGTATTATTGTGTGGGGGTATTTATTTTGAAAAAATATATTGCATTATTTACAGCAGTATTGTTGATTATTTCTTCACCAATGGGAGCTTTTAGGGCAGAAGCAGAAGGAGCAGAACTGCCTTTTGAAATCGAAAGGTTCTCTGATGTGCCGGAGAAGCACTGGGCTTATGAGCCGATTCACTATTTCAGATATCTGGGTATTACCCGGGGAATGGAAGGAAACAAGTTTGGCCTGGGACAGCAAATAACGAAGAGTGAATTCATCACCATGCTGGTAAGGATTATGGGATGGAAGCCTTATGCCTCGGAAATCAGCAGTTTTTCTGACGTAAGCAGTGATAAATGGTATCATTCATATATTGAGACAGCGGCTGCCCATGGAGCAATACTGAAGAATGGGGGCAGTTTTAGCCCTGATAGCCCAATAACAAGGCTGGAAATTGCAGAAGTAATAGTAAGAGCCCTTGGATATGGGGAACTGGCGGATCAGCTGAAAAACCTGCCCAGCGAGTTTTCAGACGTTGCGGAAGGCGCAGAGTATGCAAATATTGTAAAGGACTTTGAAATAACAAAGGGAGTTGACGGGAGCAGGTTCCTTCCTGATAGTACTGCAAAGAGGGAAGAGGCTGTAGCAATGCTCACAAGAATGTATCAGAGATTAAATTCAAGGATTGATGAACTTCATGGCTTTTACGCAATAAAATCCTATGACCAGGTTGAAATGATAAAGGATCTGGATTCTGTCAGCTTTGGATGGAGCAGGCTAGAATACTACGAAGATAATGACAAGCTTGCAGTGGCATATGTCGGAAACGGAGAAAGCGATTTCTTCATACCGGCAGGATATTCAGGACCGGTGAATATAGCAAAGCAGGGCAGTGTGCCTATACAGCTCAATCTTTTTGCTTCCAATGAAACAAAGGTAAAGAATCCATCCGGCGAGGGGCAGATGGGAATAATTGAATACCTTCTTACGGATGCCGAAATACAGTCAGAGGTTATTGGCCAGATTGTCCGGGCACTGAACGGTACCAAGATTGAAGATGATGTGATTTCTTTTGACGGTGTAGTCATCGATTTTGAAAATTTAAGAGGGGAAAGGCTTAAGCATCTTTACAATGAATTCCTGTCAGGGCTTTCGAAAGAGCTTGCATTGAACAGTAAAAAACTATATGTGGCTGTGCACCCCATGAGAGCAGGGGAACAAGCTTATTATGACGGTTATGATTATAGAACCATAGGTGAAATAGCAGACAGGGTGATACTTATGGCTCATGATTACAATGCAGTAAGCCTCACGGAGGCTGAGATGGCTGCAGGCTACAACGATACGCCTCTTACACCTTTGCATGAAGTGTACTATGCCCTTAAGGCCATTACCGATGAAGATACTGGAGTGGCTGATTTGAGCAAGGTATGGCTTCAGCTGTCCTTTGATGCCGTACAGTGGAAGATGAAGGAGGGGAAGGTAATTAATAAGAATGCCTACCGCCCTTCCTATTTACAGCTTAGAGAGCGTATCAACAAGGATGAACCCGGCAGTAATCTGAGCCTGAAATATTCTGAAGGCTTCAGAATCCATGGTTGACATACTATAACAGCAGCGACGGTACAGACAATATCATATGGTATGAGGACGCAAGAAGCATAAATGCCAAGGTACAACTGGCAAAGCTTTTCGGTATAAACGGCATATCCCTTTGGAGGCTGGGTAATATCCCTGACTTTGAGGATACTGAGGGCAACGAGAGTTATCTTGATGTATGGAAGACAATAATAGGACTATAGTACAGTAGTCCTATTATTTATTTCTGCCTTAAAAAAATGGAATAGTTTTCGAAATTATTTATAATGAGAGGTGATAAGTTGAAAAGGATATTATCAGCAATTTTAATAGTCATGGTTTTAGCGGGATGTTCCCAAAAGCCTGTGGAGCCTGTGGAGACAGCTGAGCCTGCCATACAGCCTGCAGCAGAGCCGGTAGTTGAGCCGGAAGTTGAACCGGAAAAAACTGAAACGGAGCAGAAAGCTGAAGAAGAAAGCAATCTGTTTGATGCAAGAAAAGCAAAGGAAGGGGACCTGGTAGCCGGTCTGAAAATCATTAAGGTTCAAGTGGATTCTCCCGAAATGGAGGATTATGATGCATATGTAGATTTTGAAGGGGAAGTGACGGTAAGCGGCACCTTTAAGCATAATCTGAACGACGAATTTTTGGATCATGAAATAAGCTTCAAGGTTGATGAGGAATCCGAGGCCTTGCTTCCAAAGCTTGCCCATGACCAGAGGTATGTGTGGTTCATGTTCATGAACCACGATGAAGCGGAGAAGGCATTAGGAGCTGCAGGTACGGAAGGAAAGGCAACTGTCATAATAAGAAATTACAGCATTAATTATGCTCATACAGAGATATGGAATACGGCTGATTTGGTAAAAGCGGAGATTTCTTCCGAATAATCTGAGTAATGGTGAGCAGTCAAAGTAAGTGCAATCTTTGACGGAATAAATAGAACCGAGTTGCAATTAGTTGTTCCGAAGGTGAAATAGAAAAGGACAAAAAGGAATAAAATGTATAATTTATTAACCTTAATGACAATTACTGGTATGAACATTGATAAAAAAGGTCAAACTCAAATAAGGGTCACAGAAATCTGATTTTTCGGTCAGAGTAAATGCGCCCCCTAAAACGACTGTTCAGCTCGCTGTGTCTTGCGCAGGAAATAGATTAATTTACTTTTTCAGCAATGAGGGTTTAAGCAATATCTCGTTAGCCGGTATCCTGTAAATACCGAGTTTTTCAAGGACATCATAACCATAGATGAAGCCGAACATATCAAAAGGTGTCTTATCGTTCAGCTTCTCTCTGGAATAGGAATTGATGTGTGACATCATAAGAGAGATATCACTTTGCTCAAGATTATCGAAGGATACGCCTTTAGGCAGTATTTTTCTTATGAACTCGTGGTTCAGCTCCACATTAGGCTTTTGGAATGCCGCGAATGGGTCGCAGTAGAACAACCTTGTTCTGCTGTTACCCTGTTCATCATACTCCAACGCTTTCGGGTTCGAAAACTCTGAGCCGTTGTCGGCGAGACAAACTGTGAGGAGCCGGCTGAACGTCTCTCTGCCAAGTGTTTCATCTATGTGGTTGAAAACATCGATGACAGACTGGGATGTGTTGCGATCCCTGATGAAAGCCAACATCAAATCGCAGGACTTGAACATCATAGTGAGCAAGACCTTGCCGCCAATGCGTCCGATGACCGAGTCCATTTCCACGACAGAAGCACCTGATGTTTCCACAAAGGACAGGAAATCGGCATATGTACGCCCAATCCGGCAGCCACTGTCAACCTTATGCTCCACTGGCTTGGATTTCCGAGGCTTTATGCGGCAAACACGAGGCATATCTATGTTTCTGGCTTTCAGCAAGCCGCCTGAGACATAACGGTAAATGGATTTTTCGCTGACCTCGAATTGATCGGGATTATGGGTGACGATGTGATGGATCGACTGACCACGCATGACCAGCGGACTGACAATCTCATCAAGTGCCAGCAGCTCATTCTCTGTAATGTTGGCACCGACACGGGACTCCACGAGCATTTCACGGTAAGCTTCATGAGCCTTGCGATGAAGATAATATTTTTTGCGCAGTACACATTGGTGTTCGTCCATGCATCCATTACAAACATATGGCGGATCATAAAGCTTGTAACATGGCTGCTCCTGGTAATCTTCGCATAAATCATTGCAAAGGCTGCATAAAGAGCAACGTTTTGTACAGTTTGGTTTGTTGTCGCAAAGGTAGCGTTTCTGGCAATCATTACGATTTATGCACCTATTGTGGATGCGGTATGGGGCATACTTATCGCTGGTTATGGCGCGGGAACGAATCTCTCGCGAAACAGTTGATTTATTTTTATTGAGCTTCTGAGCGATTTGGCTGATGTGCACCCTGTCTTTCAGCCATTGCTCGATTTGCAAACGCTCTGCATCAGTTAAATGTTTGTTTTTTGGCATGAAAATCTCCTCCGTTTTCTTATTTGCGCAAGACATATGGCAATACTGCCATATACATTCTTGACAAGAAAACGAAGTTTCTGTCAAATTAAATGCAACTTCTTCCACATGGGGAAAAAGATATTAATAGATTGCAATTTGTAATACTAAATGTAATCCATTGCTTTGCCAGATTTAATGCAACTACCTTTCATTCGGCAGGTTGCGTTTACTTTGTCAATTGAGG
>ERZ795047.3815-NODE-3815-length-13093-cov-3.806796_pt1 | contig 13093 bp, 12 predicted proteins | sample MGYA00375131_ERZ795047 | MGnify/ENA primary metagenome ERZ795047 (study PRJEB30176, sample SAMN05720228) | activated sludge metagenome | isolation source: Anaerobic digester | place: Japan | collected 2015-05-20 ... | reverse complement strand
GAAGGTACCTCGACAATGTCTCTGTCAACTCCGACTATATTCGGCATGATTACCCGGTCCACCATAAAAAAACAAAACAGCACACCCAGCATGCTGACAAACAGGAGTCCGGGAATGTAGATTTTCCACAGCCTGGAGGAGGAAATACTAAAAGTATAGTTTTTCTTCATTGAGAATCACCAGCTTCTTTCTATCTATAGTCAACAATTGTTTTCTCTGCAACTGGGAAAGTATCCTGGAAACAGTTTCCCTGCTTGTGCCTGCCATATCAGCTATGACCTGGTGAGTGGGACGATTCTCTATTATTATCATCTTCCCCTCTCTCCTGCCGCTGTCCTTTGCCATCTGAAGAAGCACATCGGCAACACGCCCGCATACACTCATCATCGATAGGGTATTGATGTGGCGGTTGGAACGACGCAACCGTCTTGACATCTCCACCATCATCTGAATGGTTATCGATGGATACTTCTGAAGCAGTTCCAGAAATGATTTGCGGTAAAGCATTAACAGCACACACTTCTCGGCAGACACTACAGATGCGCTCCTTGGTTCTCCGTCAAGAATCGCCATCTCTCCGAAAAATTCCCCTCTTCGCAATGTGGCAAGAATGGTCTGCTTGCCTTCTGAAGAAAGAACCGTTACATGTACACTGCCCTCAACCAGTATGAAAAAAGTTTGCGTCTCTTCATCCTCTTCGTGAAGAATGATCTGACCCGCATCATACTCTCTGACCACCATCACCGAACTGATGGCATCATGTTCAGCAGAGTTAAGATTCTTAAACAGAGGAACCTTCAAAATCAGCTTTTTAATATCCTGCTGATTCATGTAAACTCCTCTTGAAAAGAACTGAAATCTTCTCCATGGTGATTAAAATAATGAGAGGGTCCGGCTTAATAAAGGCCTTTTTCACTCAAATCCTGCCACTGCCGGAATGAACAGCTAATTGCCCTTTTCGTGCAAAGGAAGATCTTCTTTGGAAAGAGGACCCAACTTTTCGGGACCCGGCTCTTTCCTTAATAAAAAGTAGGCCAGAGTTCCCAGGCCAAGCCCCCCCACACCTGCAGATGACCAGAGTATTATTTTGGGCGTGTTATCCTTTACTATGTACTGAGCAACCTTGGCAGGGTCAGTTGACCATTTGAAACTGAAAGAAATCACGCTGTACTCATCATTGACATGTATCTGGGGAATGGCTTCCATGTCGAATGTAACCCTGATTAGATCATGCCACTCCGGCTTGAGGCCTTTTACCTCCTTATTGACATCAACTTTATCCTGCACAATTTTGAAACCCTTTATGGGCAACTCTGAAGCAGAAGGAACCGGCGATGAACCTGTCCGGGTATCATTGAACTCAAAAACTATCTTTTTTTCCCTGAGCTTGACTTCGTAGAAATAACTCGATGGTTTGTCCCTGAAAATGAAATAACCGGAAATTATCTTCTCACCAGGAACATCTGTGTCTTCAGATGATAACTGAATTCCTTCGATTATGGCATTCTGCACATTACTTTGCGTTCCCTCAGATTCCACCGAACCAAGAGGTGTATATTCTACCGCTGACTCAAAATTGGTCGGCTCGGGTGCGGTTGCGGCTTCCGGTGTATGCGGTACCGGCTCCGATGCCTGCGTTGAGCTTTCCGGAGTCTCTTCCAGCAAAGGTTCACTCTCCGATTCCTGCACATCCCACTGAAGACCCTGATCAATGCTTTCGTCAACAACTCCTTCGAAAGGATCTCCGCCAAAATCCGATGAACCACCCTCAAGATCATCCTGGGCAATTGCTACCGACAGGGGAAAACAAGCCAGTAGAACCCAGCTCACGAATTTTATCAATAAAAATTTCATAACCATATCACCTCTTTTTCAAAATACCCTAATAGAGCTAAAACGTCAAGATTATTCTATTATAACAATAGCAGTGCATATACTACGCTCATGGCTGATAGAGACATGCACCGAACATACTCCTTCATCTTTAAATATCTTTTTCAGTGCAGGTTCACAAATTATTATCCGGGGTCTCCTCTCTCCTTCTACCGGCAATATCTCGATGCTCTTCCAGGTAGAATACTGCTGAAATTGTGCCTGTAATGCTTTGTAAAAAGCCTCTTTGGCTGCCCAGCGGCCGGCAAAATGGACCGAAGGAAAAGCCATCTTGTTACAGTACTCTATCTCTCCTTTGGTAAAGACCTTGCATAAAAACTGGTCTCCGTACTTGCCAATCATCCTCTCTATCCGTCCTATCTCAACTACATCTATCCCAACACCCCTTATCATAGTTTAGCTCCGGCTTCAGTCATGTCATATATTTTATTACATGTATCTTTGATTTTATCCTGAAAAGCTACATTATACTTTATACACCAGGAAAAAAACAAACATCAATGTCCCTTACAATTCTCATCCTTCTCTGCTGCTACACAGCAGTCACAATCTTCCTGATTATCTCAGTCCTGAAAAAAAACCGGATTCCTGAACAAATCACCGAATTCCCCGGTGTTTCAGTCGTAGTCCCTTTCCGAAATGAACAGGTAAACCTTCCAGGTCTGCTCCAGTCACTCGCCGCTCAGGATTACCAGGGGCCAATCGAGATTATCCTGATCGATGACGGCTCAACCGATGGTTCAATTGAGGAGATCCGCAAATTCGACCAGAAATTGCCGGTTTCACCCCGGGTCCTGCACTCCACTTTTGACCCCTCAGTAAAACTCACCAGCAAACAACAGGCTCTGGAACTTGGCTTTCAGAAAGCCTCCTTTGAGTGGATAGCTCTTACAGACGCTGATGTCAGACTTAAACCTGAATGGCTCACATCACTTGTTCTGTCAGCCCTGCCACAAAAAGCACTGATCTTCGGGCACACATCACTCTGTATCGAACAACGCTGCCCGCTCCATTTATTCCAGGCATTTCAGCTTGAGTTTCTCTTTGCAGTTGCTTATGCTTTTCAGATGGCGGGAATACCTGGTTCCTGCATGGGAAATAACCTGCTTGTGTCCAGATCCGCATACCTGCAAGCCGGAGGACAAAAAGCTATAGGATACAACATTGTGGAGGATATGGCACTTCTCAATCTTTTTTACCGTAAAGGAAATCGGGTTCAGGCAAGCATACCTTTTTCACCCACAGTCATCACTTTTCCGGAAAAGCGTTTCCCAGATTTTTTAAATCAGGCAAAAAGATGGGCTCTGGGAGGGTTCTCCCTCTCCCCCATACTCTCCCTGATCGGACTTCTGTTTTCTTTTCAGAACGCATCTTTTGTTCTGCTGCTTTTCACCGGTTTAAACCCTGTCCATTTTTCAATTGCTGCAGTAAACTTCCTGCTGACATGGGTTCTAATTGCAGTTGCTTTCCGCAAAACAGGATCGTCCACTCATGCAGTTTACTTTCCGCTCTATTATCCGTTTCTTCTCCTGGAGTCGGTAATTCTACTGATCTCTATTGCAGCACGACCCTCAATAAAATGGAAAAACAGAAGAATCTGACCTATGAAACCATTGCTTCTCCATTACTATCTGACTAACAGGTGCAACTCCCGGTGCAGTTTCTGTGACATCTGGCAGAGTTCACCAAAAACCGATGCCTCTCTGAAAGATGTGATGCTTAATCTGGAACTGGCAAGAAAAGCAGGCTGCAGATTTGTCGATTTCACAGGTGGTGAACCGCTCCTCCACAGCGAATTGCCCCTGTTTCTTGAAAAAGCAAAAAGTTTGGGATTTATAACATCTGTAACCACAAACTGCATCCTTTTTCCCTCTCTTGCTGAAAGACTCCGCGGATTAATCGATCTCCTCCATTTCAGTCTCGATGCAGATACAGCAGAACTGCATGATCGGATCAGAGGTGTCGCCTGCTTTGATTCAGTAATGGAAAGCATCAGAATCGCCCAGGAGATGAAATTCCCCCTGGATATCCTTTTCACTTATACTAATGAAAACATCAGCACCTTTGAGGGCGTATACAACCTTGCCAGAAGCCACAAAATCATGCTCATCCTCGATCCGGTTTTTAACACCCGGGGAAGAGATCCTGTAAACAGTCCCACACACACACGGGCACTGGAATTTTCCAGACTGAAAGGTGTTTACCTCAATAAGGCTCATCTTTCACTGAGAATGCAGGGCGGAAACCACATCAGAGCCCCCCTCTGCAAAGCCGTTGAATCTACTCTGGTGATTTTGCCTGATAACAGCCTGGCACTGCCCTGTTTCCACCACCGGACGTTTACCCTTCCTGCGGGTGAAAACTTAATGTCTTCGTTAAATGACAACATCCGTAGAGAAGCATTGGAAAAGCAGGGCAGATACTCTTTCTGTGAGGGTTGTCATATAAACTGTTATTTTGATCCCTCCTTTGCCTTGATGCGGAATCGGTTCTTTCTACAGTCTATGAGCGCAAAAGCATCTTACGCCTGGAGAAAGTATTTTATTTATGGACATGCCCTCCCCTGGAAACTACCATGGAGAGCGGCTGTTCCCCGTAAGAAAATTGAGCTTATACATAAGTAATTCTGTTGCGCAGAGATGTATTCTGTATTAATTTAAGAATGCGGCACCGTTAGGGTCGCTGTTTAATCGAATAAACTGTCCTGAAAATCAAATCTGGAGATAAAACATATGAACCCCATCAAACAAAAATCTTACTCTTTAATAGTAATGATTATTTTGTCGTTTCTATTGATGGCTCATGCTGCCTCCGTCACTGTACCTTCCAAAGCACCCACTATTGCCGCAGCTATGGCATCGGTGAAAAAAGGCGATACCGTCTGGGTGGAAGAGGGTATTTACCGGGAACATATTTATGTCAATCCCGGTGTCACACTCATCTCCAGAGCCATTTTCAAGGCCGTTATCGATGGGAGCGGAAGAGGAACTGTGGTCACAATGGGAAATGGTTCCAGAATCTCAGGTTTTGAGATCCGTAACGGCACAGTCGGGATTTTCTCCACTTCTGCGGATGTAAGCATCTCCCAGTGCAGAATAATCTACAACCAGCAGACCGGAATTATGTGTGTTGGTAACCTCCCACGAATCGAAGATAACATCCTGGCCTATAACAGAGGATCCGGAATCCAGGGCTGGGATGTACGCTCTACATCTTCGTCAATTAATCACAATACAATAGCTTTCAACAGCAATCACGGAGTGGCCATAGGTGGAAACTCCAGCATCATTCTTGAGAATTCGATAATCGCCTATAACGATCAGTTCGGTGTTAAGCCCTCTGATGAAACCGCACGCATAACCATGATCAACAACAGCTTCTTTCAAAATGCCAAATTTACCAATGTGTTACCATCTGACAATTTTTCTCTCGATCCTATGTTCACTGACGCCAAAAGGCTCAATTTCATGCTGAGCAAAGATTCACGTTGTATCGGTAAAGGAAGTGACAATCAGGATATCGGAGCAAGAATTATTTACTGAGTAAAAGCTCGGTTTCAAACATAAAAAGGGAGCACGTATGATTATTTTTCGGTCTAATAAGGCTCTGAGGGTTTGCCTGGCAATGGCAGCCGGTCTGGTATTTCCGGTATTGTCTTTTGCAGCTTCAATACAGGTGCCTTCAATGGGCATTCAGACTATTTCTGAAGCAATGATGAGAACAAGAGTTGGTGATACGGTATGGGTTGATAAAGGTGTCTACAGAGAACATGTCCTTATCGCCCCCGGAGTTACTCTCATCTCACGCTCACAGTTCGCAGCCGTTATTGATGGAGCCGGAAGAGGAACCGTTGTCACAATGGGAAAAAACACCAGTATCTCCGGCTTTGAAATCCGCAATGGAACAATAGGCATCTTCTCCAACGGAGCAGGAAACTCCATTGTCTCCTGCAGGATTGTGAAAAACTGGCAGACCGGAATCATCGTAGTCCGTCACCTCCCGAAAATCGAAGACAATATCATCGCCTTCAACCGGGGATCCGGAATTCAGGGTTGGGATGTACGTTCCACCAATGCAACTATCAATCACAACTCTATCGCCTATAACGGAAACCATGGGGTAGCCATCGGCGGAGCATCCGAAATAATCATGGAAAACAATGTTGTAGCTCACAACGAAAGATTCGGTCTTAAAATTCTTTCCGAAGCTGAAAAAATCCAGGTCTCAAATAATAACTTCTATAGAAATTTACCCAGCCCTCGTCCAATACCTTCCGGAAACTTTTCCTTTGATCCGGCTTTCATATCACCGCGTGCAACTTTGACACTTAAGTCAGATCCTGCCCAGTGTTGTAAAGCCAAAGGTACAGATAACGAAGAACTTGGGGCCAGATTAACATATTAATACCTAAGGAAGATACCATGATAAGACCTGTAAGTCGACTTTCCATCAAGATATTCTTGATCTTTACTTTTATCTTCGGAACAGGAGAAATATTTTCTCTCCTGGCCGACGGTTTACCTGCTGAGTACCTCATTACTCAGCGGTGGAACTACATGTTTTCATCCCGCTCCCCGCTTACCAACCCCGCGTTGATAAATGAGGAAAACTATTTTTCAGGAAAGTATGCCTTTGCATCAACCCTGAGAGCATTCAGACTCCATGAGCTCGGATTTGTCCTCCCTATCGGTCTCTACCAGTCAGTAGGTATCACTGCACTGATGCAGCAGAGCGGAGAGGTCAACATGACCGATGACAAATACAACCCGCTCGGTACTCTGGATTTTAACAACACTATGTTTTATCTCACCTATGCCAATAACCTCCTTTCAGGACTGACAGTCGGCGCCAACATCAACGGTGCCATTGTGGGTTTCTCTGATGATCCCACTAAGATTGGCTTTGGTGTGGACGCCGGTCTTACTTACCGGCTGCTCAACAACCCTGTCATCGGTAACCACCTGCTGGGTCTTGCTGTACAGAATATCTTTACTTTTTTCATTCAGCCATTCGAACAATACTCCCGCTCATTGAGAGCCAATCTCATCTCTCATTACTGGGAAAAACGCATAGAAAGCGCCATTGATTTTACACTTAAAGACATCGGTGTGGCATCCTCCCTCTTCGATACCAGCAAAGTCGAAATGGAATGGGATCTCAACGTCAGACTGGGATTCTGGGTTATCCGCATGTTTAACCTCTACGGCCTGTTCGGTTTTTCCGATGATGGCCTGGGATTCTGGGGATTCGCTGGTGGAATCAACATGCCATCTGTCAACAACGGACGTGACTTGTCTTTCATCTACCAGTATATCACAATGCCGCAGGATGAGACTTTTACTCACACATTGTATTTACGTGGTGATTTCGGCAAACACAGAGAAGAAATCTATGCCAGAAAAATGGCTAAAATGGCTAACCTCGCTCCAAACGATCTTTATATCAAAGCTCTTGAGCAATACAATGCAGGCAATTACTGGGATGCTTTCTTCCTGTTCAGTCAGCTATTCGGAGAATATCCCGACTTCTTTAAAAATGACTGGGTAAGCTACTTCATTGGAAGTTGTCAGGAACAGATGGACATGCGCACAACCGCAGAAGAAGCCTATCAGAAGACAAGACAGGAGTATGCTCGCAGCGCGGCAGTCCCGTTTTCTGACCTGGGATTGATGAGGATCTATTACCGGAATGGTGATTTCCCTGCTGTGGAAAACCAGTTTAATGAATTGAACAAACTGGGAGTTCCGGACTCTATCAAGTTTCACGGCTACTACCTGATGGGACAGACAGAGATCCTCAAGGGCAATCCATCGAAAGCAAAACAGCTCTTTGACCTGATTCCTGAAACCCATCCGGATTATGTTTTCGCTCAGCACTCTGCCGCAATTTCTGAAGCCGCTGCAGATAACATTGAAAGTGCCATTTCTTACCTGGAAAACTGTATTCAGGCACAAACAACAACCAAGGCTCAGCAGGAGATCGTAAACCGCTCCTATGTCTTCCTGGGTTATATATTCTACGAAGAACTCACAAAACAGGAAGGGCCTCTGGCCAAAGCTGTTACAGCGCTGAGAAGTGTTCCTAAAACAAGCTTCTACTACATGGATGCTCTGCTGGGTCTGGCCTGGACCGGTCTGAAAGCAAGACAATGGAACGACTGTCTTGCAGCAGGTTCTGAATTGGCAACAATCGGCTCCAGCCCTGTTCTCAAAGCCGAAGGTGCACTGCTTCAGGCTTACGCACATATGATGCAGAAAAACTATGCCAATGCCGCCAGTCTCCTGGAAGGTGCATCTCAGGCACTGGAGAGCTTTCAGCCGCCATCAGAGGCAGAACTCTCCCAGAAAGCACAGGAGCATGATCAGGTCAGACAGCTCTATACCGAACTGGCAAGAGTGGCTTATGATCTTGGCTCTTCCAGACAGTCCGATAAAATTATCAAACAGGTCGACAGCCTTGAAACCCATCAGAAAAATTACAAAAGCAAAATCGATGAGTTTATCAAGTATTCTGACCAGTTTGCAAGAGCATCCTTCTTCGCCAGAAATCTTGAAGCTGTAAAAGAAGATGTGGACTATGCACTGGCAGTAGCACAAAACAAGGCAGGAATGCTTAAACAGACTAAAGAAACCGATGAGTTCAGAAAGAAAGATGCAGATCTTGAGAAAGAACTGGAAGATCTCAAGAAGAAGCTTGAAGAAGAAGGTAGTATGGAGGAGTAAGCAAATACTATATCTTTAAAAAAGTTTATCCGGCCCGGCAGAATCTTTCGTTCTGCCGGGCTTTTTTTTTGTGTCCGGAATCTGCTGTTTTATCGCTAAATAAACGGTATGGCAAATTCACCAGTATTCAACAGCCTTGCCGAAGACAGGTGCATTAGACAGGTATTAGAATGTATTTTAACATTCTTTTTGATCTGTAAGTAAAAAGGAGAACTGATGTCTGTTCCAGCAGGCCCCAAAGGGACCCGGGATTTTTACCCGGAAGATATGGCTTTTCAGCAGTTTATTTTCGGTAAATGGCACAAAACCTGTCGTCGGTACGGGTTTGAGATGTGCGATGCCCCGATGTTTGAGCACCTGGAAATCTACACCCAGAAATCAGGTGATGAAATTGAAAAACAGCTCTACGTTTTCAAGGACAAAGCAGAACGTCTGCTCGCCCTTCGTCCTGAATTGACCCCATCAGTGGCACGCATGGTAGCTGCAAAAGGAAACAATCTCAAACGCCCTGTACGCTGGTATTCCATACCAAGACTATTCAGATACGAGAAAATGCAGAAGGGACGACTCCGTGAGTTTTTTCAGCTCAATATGGATATTCTGGGCAGCCCGGAAACAGAAGCTGATGCGGAACTTATTGCAGCATCCATCGATATGATGCGTGACTTCGGGCTTACATCCAATGATTTTAAAGTGAGAATCTCCAGCCGCACACTCCTGGAAGAGTTATTTACAATTGCAGGTCTGGACAAGAACAATTTTGGTTCTCTGTACGCTCTGCTTGACAGAAAAAGCAAAATTCCTGATAAGGAATTTCAAAAGCAGCTTACTGAGATAATCCCTGACAGTAATACGAGAAACAGAATAGAAGATATCTTTAATGCACAGTCAATCTCTCAACTGGAAAAATCCTGTGGTGCCACTCCATCCATGGATAATCTCTACAGACTCTTTGAACTTCTCGGTTACTACGGTTTGTCCGATTATGCCCTGTTTGACATAGGTATTGTAAGGGGACTTGCCTATTACACCGGAACAGTCTTCGAGCTTCTGGATGTCAAGAAGAACATGCGGGCAATCGCGGGTGGAGGAAGATACGACAAACTGGTCCAGCTATATGGCGGCCCCCCTACTCCGGCTGTTGGATTCGCTGCTGGTGATGTTGTACTTGGGGAGTTGCTGAAAAGCTGCAATCTTGCCCCGGCTCAACCGCCCAGAAGTAAAGTGTTTCTTGCGGCATTTGAAGGAACCACAACGGAGGAAATCATCTCTGTTGCATCCAGGATCCGCTCAAAAGGTATCTCCTGTGAATTTTCGTTTAAAGCCACTGCCATCAGCAAGCAACTCAAAATCGCAAATGCAGCCCGTTCGATCTACACCGTTTTTCTTGGCGGTGAAGAGGGTAAAGCCGGAAAGGTAAGAATTAAGAATATGCTGAGTGGTAATGAGGAAACTCTGAATATGGAATCACTTTATACAGAACTGGAGTGCAGACTGGGCACCGGAGATCAGGTTCTCCGGTGTGCTGAATAGGCCAGCGCCGCATTTGACTTTGAAGATAGACGCATCAATTCGGACTGTACTTCTTCCATCCCCGCTTTGATTCTCTGGGAAACCACTTTATCCAGTTCAGCGATGCTCAGGATGAGGTTCCTGATTTCATTTTTGATATCAGAAAATTCCGGACAGGACAGCATACCATTGATATTCTGCTCTTCTCTGCTGATCTGATCCAGCAGTTTTGCCCTTTCTGAGAGAGATTCCGTCAGTTTCTCATCAGAAAAATCAGCAAGAAGATTCTCGGTAACAGATTTTACAGATTCATACAGGCTCAGTAACTTAGCCAGGCTCTGTGCAGTTGTATTCTCTTTCATCCGGAGATCCCCACGCTGTCTAATTGTATCTGAGGAGAAGACTGCTGCTTTACTTTTATAATAGCCTCTGCCCAGGCTTCCCTGAGGCTCTCCAGATATCCAAGGACCTCTATTACTTTGCTGCGATTGTTTTTAATATTCGCATCTATAATAGTACGCAGCATGTAGTCGTAAAGTCTGTACAGATTCTTTGCCACATCACCTACATCAAGCCGCAGTGCACTTAACAGCTCAGTTATGGCATCCTGCATCTTGAAAAGATGCTTTGTGCGCTGTTCAAGTTGCGTACGGTCATCGAAGATCTCCAGAGCAAGCTTGGCGTGTTTTATGGCCACATCATAAGTAATAAGAATCAGTTTTCCCTGATCCGCAGTATCGATGTTGGCACTTTTATACGCTGTGTAACCCTGCTTCATGGACAACCTCCCTTATTGAAATGCACTCAGTGCACTGAGCAAATTTGTGCTTTGTGATTGAAGCCGGCTCATGGCCTGTTCCATATCGCTGAATTGCCTTACCAGACGCAAGCGGTATTTTTCAATCCGTTCCTCCAGCCTGAGTATACGATCATCTGAGTACTGCATGTTCTTTCTCCAGGATTCCTGACGCAGCGAAACAAGTCCTTCCCTGGAGTCTGTCAACTTGTTGATTTCAAGTTCCAATAATTCAGACAACCCTTTTTGAAGAGTAAATACTGTTGAGGTGCTCAGTGTCCCTGAAGGAGCTGTAAGAGAGAGACCTTTCGCCGGCCCCTCAGAAAAGGTAATTATATCACCTTCCCTTGCATCGGAGATAAACCACTCGCTGCTGCCTTCCAACCGAATACGCAAGTGCATATCATCCACTTCTTCAATTACATACTTGCCGCTGGTAGTATCCTTAGTACTGCGACCCAATGTGACACCGGTGTTCTCAGAGACACCAGTGGTAGAAAAAAGCCTTATCACTTCGTCAAGGTTTGTCTCAAGAGCCTTCTTGAAGGCCTCCTCGTCCAGTACATACTCACCCGAAGTAGTATCGGTCTTAAGTCCCACCATGGAAAAGTTAGTATAGGTACCCCCAAGCAGATTAAAACTCTGCTGAAAATAGGATCTGATCTGACTTACTATCGACTTGATTGTTGTGTCACCGGCCAGATCACCACCTTTGCTTTTCTCATCTTTGGGATCGGCCAGTTTTGTGCTCTCTTTCGAGAAACGAACAATGGCATTGAAAGCGTCAATCAGTTCCTGGAATTTTTTCTTGATCCCGTCCAGATCCCTGGTCATGGATACTGTGACATTTTCCAATGAAACAGCATGAAACTCAAAAGTTGCTCCGGTAACAAACCCGCTCGCGGAATTGGTCGAAGAACTCATGTTTATATTATCTACACTGAAATAAGCATCCCTGCCTGCAGAAAGTACTCCGACACCATCAACACCGATAGTGGTTGTCTCCATTGTCAAAGAAGTCGAACCGATGGTAAGTGAACTCATACTCAGAGCTGACTTTCCAGTCACCTTATCCTCAATTACCAGATTCCCGGACTCATCGAAAGATGCGTTAACCATGCCATGGTAGGCTGCAACTATCTCTTTCAGGAAATCATCTGCAGTGCTGGAAGCAGTTTTCACAAAAATACCGGTTACTTCTCTGCCTTCCCGGTCTTTACCCGTAAACTGTACTGATTCTCCGACCCCGAGTCCGTTAAAAGCGGAAAGTGCATCTCCGGCTGAAGTCAAAACCTGTTGTGAGTTTCCCTTGTCTCCGTCTGCTGTCAATATGATACCAAGATCCTGCAGTGTGCTGCCGGAAATATCCTTGTATTCAATTCCTTCACTGCCAGAATTCTTCGATGTCAGTACAAGACGATAGTTGGTATCGGAAATTTTGAGCACAGATGCAGTCACATCAAGCTTTTTACCCGATCCATCCACAGCACTGTTGATCTTCATTCTGAGATCCTGAATCGTGTCTGTGTCTGTAACAGTGATCTCAACTCCGTCGATGCTAATGGTTCCTACACCAATCCCCAGACTGGAGAGTGATGCATTCTGATCAGAAATCCGGTTATCGGCACTGATCATCTTCTCATTTGTGGCAAGCTGAAATACTTTTATATCGTGCTGTGAATCGACAGACCCTGTTCCGCCTTTGAGCGTAACCGCTTTTTCATTAGTACTGGTAGTAGTAAAGAGATCAAAAGAACTGATCTTTCCAAGAGCTGTTGCCTTGGAGCGCAGTTCTGTCAGATAGGATTTGAGCTTTGAATAAGCATTTATCTTTACCTGATAAGCAGACTTTTCCTTTTCAACTTTGGTGACTTTCTCTCGCTCGATGCTGACCAGAGAATCAATAATATACTGGGTATCTATGCCAGATGGTCCGTTGATTGAGATTCCCATAAAAGCTCCTTAAAGAAAAAATCTTCCGGTTCTTTTATTAGTATCGGCATATGTAAAAAAGAACTTAATAGAAATATCCATATTATAATAGATAAACCCTGTTTAACTGTTTCGATGCAGCTACCGGAGGACCCGGAGTCAGCACCAAATGTGTTCAGAATCAGTAAAAATGGAATAGGAGGTTCTAATTCGAATGCGTTGTCTGAACAGATTAATT
>ERZ795047.3812-NODE-3812-length-13105-cov-4.146284_pt1 | contig 13105 bp, 12 predicted proteins | sample MGYA00375131_ERZ795047 | MGnify/ENA primary metagenome ERZ795047 (study PRJEB30176, sample SAMN05720228) | activated sludge metagenome | isolation source: Anaerobic digester | place: Japan | collected 2015-05-20 ... | reverse complement strand
CTCCCCCGCGTGGAGCGGGCCGGGCCGGCGCGGTGGGACACTCGATGGGACCACCCGCGCGATGAGACCACCCGCGTGATGGAACCACCCGCGTCATGGAATACCCATGTTGACATACTGGCGACAGGTGAGTATAGTGTATATAGACAATATACACAGTGGCGGGGTTTGGTATGGACATCACCGTGTCGGCGAATAACCCGGTTCCCCTGTACCAGCAGATCGTGCATCAGGTGAGGGCTAAGGTGCTGACGGGAGAGTTGAAAGCCGGTGATCCTCTTCCGTCCATTAGGCAATTGGCAAGCCAGCTGATTGCTAGCGTGATCACCACGAAGCGGGCGTATTCGGAGTTGGAGGCCGAAGGGCTGATAGTAACGAGAGCGGGTTTGGGCACGTTTGTAGCTGACCTCGATCCGGAAACCATCGTCGAGCTCAAGAAGGAAGTGGTGATGGAGCACTTGGAAGAGGGGGTTCGCGTGGCCAGGCAGCTTGAGTTTGTGGATGAGGAGATCAATCGCCTGTTCCGACAGGCACTGGATGGGAGTGAAAAGCGTGTCTGAAAACGTGCTGATGCTTGATGGCGTATGCAAGAGCTACCGGGGATTCGAGCTACGCAACGTGTCGTTCGTTCTTCCCCGCGGCTACATAATGGGCCTTGTGGGTCCGAATGGCGCCGGGAAGACGACAACCATTCGCCTGATAATGGACCTAGCGCGGCCCGATTCCGGGCGTATTGCAGTGCTCGGGCAGCAGATGGCGGCGAATCAGATAGAGCTGAAGCGGAGGATCGGGTACGTGCCCGAAAACCACGAGTTCTACTCTGACATGACGGTGAACTGGACTGCTCAGTTCGTCGGGCGCCAATATCCGACCTGGAACGAGGCGAGATTCCGGGAGTTGCTGCAAAGATACGATGTGGATCCGCGAAAGAAGATCGGAGCCTTGTCCAAAGGCACCAAGGCTAAACTGGCGATGGCTCTGGCTCTGGCGCATCACCCCGAGCTGCTGATCCTGGATGAACCCACAAGCGGCCTGGATCCTGTCGTCAGACGCGAACTTCTGTCTGACCTGTTGGAGTTTGTTGCAGACGGCGACCGTTCGGTGTTGTTCTCTACGCACATCACGTCCGATCTTGAGCGGGTGGCCGACTACATTACCTTCATCGTGAATGGGCGCGTAGCAGCGAGCGACGAGCGAGAGGTAATGCTGGAGCGAGCCCGCGCCTCAAACCCAACGGCGTCGATCGAGGATCTGCTCTGGACATACGCGAAGGGAGGCCACTGATATGCTCGGTCTTGTATGGAAGGACTTCTACATCAACCGGTCACAGCTTGTGTTCCCGGCGATTGTGCTGTGCGCCATCGCCCTGCTGGCGGCCGTGGGGAGATCGTCACCGACTACGGTGGACTACGCAGTCCCTCTGCTGTTCACATACTCCGGCCTGATGGTACCCTTCTTCGCGCTCAACTCGGCGATGCTCGAGGAGAAGAACCGGACGCTCGCATTTCTCCGGTCGCTTCCCATGAGGGCTGACGCCATAGTCGCCTCGAAGTTCGTGGCCCCGTTACTCGTGGGCGTGCTGTGGGTCGGGGCGTCTGCTCTGGCGGCGATCATCATGCAAGCGGGCATGGGCGAACATACCGTGTCCATCATGTCGGGCATGCTTCTGGTCTGTGCCACATTGCCCATAGCAGCGATCGAGCTTGTCGTGTTCTTCAGGTTTGGAGCCAGCGCCGCGCGTACGGCCCTGATCGTCGTGGTGGGAACGGTGTACCTAGTGCCGTTGCTCGCACAGGGCTTGGTTGCGAAGGTGAAACCTATCGTCGTGGCCATGATGGATCCCGAGCCGGTCCATGCCGTGCTTTTCGCCGGCGGCTCGCTGCTGCTCTACTTCGCGGGCATGCTGATTGCGCAGGCGATATTCAGGAGGCGCGAGATGTAGCAGCATGTCTTGGGGAGCTCCCGGCCTGGCGCCGACGAATGAACGACCGCCCGCGCAGGGGCGCGCGGATCTCTGGCGGAGGGCCTTGGAGGCGGATGGGGGGGTCGGGGCAGATCAGGTATCTACTGCGGCGCAGTGCATACTGCGAGGCTCAGGTACCGCAGTATAGAGGATAGCGAAGGCCGCGACTCCCGCAGTGAGGGCTGCCCAGAACATGGTGGGAAAGCCCCACACATCGGCTATCCATCCGGCCATGAGGGGGGCCACTACGCGGAATGGCATTAGGAAGAGCAGTGAAACCGCCGTGTACATTGGTACGTCGGCGTGTGATGGGGCGAATTCGGCCCATATCACGTTCTGGCTCACCGCGAGTCCAGTGGAACCCAGGCTTGCGAACACTAGCGTTGCACGGATGCCGCTTACTGAGTTCGATGCCAGTGCAAGCGCGGCCGCAATAGCGAAACCCATTGCTGCTACCTGCAGGACTCGTTTGTGGCCGTGACGGTCGGCGATCCTGCCCAGCACGGGGAAGCTGATGACGCTCGCTCCGACTGTGATTGCAGCGAAGCGAGCTACTTCTATCTCTCCGGCGCCCAGGTTGCGTACTGCATGCGTGCTGTAGAACGTCACGGCCATGAGTGCGAATGACATCACCGACAACGCATATATGGCGAATGAGTATCCCTTGTTCGATTTCACCGTCTTCATCGCGTCGCGTACGTACTGTGCCACGGAGCGGATCTCTTCTGGGGTCTGGTCAGCGGGCTCACGAGTAAGGAGGAACGGCAGTATCGTGGCTGAGAGGATCACGAACGCCGCCACGAACAGTATGGAGTAATTGACTGGAAACGGCATGTGCGAAAGAACAACGCCAGCGGCCTGAGCTGCGAATACGCCTCCGATCCCGGCAGCGGCGCCGCTCCAGCCGATCATTCCCCCACGCACCTCGGGTCGGATGCACTTGGCCATCATGGAATGGAAAGCGGGGAGGATGAACCCGGAGACCAGGCTCATGATCGTCCAGGAAGCGAGGATCCATATCACAGCAACATGCGGCCGGCTGACTGCCCACAGCATCAGCCCCGCTGCCATGGAGAGTACAAAGGTTCGCTCTACCATGCCGAATACTACCAACATGTGCTTCTTCACCGGAATCTTCTGAAGGTAAGCCGCAGATAGCAGGCCTGGCAGGAATGCCCCAAGTGACGCGAGCGCCGGCAGCATCCCGATTGCGAGGTTGGAGGCGCTCAACTTGGTCAAGAGGAACGGCATGATGGTTGTTGGCGATATGAGCGAGAACGCCAGCGGGTAGCCGAATGAGTCCGCGAAGAAAATCGCATAGTTGATTCGGTCATCCCGAAGATGGCTGGGCCGCTGGCGACCGCAAGCAGTTGCTGCCACAACTAGTTCCTCCATTTCCGGTCCGCTTGCTATCCAAAGTGCAGTGCTCTGCTAGCGCCCGGCCGTGGGATCGGGCTAGCGTTGACACTGGCGCCATACGACCATTCTACCGAGATTTTGCGTGCGGCGCCAGGCCTGCGGGCCGTGAGCGTACGCCGAGTCTGCGTCTGGCGATTGCTGCTCTTCGGTCCGCCAGAATCACAGTGAAGGCGGCCAGCGGGGGCTGGGGCAGGAGGGGACCCGGGGATAGGCGTTGGGGGTAGGCCCGGGGTCGGAAAGGCAATCGTTACAACAAGGCGATATACCCCCGGGGGTATCTGCCCAGAGATACCGTCACTTCTTGACAATAGTTTCGGCGAAAAACGCAACTTTTGAGTACATCGATTTGGGCCGGGGGCCCAGGGGGGCGAATCGGTGCTGCGAGGGGCGCTCTCGGGGCCAGCTATCGCCCATTATCCGGTAGATAGGCGGCAATACGGGCCATCGTCTGCATGCTGTTTCCACATCGGTCCAGATTATAGGATATTATGTCAGCTCGATTGTCTGGTTCGGTGCTCTGATTCGTCGGATACCCCCCGATTTTCGCAGTTTGGAGGCGGTTCGGCGGTCCTCCGAAATCGATGTACTCAAAAATTGCGGGTATCTCAGAAAGTATCGGTAATAATTGACAACATCCCAGCTCCAGCCGGTGTAGCCCACACCGATCTCAGCTAGACCAGTTAAAAGGCCTTTCGCCCGAGGATGACCCCCTGTACTGATGTCAGCCGCGACTGCGAGAGGGCGCAAAGGGCCCGTTCTGCGTGGCAGTCGTGCTTCGCGAGCGCGAAGGCTAGCGCCCATATGCCCATGTTGCGCATGTAGTGATCGCCGAACCCGTACTCGCCGGTGAGCGAATCGATCACGTCCGGCTGGTCCCACGGGTTTTGGATGTGGTCGGTGATGTTGGACCACGTTTTGCGCGCCAGATCCAACCCGTCCTCAACAAACCCTTCGTATATTGCCAGCGAGGCCAGGGCATACGCCTCGCCGGGCCATATATTCCCAGAGTGTGGGTTGGTCCTGTCGGCACGCCCGTCCGGGAAGACTGAGTTGACTGCTCCATACTCGGAGGCTGAGCCGTTGATGTCAAGCATTGCGCGCACTGCCGACGCGACATGAAGTGGCGGGACGATGTAGCCCAGCCCCAGCAAGTGTGCGTACCATTGCCCATTGAGCTGGCCGACAGTGCAGGCCGGATCAGCCGCGGTTGCCGAGTAGAATCGGCCATTCCACAGCTGTGCTTCGAATGACCCTTGCCCCCGGACGAATGCGGCGCGGCACTCATGCGCGAACCGGGTATCGGCCATGATCTCCGCCATCCGTTCGCAGGCGAGGAGCGAAGCAAGGTAGATGCTGGACGTGTAGGAGTTTGTGCCGTGAAAGCTCCAGTTGTCGAAGGTCTGGTCGGCGCCTTCGTTGTCGGGGAGGCCGTCGCCGTTGGCGTCGGTTCGCATCTCCCAGCGCATTGCGCGCTTGGCCGCGCTATACATCCTGTCAAGTAGGCGTTTTCCACCCCACCAGAGGCAGTCACGGTACACCATCAGGACGAACTTGGGGCAGAGGTCCTTCCATCGCGGAGGGGATGTGGTGCCGTCGCTTGGGTAGTCGATCCTGCCACGCCCCAGGTCATGGGGGACATACCCGTCGTTGCGCTGGGCTGCGGCTATCTGGCTGATGCAAGACTCTTGCAGGTCGGGGTAGCACCATGATACAGGAATGGACGCATAGTACAGGACGTCCACGGTGCTCATGAGCTGGCATGTCCTTGACGCCTCGAAGAGTGCGAACCGTCCGTCCCGATCCCACCAGCTTCCTGAGGACAGCACGTAGAGGTTGTTTCGCAGGGCGTCGTCGAGCCACGCGGGCAGCGCGGGACGCGGGGCAGAGACGGCCGAGACCGCCGTGATGGGTGTGGGGGGCGGATCAGGAGTTCTGGTAGCAGCCAGGCACGACTCCCACAGTCCTGCGCCTTCTCGGATAGCGCCTATATTGTGTAGTGCGGCCACGGCGACGCTCCACGCGTCGTCGAAGTCACGCTCATATACGTGGCCGAAGTGCGTCTGCGGCATGTGCCAGGACATGGCGAACGGGATGGATCGAGTTTCGCCGGGGCCCAGGGTGGTCGACACGCACACCGCCGCCCCCAGTTCGACACCTTCGCCGCTGACTACATCAGAAGACGCCATGGAGGGCCGGCCCGGCCCGGGCACGGGCACTGGCACGGGCGTGGGGGCGAGGCCGAGGCCGAGGTCCAGCGACAACCTGCCGCTCTCGGCGAAGGCGTTCCATGGGGCCAGGTCTTCGTTGGCGAGGGTGAGGCTGAAGGGCTCGGCGGTCTTGAGATTCCATGCCGGCTCGCAGCTAACCTCTCCTGCAGCTCTGGTTGTCGCGAGGCAGACCGTGCCGGCGCGGGAGTCGATGGGGAGGGGGGAGTCCACACAGAAAAGCACTCCGGCTACATTTTCGTCAGTCACCGTCCGGTTGAAGCGGCCGACATTCCACGAGCCTACACTGTTTCTCGCAGCCGCCATGACGGCTACATCATACGCTGCAATCGGGTCGGTATTAGTCACGTGGAAGACGAACAGCGCCACAGGCATAGCCGATTGCCTCGAATCGCCGGGCACAATCGGCGAAAAGGCCTCAAGACGCACTATCGCGGGCAGGCTCGAGTCAACGTAGTCGAGCCTCGCGAATGGGTACGATCCTTCGTACTCGATTCGCTCCACGCGCGCAAGCCCGGCGACGTCTACGGTTTGAAGCAGACGTGCGACAGGTGCGCCGTCGCCTGTGCCTGGGATCAGGCCCACGCCTGCATCTGCGCTCACACGCCTGTGTGCCCAGATGGCGAAGTGATGGCCCACTCGAGCATCGATGACGCCGGGGCCAGCGCCCGGGCCAGCGCCGGGGCCAGCGCCGGGCCCGGCAGAGGGATCGGCGGCAGTACCTGACGGGTTGTCCCAGTTGTTCTGGTGCGTGAAGTTGGCGCAAGTTCCGTCCGGGAATATCTCGATCTTTCCCGCCCCGATCCCGCCAAGGGGAACCCCGGAGCCCAGCTTGTCATCTGACGTGTAGTGAGGCAACTCTGTCGTCCTCCGTTTCGTGGTCGCTACGGATTGGGGCTAGGCGCGGGCCGGCCATGCCCACACATGCCGGGAACATGGCCGGCCCGCGCTCCGTCTCGATTACCTTTCGTTTTTCACAGATGTGTCTACGCGTTGCGCAGCGATGTCGAGATGCTGCTGCACTCCGTTCGGGCCCAGCTGGCCTGTGACGTAATCGGTGAAGATCGCCTTGAACTCGCCGGTAATGTCATTCTCGATGGACCCCCATACGCCAAGCGGCGGATATGCCGTCGCATACTCCAGAGCGGCCTTGAAGGCCCGGTTGACGCCGGTGCTGAAGAATGGGTCTGCGAAGGCTTCCTTAGTAGCCGGCAGCATGTGGGTCAGGTCCTTAGTGTAGGAGATGAGAGTGTCTTTCCGGATCAGGTACATGACCCAGGCCTTAGAGTCTGCCTGCTTCTTGCTTGCAGCGAGAATCGCAAGGTTGCTTCCGCCTGAGAAGGCCGCCCGCCCTTTTGGACCTGCCGGCGGTTCGACGATGTCGTACTTGAGAGACGGGTTGTCGTGTATGATGTCGGCCACATTCCACGGTCCCATGAACGCCATGGACACGTTTCCGTTGATGAAGGCCGCATCTGCGTTGGGCTGGTTGTACTCAGCGCATGCTTTAGATGCCAGGCCGGTACGTACAAGGTCAACATACCAGTTCATGGCCTCAACACCTTCAGGCCCGTTGAAGGTTGCCTTCTTCAAGTCCGGGCTTACCAGATCGCCTCCGAAAGCCCAAAGGACGATCGCCCAGTTGTGGAGGAGGTCCCATGCTTGGTTGCCGGCGATAGCGATGGCTGTGCCGGCGCCGCGCGCCTTGACCAGCGCCTTGCCCACCTCTACCAGCTCGGCGTAGGTCTTGGGAGGCTGTACCTTGGCCTGGGCGAAGTGGTCGGTGTTGTAGAACAGGCAGCGAGTCTCGGCGAACCATGGCACGCCATATGCTGCACCCTTGTAGGTAGCGGACTCGTAGTTGGCAGGCATGAATGCCTTCGTGCCACCGTACTCGGCTGTGTCGAGCTTCGCAAGCCCCTTCATCGCCGCGAGCTGTGGGTTCCACGTGGTTCCGACCTGAACAACGTCGGCGCCTTCTCCGCTGGTGATCGCGGCCACTAGTCTGTTCCATGCGTCTCCCCATCCAACGATTTCGTAGTGGACGGTGATACCAGTTTCCTTCCGGAACTCCTCAATTCTGGAGTCTAGCCATGCCGTGTGGGTATCCTGCGGCGCGTTGGGCATCACCCAGAACGTGATTTCTCGAGCCGCCCCGGATGTCATCGATGTCAAAACACCTAACAGAAAAACGAGCATCACAACCGCGCGTAGAAACCGTCTCATCTGAACTGTCCTCCTTTTTGGACTTTGTGATCGCCATCGAAGCGGACACAGACACAGACGCAAACGCAAACGCAAGACCATGCTGAGCTTTCCGCAGGTATGTCGGCGCCATCACCTCCAAGGACGTCCTTGCAGTCGGATTCCTGGATCTCAGCCTTTGGTCGCCCCGGCCACCAATCCTTCCACTATGTATCGCTGCATCGCCGTGAAGAGGATCAGGACCGGGATGCTTATGACGATGCATGCGGCCATCATCCCGCCCCAGTTAGAGCTGGTCGCTGTGATGTAGTCCATAATGCCCACCGACACAGTTCGCGTGACTCGGCCAGTCAACACTGACGCGAACAACACCTCATTCCATGCCATGATAAACGCGTAGATTGCCACGGCGGCAATGCCGGGAGTAGCGAGCGGGACTATTACGCTCCAGAGTGCGCGGGTGCGGGTGCATCCGTCTATCATGGCCTGCTCGTCGATTTCCAGTGGTATGCCGTTCATGTAGCTTCTCAGCATAACGATGGAGAATGGCAGCGCAAAGGACGTGTACGTGAAGATCATACCCCAATAGGTATCGCGGAGCGGAATGCCGGTTTTGCGCGAGATTGTGGTGAATATCAGGTAGTACGGTATGAGGAACAGTATGCCGGGAAGCATTTGTGTCGCCAGAACCGAGACCGTGTATGCTTCACGTCCGCGGAAGTTGAACCTCGACAAAGCGTACGCCGCCAGCAATGCCAGCACCGTTGCGACCGCCATGGTGCCTAGGCTGATGAGTATCGAGTGTCGGAAATACGAGAGCATCGGGACGGAGCTATTCACTTCCCTGTAGTTGCGCAGTGTCGGGCGCCTGGGAATCCACGTCGGCCTGAGCCGGGCGACTGTGACGTCTGAAGACTGCAACTCCAGTGTCTCCTTGAACGATCCGGAGATCATCCAGGCGTATGGAACCAGCACTACCAGCACCACGAGCCCTACTGCCAGGTATAGCAGAATCTGCTGGATAGCCCGCCGGGGACGCATACTCTACACCTCCTCCGCGCCTGCGGTAGCCCGCAGAACGCGCAGGTAAACTACTGTTACGATCAGAAGAATCAGCATGAGGATTATGGACAGGGCAGAACCGATGCCGTACCTAAGGTTTGTGAACGCCTCTCTCAGTATCAGGGTAGACGGAACCTCTGCAGCGACTCCGGGATCGCGCCCGAGCATCACGTAGAACTGGTTGAAGGCGTTGAAGTTCCATAGTATCGACATCAGGAGCAGTGTCACCGTGACCGACTGAAGATGTGGCATGGTAATCCACGCGAACTGTTGCCAGATACTGGCGCCGTCGACGCGGGCAGCCTCGTAAAGGTCCTGCGGGATCTTCTGCAGTGCGGCGAGGAGTATGAGGGCGGAGAACGGCCAGCCTTTCCAGACGCTCGCTGCGACCACCGCCCATAGCGCGGGTGGACCTATGAGCCAGATAGGGGGCTCGGACACCAGGCCCCATTGTATCAGGTAGCGGTTGAGTATTCCGATCCTGGACTGAAAGATGAATGTCCAGACCTTGTAGGCTACTGAGTCCGGCGTTATGTATGGAAGAAGGATCAGTCCTCTCACAAACGTTCTGCCCCAGAACTGCTGGTTAAGCAGAAGAGCGACTGCAAGCCCAATCAGGTACCCCACACTGACGGTCACCGCTGAATACACCGTGATATTGAGCAATGCCCTCAGCGCGCGGGCACCTGTGGTAGTAGACGGATCGAACGCGTCTACGAAGTTGCGCAGCCCGATGAACGGGGCATTCATCCAGTCAGCCATGGTGAAAAGGTTGACATCGTGTAGACTGATGTAGAAACCCCACAGCATCGGCATGTAGTGGACCAGCAGCATTGCGACTACCGCCGGCAGGATCATTAAGTAGGCCGTTCGGTGTTGGCGCCTGGACCATCCGGAGAGGGCGCCGGCCTTGCCCGCCGACCGCCTATCCGACTGCGTTAGCAGCGTGGAGCCTGACTGCCATAGCATCAACCCAGACCCTCCCTTATCCCATTGCGGGACCGCACCGACTCGCGAACGATCAGCTCTCCCCTAAGCAGCTTGCCCGGGATCTCCTTGCCTGATTGTATGTAGTCCACTATCATCACGCCTGCCTGGTAACCCTGCTCGTAGAGGGGCGTTCTGATGGACGTAAGCCCCGGCCACATCGCGCGTGTTGTGGGGAAGTCATCGCCTGCGATGACATCGATGTCGCGTCCGGGGACCAGGCCCTGTTCCCTCACGGCCCGCAGAGCGCCCAACGCCATCGGATCGCTCATGCATATGACCCCGTCCACTGCCGGCCTCGATGTGAGCAATCGCTTTGCCATTTCGTAGCCTGACTCGATAGAGTAGTCGCCGGCGAGGATCAGCGATTCATCCACCGGCAGACCGGCCTGTTCGTGGGCAAGGCGGTAACCCGGCTCAGAACTGGCCTTGGCTGAGTAGAAAAACCGTTCAGGTTCGGAAATCAGGCCTATGCGCCGGGCGCCCTGGTCGATCATGTACTTGGTTGCCAGGTGAGCGGTGTACGGGGAGTCCATGTCGACGAAGTTGTTCTTCTGCCCGGGGTAGCACATCGACAGCGACATATATCTGATGTTGAGTCGATCGAACTCGCGGAGTAGAGCGTCGGCGCCTTCCATAGCGTAGAGTATGACGCCGTCCACAGTGCGGTTGCGCGTGAGCCTGTTCAACTCGGCCAGGACGAGTTCTGGAGTCTGCGGCACGGCCAGTACCAGATCATAGCCTCGCTCAGCCAATGCCTTGTGCGCTCCGTTGGTCTGCAGCCACATGCCCTGGTCCTGAAAGACGAAATCGCTGCCGTAGGGAATCACGAACCCCACCGATTTCCGGCTTCGCTGGCGGAGGCCCTTGGCTGCCGAATCGGGGTGGAAGTCCAGCTCAGCGATGGCAGCCAGCACCCTGCGCCTCGTATCCGGCGCAACTAGAGGTGAGTTGTTGATGACCCTCGATACGGTCTTCGCGGATACGCCTGCGCGTTCCGCTACGTCATATATGGTACTGTGCAAGTGACGGCACCTCCGGTTGAGTGTACTGCAGCGTATTCTTGATGGGCTGGTCGCATGACATCGATGTCACAACCGAGCGGTAAGTCACTTCGACATGTCGGATGAGATTCCTTCTGGCGTCACAAGTTTTTTCTGCGGGTGACGCCGGCTATGCGTACAGCGTATGCCCACTCCGGAGTGTGCTATGCGTCATTAATAGAATTCACATTGGAGTTGATATTAGCAACAGAGACATTGACAATGCTGATGCTAGCGTCTAGCATTGATGTGTGGAAGCGCTGCCTCGTCGGGCGGCCCGATTCCCGAGAAGGAGATGCGGCAGCGACAATATTGTTTGGGGGTGCGCGACGCTTGAGCACACTTGATACTGCGCTGCAAGTGCAATCGCTGACCAAGGTCTTTCGTGACAGAGGCGGGGTGACAGTTCGAGCCGTCGACGGTGTTTGCTTCGACGTGAAGCGCGGCGAGGTCCTAGGGCTTTTGGGACCAAACGGGGCGGGGAAGACCACGTCAATCAAGTGCATCCTCGGGCTGATGCGCCCTGATTCGGGGCGGATCGCGCTGTTGGGACAGGATATCCAGGCAGCTTACCCGCGGATATTGGGGAAAATGAGCGCAGTTCTTGAGGGAAGCCGGAATCTGTACTGGAGAATGAGCGTGTGGGAGAATGTAGTGTTCTTCGCAGCACTCCATGGTGTCAGGTCTCGCGAAGACCGAGAGTATTTCGGCCATCTGCTCAAGCTATTCGCACTGGAGGACAAGCGCCATACAGAAGTCAGGAAACTCTCGCAGGGAATGAAGCAGAAGGCCAGCGTCGTGTGCGCCCTGGCCCGACGCACTCCACTAGTCTTTCTGGACGAGCCCACCCTGGGCCTCGATGTCGAAACCTCGCTGGAGCTTCGGAGCGTCCTGAAGCAGCTTGCTCGCGACGAGGAGCGTACTTTCGTAGTGAGCAGCCACGACATGGACGTCATTCAGGATGTATGCGGGCGCGTGGTCATAATGTCCTCCGGGCGGGTAGTCGTTGATGATAAGGTAAGCCACTTGATGAGTCTCTTCCGGACGAAGGCGTACCGGATAGGCCTGCGTGGGCCTGCCCCGCAGGGGCTCAAGGAGCGACTGGCTCAGGAGTTCGCAAGCGTGCAGGTGACAGACGGGGATGCGGACTCTAGGGTCAAGGTCTCATTGAGCGAAGACGGTGATATCTACCGCCTCATGGACATCTTGCGCGGCGCGGATGCGATCATAGACGAGATCACGCACGAAGAGGTCGATCTGGAGAAGGTGTATCTGGAGATCGTGAGAGAGGAGAGGGCGCGTTCATGATGATGGGGAGTGTTCTTGCCGCTGTTTTCAGGCGGGATTGGACGATGATGAAACGGTACATAGTCAACTCCGTATCGAGCCTGGTGTCTATATACATGATCTTCATATTGATCTTCGCGGGGCTTCAGAGTGTGTCCGGCTACGTAAAGACGGGTGCTCTCGACGGCTCTTTTGAGGGAACAATTGTTGGATTCTTCGTGTGGACCTTTACCATCTACGCCTTCTCGAACCTCTCATGGAATCTCATAAACGAAGCGCAGACCGGCACGCTCGAACAGCTTTACCTGGCCCCATGCGGGTTCAAGTGGGTGGGTGCCGCAACGCTCATGTCCGACTTCGTGTTCAGCTTCATCCCCATCATGCTTCTGCTCATGGCGATGATGGCCACAACCGGCAGGTGGCTCAAAGTGGACCTGGTTACCCTGATTCCCCTGCTGTTCATTACGTTGCTGGGAGCCTACGGCGTCGGCTTTGCCCTGGGCGGGCTGGCTCTGGTATTCAAGAGGATACAGGCGTTGTTCCAGATAATTCAGTTCGTATTCATTGGCCTGCTGGTGATCCCTATTCGAGTACCGGGAGTGAAGTATCTGCCGCTTGCCCTTGGAAATGACCTCATATACAGGTCGATGGTAGACGGTGTTCGCCTGTGGCGCCTACCTCTGGGCGACATACTCACCGCCGTCGCAGTGGGCGCGGCCTACCTGGCTGCCGGCATAGCGGTGTTCTCGTGGTGCGAGCGCATTGCGAAGAACCGGGGACTTCTTGGGCACTACTAGCCCTGCGAAGCCCCCGCACCTTTTGGAGTCTCGGTAGTCGCGTCGGACCTGAGCATCAGAACGTCACGGCTAGCCCAGGAGAATCAGGGACATTATCCCGATGGTCGCGATTGCTAC
>ERZ795047.3806-NODE-3806-length-13131-cov-4.229657_pt1 | contig 13131 bp, 13 predicted proteins | sample MGYA00375131_ERZ795047 | MGnify/ENA primary metagenome ERZ795047 (study PRJEB30176, sample SAMN05720228) | activated sludge metagenome | isolation source: Anaerobic digester | place: Japan | collected 2015-05-20 ... | reverse complement strand
ATTAACCGAGTAGTCGTCATTTAAGGGTGTAATAAGCGCCGGAATGATGCCTTCGAATTTCATAAAATCTTGCCCCTTTTTGCATAGCTTTTTAATTTAATTTTCTTGTGATTTTTCACAAATGAATGTTAGCATAGGAAGGTTTCAAAGTCAAAGAAAAATGCCGTTTTGCGACGGCCCCCCTTTCGGGGGTTGTAAAAATATTTTTTATAGCTGTTCTCTACTCGATTAGGAGGTTTTTTCGCTGCATAAATTGACAAAAATAAAAAGTTTCTGCAGTTGAATGCAAAAACTTTTTTCGAACAGCTACGCTGTGGTTACGATGTGTCGAACGGAAAAATTAACAATGCCGAGGTCGATTTAATAGCCACCGATGCGAAAAAGCAACTTTATATTCAAGTGACGGCGTAAATGTTGTTCCCAAACTGTATTAGGGGTATAATTGAGCCATTAAATTTTTTGAAGCGGAGGGGAAACACTTATGAAAATCGGGATAATAAAAACAGCCCTTTCTTTTTGGTTTGCTTCAGGCTTTCTGTTAAGCTCACTTTTTCCCTTCCCTTTCATGAAGCTGAAAACCCTATGGCGGTTACCCCTTGATTTACCCGAATGTTTCACCGTAACCGCCCATGCGGGTGCCATGGGTCTGCCGGACAATTCGGCAGTAGCCATAAATGCGGCTGTGCAAGCGGGCTTTGACATTGTAGAAATCGATCTTTCCTTTTGGCCGGACGGGACTCCGGTTGTAATACACGACAGTGAGCCAAAGCAAAACAAGGGTTTGCCCTTGGAAGAAGCCTTGGCTATAATCGCTAATAGTGAAAAGACAAAAATTAATATTGACTGTAAATCAAGCGCAAATATGGCTGAGGTTTATCGCCTAATTTTGGCCTACGGTCTTGAAGAAAGGTCATTTTTTACGGGTGTTTTGGAGCAGACAAAAGAGGAGATTATCCGTGACTGTCCCTTGCCCTATTACCTAAATTACACAACGGATCCCCAAAGGCGAAATGACACCGATTATGCCCGTGACCTTGCGCAACTAGTTAAGGACGGCGGTTATCTTGGCATAAACTGTGATTACAGGCAGGTTACGCCTGAGATTATTGAGGCCATGCACGCTCAAGGGCTTTTGGTTTCCCTATGGACCGTTAACAAAAGCAGTGACATGATAAGGACCTTAAGCTTGGGGCCGGACAATATTACAACAAAACACCCCCACAGGCTCTTATGGCTTATTGAAAAGTGGGGAGAAGATAAAGCGATTTTTAAGTGAGGGAGTAATGGAAGAGAGAAAAGAGATAAAAACCGTGGCCATTATAGGCCTTGGTGCCTTGGGAATATTAATAGGCAACAAACTAGCCAAGTCCATGCCCAAAGAAGACTTGCGCATTGTGGCCGACCAAAAGCGGATTGAAAAGTATAAAAGCGAAGGCGTCTACGATATGGGCGAGCTTTGCGATTTTAACTATGTTTCGAGTGATGAAAAGACCGAACCGGCAGATCTTGTTATTTTTGCCGTTAAATTTAACGCCTTGCCGGATGCTCTTGAAGCCGTTAAAAATCAAGTTGGAGAAAATACACTTTTCTTGTCAATTTTAAACGGCATCTCAAGTGAAGAGTTCATAGCCGGAGCTTATTCGCCGCAACAGGTGATTTATGCGGTGGCCCAGGGAATGGATGCGGTTAAGGAGGGCAATAAGCTTACTTACTTAAACAGGGGAACGGTTTTTTTCGGTGATGATACAAGCGGGAAGAAAAAAGAACTTGTAGAAAGAGTTGAGCGTTTCTTTAAAAGAGTAAACTTACCACATGAGAAGGTGGATGACATTAAGCGGAGGATTTGGAACAAATTCATGCTCAATGTAGGCATCAACCAAACCTTGGCCGTTTTCGGCAACACCTATATTGACGCACAAAGTCCCGGAAAAACGCAAGATGTTATGCTGGCCGCCATGCGGGAGGTTATCCCCTTGGCACGCAAGGAAGGCGTGAATTTAAGCGAAGATGATATCCCTTATTGGCTGGGCATAATTAACACACTAAACCCTGAAGGTAAGCCTTCCATGCGGCAGGATGTCGAAGCCAAAAGACCCAGTGAGCTTGAAATGCTGGGCGGCACGGTTTTAGCCCTCGGTAAAAAGCACGGGATTGAAACACCGGTAAATAAGATGCTCTATGAGCGACTGAAAGAAATAGAAGCCGCTTATTAAGGCAAATAAACGCAAAAAAGCACCCCAAATCGGGTGCTTTTTTTAAATATTTTTTTTAACCGACCAGGTATGCCTTCCTAACTTCGTCACTCTTGGCAAGTTCGGCGCCTGTGCCGGTCAGGGTTATCCTACCCGTTTCAAGCACATAGGCCCTGTCTGCGATTGATAAAGCCATCTGGGCATTTTGCTCAACCAGCAAAATGGTTGTGCCGGCATCGTGGAGAGTTTTGATAATATCAAAAACCTGCCTTACCAAAATCGGAGCCAAGCCCATGGAAGGTTCGTCAAGTATCATGAGTTTGGGGTTGCTCATAAGCCCCCGACTCATGGCCAACATCTGCTGCTCACCGCCGGATAATGTGCCCGCAATCTGTTTTCTGCGTTCCTTAAGGCGGGGGAAAAGAAAGTAGATGTGTTCCAAAGAATTGTCAATATTCTTTGAGCTTTGGGTAAAGGCGCCCATTTCAAGGTTTTCTTCAACCGTCATCCTTTGGAAAATTCGCCTGCCTTCGGGTATGTGGGCAATGCCCATGCGCACAATGTTGTGGGGAGCGGTGTTGTTAATACTTTGGCCCAAAAAGTCTATACCACCGGTCTTTGACCGCATAAGGCCGGAGATAGTTTTAAGTATGGTGGATTTGCCCGCTCCGTTGGCACCGATAAGCGAAACAATTTCACCCTGTTCAACATTAAAGGATATGCCCTTGATGGCATGGATGGGGCCGTAGTAGACATTAATGTCATTTACATTAAGCATTTACTTCTTCCCCCTCTTCCTCTTTTTTACCCAAGTAAGCCTCAATTACCAAGGGGTTATTCTTAATTTCATCGGGTGTTCCCTTGGCAATTATTTTGCCGTAGTTCAAAACGGCAATGCCTTCGCATATTCCCATAACCAACTTCATGTCGTGTTCGATAAGAAGGATGGCTATACCGAAAGTATCACGAATTTTTACGATGTTCTCCATAAGCTCGGCCGTTTCCGTCGGGTTCATGCCGGCTGCCGGTTCGTCAAGCAGCAAAATTGAGGGATTGGTTGCCAAGGCTCTTACAATTTCAAGCCGCCTTTGGGCACCGTAGGGGAGAGAGCCCGCCTTAGCCTCCGCAGTATCTTCCATATTGAAGATGGATAGGAGCTCAAGGGAATACTCGCGGGCCTTTTTCTCGCCCTTCCAGAAAGAAGGCAAACGGAAAATGGCGGAAGGGGTGTGATAGGCTATGGAGTTGTGATGGCCGACAAGAACATTTTCAAGCACCGTCATTTCGCTGAAAAGACGGATATTTTGGAAAGTGCGAGCCATACCTGCCTTGCAGACCTGGCTGGTATTCATGCCGGAGGTGTCCTTGTCCCCCAACAAAATGGTTCCTCTGGTGGGTTGATAGACTTTGGTCAAAAGGTTAAAAACGGTAGTCTTACCCGCTCCGTTGGGGCCGATAAGGCCGGCAATTTCCGTTTTCCCGATAACCATATTAAACTCGTCAACGGCTACAAGGCCGCCAAAGTCAACGCCCAAGTGCAAGGTTTCAAGTACGGGGCGTTCAAGCACATCCCTTTCGGGTACCATGCCACGGCTGGGTACGGGCACAAGTTTAGGATCAGCCATTTTTGCGGCCTCCCTTCTTGCTTAAGATTTTCGACAGGGAAAACTCATAGTTGCCCATAAGGCCCGTGGGCTTAAAGATCATAACGATAACAAGGAGGAGGGAGTAGACGATCATCCGGTATTGGGAGAAGGCACGGAGCATTTCCGGAACGGAGGTAAGGACCGTGGCGGAGATAATCGAACCTGCCATGGATCCCATGCCGCCCAAAACAACGGTCACAAGAATTTCAATCGATTTCATAAAGCCGAAGGCGGAGGGGTTAAGAACGCCGATGTAGCCGGCATAAAGGGCACCCGCAATACCGGCAAAAAAAGCAGACATGGTAAAGCCCAAGGTCTTGTAAAAAGTTGTGTTAATTCCGCAGGATTCCGCGGCAATTTCATTGTCCCTAATGGCCAAGGTTGCACGGCCGTGGCGTGATTTAATGTAGGTATGAATCACATAATATGTGACAGCGACCAAGAGGAAGGTGTTAAAGAAGTTAGTGGTTTTGGGTATGTTTTTAAGCGAAGCGGCACCGTAGGTGAACTTAAAGCCCAAAACATCGTCAATGTTGAGCAAAACAACCCTGATTATTTCACCGAAGCCCAGGGTGATAATCGCCAAGTAGTCACCTTTAAGTCTGAGAGCGGGGATACCTATCAAAAAACCGATGAAGGCCGCAAATACGCCGCCCAAAAATATACCTATCGGGAACATAAGGGCCGGTGGCATCATTTTGACATTGCAGACAAAGCGCATAAAGATGGCCGAAGAATAGGCACCCAAGGCCATAAAACCGGCGTGACCCAAGGGTAGTTGGCCCAAAAAACCGGTAGCTAAGTTAAGCGAAAGGGCCAGTATGATGTTGATGCCGCAAAGGATTATAACCCTGGCATAGTAGTTTGAAACAAGCCCGGTGTTAATGGCTTGCATACCGCCCAAAAGCAAAAAGATCAAAAAAAGGCCGTTGATGAGGTAGCTGAGCCAGGTTGGAAACTTACTTTTTTTGTTAGTCACTTCTCAACCCTCCTCAAACCTTTTCTTGCAAATTGCGGCCCAGCAAGCCGGTGGGCTTAACAATCAAGACTATGATAAGAATAAGAAAAACAACCGCATCCTTCCAAATGGAAAGACCCAAGGCGGAAGCTGCCGCTTCGGCAATGCCGATGCAAAAACCTCCGATAACGGCACCGGGCACGGAGCCGATTCCCCCCAATACCGCCGCAACAAAGGCCTTAAGGCCCAGCATAGACCCCATAGTAGGTGATGCTTGAGGGTAGGCTGCGCTGTACAAAACGGAGCCTATACCCGCCAAGGCGGAGCCTACGGCAAAGGTGAAAGATATTGTTTTGTTAATGTTGATACCCATAAGTTGGGCAGCACCCGTGTCTTCGGAAACGGCACGCATGGCCTTGCCCATCTTGGATTTTTTGATAAGAACGTTTAGCAAAACCATGGATATAATTGAAACGATCAAAGTAACCACGGCCGTTCCGCTGATGGTGACACTGCCTACGGAAACTGAGGGAACATTGGCAATTTTGGGCATGGATTTTGCACCCGCCCCAAAAATAAGCTGAGCCAAGTTTTCCAAAAGGAAGGAAATTCCGATAGCCGTAATAAGCAAGGAAAGGCGCGGAGCCTGCCTTAAGGGTGTATATGCTACCTTTTCAATAAGTACGCCCAAAGCCGTGCAGGCGATAACAGCCGCAATAACCGCAATTATCGGGTGTTGAGAGAAATTGACCATGAAAAGCCAGGCCGTATAAGCACCCACCATTATTATGTCACCGTGGGCAAAGTTCAGCAGCAAAATAATACCGTAAACCATGGAATAGCCAAGGGCTATCAAGGCATAAACGGAACCCGTTTGCAGGCCGTTTATGAGCTGGCTTACGACAGTTGTAAAAACAGACATAAAAGTCATCCTTTCAAAAGGAAGTGGGCGCTTATATCGCCTTACTTAAAGTCTGCCTTGTGCTGTCGCAAAACGGCACAAGGCAGACTCGGTCACCTAATTATCGGGCAGGAATCCGACAGTGCGTCTATATTAATAGATGCGGTCGAATACTTCCTCACCTTTTTCAAGTTTAACAACAACAACGGGTTTGATGGGGTTGTTGAATTTGTCAAAAGAATAGCCTTCGGGGCTTGTGATGCCTTGAACGCCTTTGCTGTTGTCTCTGATAGCGTCGATAACAGCTTGCTTGTATTCTGCCGAACCTGGGTTCTTAACGCCGGCTTCTTCGGCAACTTTGATGGCATTGCACATTACCATGGCAGCGTCATAAGCAGTGGCGGCGAACATATTAAGAGTGTCCTCACCATACTTTTCCTTATATTCTTTTTCAAAAGCCTTAACTTCTTCGGTTGCACCGGAAGCGTAACCGGAAGAGAATACACAGCCTTCAAGCTCTTCGGCGGTGGCATATTTCTTAACGCCAGCCCAGCCGTCGCCGCCTACAAAGGGAACGGCAATACCGGCTTCGCGTGCTTGCTTAACAATAAGGCCGTCATCTTGGTAGTAGTTGGGGCAGAAAACAACATCGGGATCCTTTGCCTTGATGTTTGTCATTTGGCTCTTGAAGTCCTTGTCGCCGGTTGAATAACCTTCTTCTTGAACAATTTCAATGCCGACTTCGGCAGCCTTTTTCTTAAAGGCATCGGCAAGGCCGATAGCATAGTCATTACCGTTTTCAATGATAATAGCCGCTTTCTTTGCACCTAAAACTTCCGCCGAATAAGCTGCCATCTTCTCACCTTGGAAGGGGTCGATAAAGCAGGTGCGGAAAACGTTGGTGTTAACCTTGTCGTTATCGGCATCATAAGTAACAGCGGCCGCAGTGGCGGAAGCTGTTATCATGGGCATATTGATGGGCGTGGCTTCGGCAACAACAGCCAAAGTGTTACCTGTCAAAACGTCACCGATAAGGCCGGTAATGCCTTGGTCAACCATGCGGGTAAAAGCGTTGACGGCTTCCGCATTGTCAGCCTTGTTGTCATAGGCAATAATCTCGACTTTTTTGCCGTTGACGCCGCCGGCAGCATTGAACTTGTCAATGTAAAGGGTGGCACCGTTTTTAACGGCCAATCCGTATACGGCGTAGTCACCGGTGTGGCATCCTATAATGCCGACTTTGATGGTTTCCGCTTTCTGTTGTTTGGGAGCACATGCCGAAAATGCTCCGAGCGCCAGGATAAGTACGAGTGCGATGAAAAGTACTCTTTTCATGATAGTGTTCTCCTCCTAAAAATTTTGTATTTCCTTCGGCAAGCCGCAAACTTGCCGTTAACGCCTAAAATATACCGAATACGACCTGTGGCACATATTGGGGATTATAAAATATGTGCTATTTTATCATTGCATATTTACAATGTCAATCAAAACGAGAAAGTAAAGATGCTTTTATAGTATAAAACAAATAGTTTTAAGCAAAAAAAGAAGCAGAATACAACTCCGACAATTAGGAAGTTTGCTGTCTGCTTCGATTAACGGTTATAAAATTACAAAATTATTTGAGCATGATGCTGTTATTGAGTAAAGAACTGCCGTATATGAATAAAACATCGCAACTTTTAAAGCTAACATAGTTTCCGAGCAGTTCACTCTTAAAATAACGAGTGTCAATTAAAGTTATTTTTGAATATGCTTCACACATCAGGGGCATTATGCTGCTTGCGAAAGAATCGCGAAAAACTATTAGCTCGCGGTCTCGCTTTGCGTTTGGGTTTTCAATGGTCATAAGTGCACAAGCGCCCGAAAGAAAAACATCGTAAGGATCGCGGGAGTAAAGCTTGTTAAGATCATAAACACCGATTATTTCGCCTGTTTCCTTGTTATTAACTCGGCACTCGTTTATGACGGAATTTGTCAAATAATATATTTTTTCACTTTTAAGCGGAAGGGCTGATTGGCCTCGATACACTCCCGAAAAATCAATGTCGGCTTCTTTTATACTGTAATCAGATGTCAAATATTCAGAAGAACCCATTGCTTCTGTTATTCTGCGAGCAGTTTGAATAATTTTTTCTTGCCGCCAATGAGTATCGGTTTTGTAATAATCATCGATTGTAAGGGTATCAGTAATGTTTATGTATTGTGCAAAGGGAGTAGTGTTATTAAAGATTTCTACAAGGCGGTCGTAATCAATAGCAAGCATTTGATTATTTGAAGCGAGAAAATAATTTTTGTCGGGAATTACACAGGAATAAACTTTGCAATCATTTCCTTCAATAAAATTCTTGTAAATTGTTGAAATTTTTTCGCCTGCACGCTCTATGGAGTTCACGTTTAAGGGGTATTCGATTTTTGCGGCGTATCCTTCGGAAATATATATTCCGTTATTATCCTTTTGTTGCAAAAAAAATAAGGAGAATGATGTTTTAAGGGTCCTAAAGTAATCTCTAAACGGAAATTGGTCCGGTGCAAACTTCTCAAAGGCGCCCATAAAATCTCCGGACCATAGGGTTTGAATACTTATTGATGGAAAAGCTTCCAACTTTCTTCTTTCACTTTGTGATATATCTTTCGATGGAGATAGTAGGCAGGCGAAAAATAAGAGAAAAAATATAGCTATAATGAAAATTGTTCCGGGAAGGTAAGAAGGTTTTGTTTTAATAATAGTCGCCTCCCTTAAAATCTAAAGTAAAGGAATGGGTTAAATGAGCCGTCAACCAAGTAAGCCGTGGACAAAAGAAGGTAAAAGCTTAAAATGACGGGCTCGGCAAAAGTAAAGAAGTGTGCGCCAAGAGCTGTTCCCTTGATTTGATTGGCCAAATAGCGCGGCAGAGGGGTACACCCAAGGGCAGCGATTATAAGCAAAACGCAATAGCTTCTAAGGTAATATAAAGATTCTGCGGTAACAAGAGGTAAGGAAGCAAATCCCAACAAACTGCTTATGTCCTTAAAAGCTTGGGCGTTGCTTCTGGCATTAAAAAGAGTCATGCTCAAAACAACAACGAGCAAAACATAAGTGTGAGAAAAAAATGACGGCAACTTCTTGAGTAAACTCCCGAGCCAGAATTTTTCAACTATTAGGAGAATTGCAAAAAGAAGACCCCAAACAACAAAGTTCCAAGCGGCTCCATGCCAAAGCCCTGTGAGCATCCATACCACTAAGATGTTAAGAATCCAGCGCAGAGGACTTACGCGGTTACCGCCAAGTGGTATGTACACATAATCCCGAAACCAAGAGCCCAAAGACATATGCCAACGACGCCAAAACTCGGTAACACTCTTAGATATATAGGGATAGTTGAAATTTTCAAGAAAGTTAAAACCAAAGATTTTCCCCATGCCGATAGCCATGTCGCTATAACCGGAATAATCGAAATATATTTGCAAGGAAAAAGAAATGGCATATAGCCAATAGAAAAGCAACGACTTTTCATCGGATGACATGAATACATCACAAAGTTTACCCAGATTGTTCGCAAGGATTACTTTCTTTGCCAGTCCGATAAGGAACCTTGCAATGCCGATATGAATATCACCAAAGTTAGCTTTGCGGCAGACCAAGTCCTTTTCAACATCCACATATCGCACAATCGGGCCTGCAATTAGTTGTGGGAACAAAGCTACATAGGTTGCAAGAGTAAAAGGATTCTTCTGCGCATGCGTATCAGCACGATAGACATCCACAACGTAACTTTGAACTTGGAAAGTGTAAAAACTTATTCCTACCGGTAAAGCTATTTTCAACATGGGCAGGTTCAAGTTCGTAAACATATTAATGTTTTCAATAAAAAAATCGGCATATTTGAAGTAGGCGAGAAAACCGAATCCCGATAATAAGGAGAGGGTGAGCCAAAGCTTAGAAATTCTACGCGACCTGTGCTTTTCAATAAGAAGGGCGAAGATATATGCCAATAGGATTGAAGCAGTCATCAGGAACACATATTTTGGCTCCCCCCAGGCATAGAAAAACAAGCTTGAAACAAGCAAAACGTAGTTTTTAATTTTACGCGGCGACAGAAAATAGAGAATCAGAACCGCAGGGTAAAAATAGAAAAGAAATGGGATACCTGAAAAAACCATAAAAACTCCCTAAACTAAACTGCCGTTTTGCTTTGTTATTCAAGCTTAACCAACGCAGGGCTATAGCAAAAAATGGAAAAAGACAAGACTTAGATGTTAACGGACAAGGCTCCGCCACAAACTTTTTGATAAGCGTCTACAATTTGTGCGGCCGTTACAGATTCCGATAATGAGCTTGAAACCATGATCAACATAACGACATCTTCGTAGGCCGCAACGCGTAAATCGTCAGCCTCCACACATATCCATTTCCGAGTGTCTATACCATTTTTCATTGCGTTTGCGACATCTTTGGCATCGGAACTGTTTTTTAAGCGAACCAATACAAGGGAATAAGCTTGAGAGCCTATCGCCGGTTCGGAGTAGCAAGCTTCGCGGATCTTTGCCGCACTGTCAAGGCCGGTATAATATTTGAGTGTGTCACGGTCGTTTAGGTCCACAAGGTTGCTTTCAAGCATGAGATTAGGATTTTTGACTTTATATATGGCTTCAATTATTTCTTTCAAGCTTCCTTTCAAGACTTTGCCGGGCGAGGTATTTGTAGTTGTTTCTTGTTGTTTGTCTTGTGTTGTGCTTGTTGAGCTTGGGCGTGATGTGGTTGTGTTCGAGGTTGGACTCTGAGTTTGTCCTGATGTGGCAGTAGTTGTATCACTAAACTCAGAATGTGCTGTTGTGCTTAAAAGAGTGGTGAGTGTATCATCAAGTATTTCAGATAAGCCGGTACTGCTTGAGTTGTCGGTATCTGCGTTTTTGCCACAAGCGCAAGCGAGAAGGAGTATAATGGTTAGGCATACGGTAATGCAAATTGTCTTTTTCATGTGTTTTAATCTCCTTTTGATTTGATTGTTATTTTTCAACCAATATCCATTTGTTGGATTCTTCGTTGAAACTAAGGACATAAGTGAGAGACTTACCGCAAGATTTAATTATTAATGTTTTGCCTGAAGGTTCTTTTAACATCCAATCTATGTGCGCACTTTTAAAAATGCGTATCCGATCGCTTTGCTCCGAAAGTTCAGTTGAGGCCAAGTCTGTACGAATCAAATGACCGTCAGACACAAAAAGCCTTGTGTAACTTTTTGTTTCAATCCGGAGGGGTATACATATGTATACGTCTTCTGAGGCCGATCGCTCGTTGAGTGCAAAAGAGGATATAGCAGGGGCAGTGTCGCTTGCATCTGAAACGAGGCTTACACTTAAATTGTTTTTTGTAAGAATCAGCGTCGGAATAAAAAGAATGAAAAACAAGGATGCGACAAGAATCATCGCTCTGCTTCGGTGAGCAAGGCCTGAACGTTGCGATTTGATTTCTTGTGCATCAATTCTTAAAATTCTGTCTCGCAGTGATTCGGGTGCCTTGACTTCTAAGTAGCTTAGCTTAATTTTTTTATTCATAAGTCATTCTCTCCTCCGATTCCCGATTTTTTCAATAGAGCTTTGGCACGGGATAAGCGCATTTTAACCGCTGAAACCGATATCCCTAACGATGAAGCAATGCATTCAATTGTTTGTTCCTCGAAAAAAAAGAGCAGAATAACGGTCTTGTACTTTTCCGGCAAAGATAAAACCGACTCCATTACTCCGCCTTCATCCGAATCAAACTGAAAACAATCGGGTGTTGGGGGAGGGGAATTTTTGTTTACAACGGCACGATGCCTTTGCATATCATGGCAAAGGTTAATTGTTACCCTTATAAACCACGCCTTCTCATGCTCTTCTGAGTTGAAAATCGGTGATTTGCTTATATACTTTACAAAAACATCGTGTATTGCGTCTTGAGCGTCTTCATCGGAATGTAGTTCGGCGCAGGCGATTCTGAATAGCATATCCGCATAACGGTCATATATTTCCGAAGTGCCGGGAGAAATGTACTTTGAAACTCCCATATTGAACCTCCTCATTAATAAAACGTATAAAGACCATAAAAAGTCACATGGTAATAAAAAATATGTAATAAAAAAATGATTAATAAAGCCGGGGACAAAGGTTAAGATCGACTTGATTATTTTGTCTATTAAAGATAAAATGATAGTCGTTGTCAAGCGCTTTGTATTAAGTAAAAATGCAGTGTAATTATAGCAGAACGGACGGAGAAGCTTTAAATGAACTCTTTTATGGACGGCGGCATTTTAATATATCTTTTCATATTTTTCGGAAAGATTGCGGAAGTGGCCGTGGCCACAATCCGTATAGTGCTCATTAACAGGGGTGAAAGGTCCAAAGGGGCCGCAATAGCAATTTTGGAAATTTTGTTGTGGCTTGCCGTGACCGGAACGGTTTTAACCGGTTTTCAGGATGATTGGATTAAAGTTGTGGTTTTTGCCATAGCCTTCGCTTGCGGAAATTATTTGGGTTCTTGGATGGAAGACAAGTTGGCCTTCGGACTTTGTTCTGTCCAGGTCATCGTGCCCGAGGGGGAGGCCAGCCAAAAGATAGCCAAAGACTTGCGGGACAATAACTTTGCCGTTACGGAAATCAGCGGCAAGGGGATGGAAGGGGAGCGTGAGCTTATGCTTATGCACATTAAGCGCAAGCGCATACCCGAAGCGGTTAAGGTTGTAAAAAGGTCGGATGAAAAGGCAGTGATTGTCGTAAACGACACAAAGGTTGTTTACGGAGGCTTTATTACCAAGTAAATATGGACTTTTGAGTCCAATTAGAAATAAAAATTAAATAGGATGCCAAAATTTTAAAGAAAGTTTTGAGGTGCTTTGTTTGGAAACCAATGCTTTGTTTAAAAACGGGAACAACGGGACGGAAAAATCAAAAAGAGATTTCATCAAAACCCTGGGAGTCGGTAAGTCGGCTTTGAAAAAACTTCTGGCAATAACCCTGCTTATGAGTCTGCTCATGGGCACGGCTTTTTCATTTCCGAAAGCAGCCGCCCAAGAAGTTGTTGACTACCCTTATATCCTTGTCCACGGGATAGGAGGTTGGGGGCGAGACGAAGGCATAAACAACACTCTGCCCTACTGGGGGGCCACCACCGGCAACTTGGCGGAGTTTTTAAGAGGGGAAGGTTACACCGTTTATGAGGCCTCCGTGGGTCCTCTTTCAAGCGCCTGGGACAGGGCCTGCGAGCTTTACGCCCAATTGACGGGCACCAGGGTCGACTACGGCGAAGCTCATTCAAAAGCCAACGGACATGAGCGCTACGGAAGGGAATACAGCGAGCCCATGTTTGAAGGCTGGGGCAGGGAAGAAAACGGCCAAATAAAAAAGATTCACCTCATCGGCCACAGCTTCGGCGGGCTTACCATCCGTTTGTTGGCCTCGCTTTTGGAATACGGGGCC
>ERZ795047.3804-NODE-3804-length-13132-cov-10.840942_pt1 | contig 13132 bp, 13 predicted proteins | sample MGYA00375131_ERZ795047 | MGnify/ENA primary metagenome ERZ795047 (study PRJEB30176, sample SAMN05720228) | activated sludge metagenome | isolation source: Anaerobic digester | place: Japan | collected 2015-05-20 ... | reverse complement strand
CAAAACAGAAAGTATATTTTCATCTGAATTTTCAGTTATATTTATAATATCATTAATATTCGCTTGCTTATAGAATAATTCCGGTGTTTCTACATTTTTTATGTGTTCATAGTTGTTTAATAAATTTGATACTTTATTTTTTACGCCCAAAAAGAAATGCTGTAGTTCTTCGGGGGTATATATCCCGTTAGAATCTATATTTTTAAAAATATCTTTAAAGGTTTCCATATTTACATACTCCGCCTATTATAATTTGGGATCCCTGGCCGTGATTGTTTTTCAACATTATTTGTTGTTTTTAATACATCTTTCTTTTTTGCCTCTAATTCATTGAAAAATGACCATATTATTTGACGTTCAAGATGTGTTAATTGATCAGAATATGATAATGATACTCCTATTTTTTGCAAATAAAATTCGTCCTTTAAAATTTCTATTACATTGCTTTTAAATAGCAACTTTAAGAAAAAATAGAATTTATCTAAATCATAATTTAAAGTCTTACATAGTGTATTAGTACAATTTTCAATATTACATTTAAAATCAAATAATTTGTATTCCATTTGTAGTTGTTGTATTGAATTTAGCATTTGACTTATAAGATCTATGGATAAATTATCAAAAAATTGATATTTATTATTTAATTCTATATATTTACCGGTAGACTTATTCTTTATGTTTGTTATATATCTATCTATATTCAATACAAACGTTTTTTTTATTGCATCTACTTCATCTGTAAATGCAATTGTTTTTAATTTATACATTATATCTATTTCTTTTTTTATGCTAGGAACCGACATTTCTATAATGTAGTTATTATCTTCTATTTTTTTATCAAAATTATTTTTTTTCCAAATTTTACTATATAACTCATTTAATTTTATAGTGTATTTATGTTGTTTATTACATTTACTACAAGTAATAGTTAAAGGTATTTCCAATCCTATACTTTCTATTCTTAATCCTATGGCAATCAATAATAAATCATGTATATTTAGTTCGTCAACTATTAATTTATTGCTATTTTGAGAAAAAACATCAACCAATGAATTTAAAAATTCTGTACAATATATATCATGTGATATTAAAGCGGCCTTACATATACCTTTTTGTTGAAGAGTATTAATTTCATTAAAAGGGTGTATTGTGTTTATCGAAGGAATATATATGTCAGTTTTATATATACTCATAATTATTTTATTCTCCCCCTTCATACCAACCCTGAGTACTATACCAATTATAGCCAAATTGTACATCGCGCACCATTAAACCATCTATGTGATCATATGATTCCGTTCCTACGGTTTGTGGAAACGCACCGTGAAATGTATATGATTTTCTTATATAATATTCTGTCGGATTATTTATTTCATTTATATTAAATCCAAGTAAGACTACATAAATGTTTGTTTTTACACTTTGTATTTTAAGCCCATTATGAGCAGTATAAATAAGCCATGGACGAATAACTGTTTCAACAAAAGATGAATTGGTTTCAAAAAATTTAATACTAAGAGGTTCAAAATCTCCTCGTCCACCACCAATTAATCCTGCAACTTCTCCTCTTCCATAATTGTCTATTTTTTTTCTAGAGACCAAATATGAATCACCTGGTACTATTACATCAGATACAAACATGTTACCGTTGTTATATATCCACTTTGAATCAGTTGTGCGTATATAATTTATACGATCTGGTTCAGTTCCATCCCAAGCATCAGTAGGTCCAAAGGCCGCCCCGTTATTATCTAAATCACCCAATAAAGCTCTTTTTTCATTTAAAATTGTATATTCACCTATGTCTACTTCTGCGCCTAATCTTCCATCGTCTCCTGTTCCTATATTTAAAATATCAGGTAACCTAAAAGATACAAACCATAACGGTTTTAATGCCATCTGAGTATATGGTGTTCCTATATTTAGGGCTTCCCAAAAAAATTGTGGGGATCGTTGTATCATATAATATCCTTTATAATTATTTATGCTATGGGCCAAAAAAAAGCGCCCTGGGGCGCTTTTAAACATTTGTTTAATTAACAATTATCTTCAACATCTGGTTCCATTCTTGCCTCAGGACAATCAATAAAATCAAGTTCCCACCATTGATAAGCTAATGTAACCGGCAAGTCAACTATAGCCCCGTTACCGGTTTGGTCATAATTCATATCACCAATACTTACAGGATATACACCAATTAATGAATATTGTCTATAAAACTTACCAGATCTATCATGTAATGCTAATGTGGCCGTTCGTTCCATAGATGGGACATTATAAATACCGGCTCCTGGGCGCAGGCCGCGCGCAATTTCTAGTTCGGGTTGATCAAACTGTGTAAATATTTGATGTTGCCATGTCTCTATTTTATGTCGAATATTAAAAGTAAGATCGCAACGAAACTGCACTGTCCATGCTTCATTACCTGCATATTCAGCAGTTCCTGGTATATTAAATTTCATACCCATGAAATTTGTGGGTTGATTATGAATTTGATACTTAGGAAGAGATGTAGTTTTAATAAAAACATTATCTTCTTCTGTTATAAAGCCATTTCCAATATCAATTACTCTTAATTGAAAATCACGAGAAAAATCTCGCTCTAACGCTTGTTCGTAAAATGAACGCGGTAAAAAATTAGGTTCTAATGCCATTATAATGCTCTCCTTTTATTAAATTAATTCTGAAAACTCCTGTCCAGTTCTTGTTGCAATGAAACTGATCAAGATAAATTCTGCAGTCTTAACAGGCTTTAAGTATATATCTACAATTAGTTCATTGTTGTCAATTGTATCTGGTGTATTATTTCTTTCATCACATACAATCATGTAGTCATATAAACCTTCGTTATTCTTAGCTCTCTCGAATATCGGTCTTAATGTATCTACTAATCTCGTACGCGTGAATATTGTATTTTGTTCAAATACGAAGTATCTAGCGACAGCTAATGTTGCTTTTTCTAACACCAAGAATAATCTACGCACATTAATGCGATCAAATGCACTTGGAGTCTTCAATAGCGTCTTTTGGCCCCAAACAACGAATCCATCTTGAGGGAAGAATACAACAGGGTTGATTGAACTTCTATACAATAGGTCACGTTGTTTTTGAGTTGTGTTATATCCGATTTCTACAATTCCGCCAATTCTTCCGCGATTTAATCCCGCAGGAGCAAACCATGGGAAATATGTACGATCCACATCACACATAATTCCTGCAGCAAATCCAGAAAACGGCATCCAATGAAATTCCGAAGATTCCGTATCTGCAACTTTAACCCAGTTAGCATATGTACATGCATAACTAGTACTTGTTTCTGCATATAGATTCTTTAATGGCCAATATATATGTTGTGGGAAGTTTACATTTACCATTTCCCCGTCTTCGTCATCCCACACACGACATTCTGATACAAGTTTGTTACCTTGTACAAAAATATGTCTTACTGGATCGGCAATAAATAAGGTTCCAGGTCTCCGTGTGAATTCTACAAATTCTCTGAATATTTCAAATACCGCTTGGTATTCATTAGCTATAAAGCTATCACGCCCACCTGTTTGGTTTGGACCATATTCTGCCGCCATAAGAGGTTTTGTAATACCGTCAGAATCGTTTATATTAGGATTTGCTTTATCGGGTTTTTCATATCTATAATTGGTATCATCTGGCAAATATTGACCAGGATCAACCACATTTCCTTCTAAAATACCAGGTAAGTAAATGTCCTCATAATATCCACCGTCCCAATTTTTATACAATTTATGATATTCTGAATTTTTTCCGGTAGAAGTATTTTTTATTTCATTTGCAACTGCATTAAATACACTAATGGTACCTAAACCACCTTCAACAAGAATATCTAAAGGTACATAATCAATATTTTCTGCTAGTCTTAATGCTCTTTCAATTTTACCCCACAAGTTTCCAATTATTTTCGCTTGATTCTTTGAATATACAGGAACATAAGGACCAATTGCAAATCCCGACATGCTGTCATTGTCGATAACTACATCTTTTGTAACTTCAACAGTGTCAACTTTATTTTTCGGATTTGGTGCTTTTCCGTTATTCCAATTAATTCCTTGGGAAATAAGCGGATTTACTACTACTTGAATTGTATTAGAAGATGAATTTACCACATCTTCAATAAAGAATGATTCAGGCGTGGTTCCCCTAGGTGGAACTTCTTGTCTATTTGCATTTAAGCTACCAACATAAGATTCTGTTAATACTTGATCTAATACTATTTGTTGAATTCCACTATTATTATAAATAGATTTTCTTAATTTCATTACAGCCAATACAATAGTATCATTGTATTTAGATGGTGTAATATCCCAACTTGGAATAGATTCAATGATTTCTGATGTTGTACCAGAACTCATTCTATATTGACCCGTTAATTCAAAATTAAGGGATGTTGGTTTAACCATTGACCAAGTACACGCAGAATTGTCATTAGTTAATGTTTGGAAACTATGCACTGTATCATAATCAGTACCATATCCAATTGTTTTATTAGTACCCATAATAATATAGGATCCTTCAGCAATTTCATTTGTTGTACTGCGAACTTTATTTAAAACAATTAATGCCGCGCCGCTTAATGAATCAAGATCAGTAAACTTATTTGAACTAGAAACAAGATCGGTTAATGTATTTGCCCACATAAAGTTACCATGGATCAAATTCTGATAATCTTTTTCATCAATTATTATTTGTTTTGGTGTACCTAATTTTACAGTTTGAACGTCTATTCCACTTGTCCCCGCAATAGCATCAGTATATTGTTCATCACCCCAAGCAATACCAGACATTTTTAATGTTTTGTATACGTCAATTTTATTGGCTTCAGTTGAAGATTCTGCAGAAACTGTATATGATTTAACTGTTAAATCAAACGGTATATTCTCCCATTCTATTGTTCCTCCAGATAAATATGCATTATAAACATCACCCGCAGTTAAATCAGTGTAATTTCCTGTTACACCCCCCATAGACGATACTCCTGTAATAGCACTAGCCGTAAAGCTATTAAAATATGAGGATCCTGCGCTAGCATTATAATATGTTGCAAGGTCAGCATCATTAGAATCAAAAGTACTAACAGCGGTATATGTTACAGAAAAATTAGCATATTTATTTGTATATAATGTTGCGGGATATGCTAATACACTATATTCCGAACCATATCCCTCACCGTCTTTTTTACCATACGGAAGTCTAGTAGCAACTAAATTTCCATTTTTTAACATTATTTCTTTTGCTGTGTGATAAAAATAACGCTCTGCCGCGTTTGTAGGACGGCCATAAATCATTTCAAATTCAGACATAGATGTCACGTTGATTAATTCATCAATAGGACCTTGTTTTGCAAATCCCATTGCCATTACATTTGTCCCAACAAGATTGCGTGTATATAGAGAATAATCAAGTTCACGAATCTCTACGCCTGGGCTTTCAATTGTTCTATTAAATGCTAATGCCATATTAATACTCCTTTAATTAAATTCTGTAATTATTTACCCTATTTATGTATTCTTTTTGTTATTTATATGAAATTATTTTTCAACATCAAGCAATGTTACATCTAATTGATTAAATACCATTTCACACGTACAATCTATTTCTTCAGGATCTCTTACATTATATTCAATTTTTCCTAAGGAAGTAATTAAACAACTGAAAAAATCAAACCGTATTTTATGGTTATTATATTCATCCATACCAATAACATGTATATCGGTTACAAAATCATATTTTTCTTTAGGATCTTTAAGTCCAGTTGCCTTAGGGCCACCATATAAACTATCCCTTGGATGATTTAAAATACTCAGCCATTTCCAAAATAGCCAATAGTTATTATATTCATTATCTACAGCAAAATTAATTGTTATAGGTTCATATTTTGGTCTTGAATAAGAAGATGTATTATATACTTGCCCCGCATATGGCACATCAATGGAATCTGATTTTATTGCAGGTGCAGGACAATTATATAAAGAAAATTGCACAGAATCTAAATTTGCAAACCTATCACGTCTTACGTCTTTTGATATAATAGTTTTCATGACTTTAGGTATATTAAAAATCATTATAAACTTATCTTTACGAGATTTGTTTAGAACTGCTTGTTCTACAATAGTAGTTGGAATTAAGTCACTCATGATAATTATTTATTCATTAAGTATCAAAAAAGTCCCCACCCCAACGTGTTTCAGTCCAAATTTTCCATCCTTCAGATTCTAATTCATCTACTCCGGAGTTTTTAGAATAATTAAAATAAGCCGGCATTGGGGAATCATTATCACTATAATATGGATCTAATTCATAATCCCCATCTAATGAATCTAAGATTTTTTTAATTTTTAATGGTTTACCACGTGAATCATATTCTAATACTTCAAAATACTCATGAACTAATTCTTCATGTAATATAAATAGGGCCCAAATCATTGCATGAACTCTATCGTCATATAAGTAATTGCCTGGTTTTTTCTTCCATGTTCCATTTGGATATCTAACAAATGTTTCTAATTCTTGAATAGTAGCTAAATCATATATATCAACTACTTGTAATGAATTAACCCAATATCTCATATTAGTAACACCTTTATTTTTTGAATTTGTATGTGAATATACACCCAATCGTCCTTTAGTATTTTGATTTTCAGAGGCATAACTTACAATATTAGGATATTTATGTATTTCTTTTAATGCATCAATAACCTGTCCACCAGGCCCGTTGCGTTCTATAAGTAATGGTGGTGTTCCCCATTGATGTCCCATTTTATTTAAAAATTCTGCAAAATGATAAGGTTCAATTGTTGAATTGTGAAATACAGCTGCTTGTTTAATATCAGTTAAATTGGTTATATCAAATACTGTTGCTACACTAGCAGCGCCACCAATACCCTCAGAAACATCAACACCTATAGTATATATATTATTTGGATTAGGATCTAACCAAACTTTATAATTTCCGTCTTCATATATATATTTTGGATTTCGTGAAGTATTTTTCATTTTTTCCAAAACTTCAGTATCTGTTGCGGTTTCACCATCATCAATAAAACTATTTTCAAACTCCTGTGCAAAAGATTTATTTTGTTTGATCATAATTTCTTGCATGGTGGCTTTCCATTTTTCATCTCTGCCGGGAATTTCCCACCAATCTATACGAAATGCTTTCCACATTTTTAATTCGCCGCGCTCAGCTGCAGAATATGTCTTATAAAATAAATTACCTGTTCCCTTTGGCGTACTAACTGCAAATATTTTGGTAGTTTTGCCAGAGGAAATAATAGGAATAACAGATTCCCAGAATTCTTCCATAATGAAATCCGGAATGTGTGCCCAATATGTTCACATTAGTTCGTTAGGCTAATGCAGGTTTTTACCATCTATATATTTCTATATAGTTCAGACTATATCTTCAGCATTAAGCTGCTTGCCATTTCCATTCACTTGAATGTACTCCATAAAGGATAGTCGTTGAACCGTAATTAAACGGCTGCTGATTGACCCTATATATTAAATTATTACAGTTTATTGTATTAATATCCTGACGGGTGTTCCCAGCAATTAAGCAAGTTACGAGACAGATTTTGTTTATCTCGTCAATAATTAAGCAATTACTGATTAATAATTGATCTTCATTAACATAATACCTATGTTCACCGTTTATTCCCCCTACATTTAAAAGATCGTATGAATCGTCTAATTTATCCAATTCTATTATATCCTTTACATATAGTGTTTTAGATTTACATATAATTGTCTTATTAAGACTATCTATAGCTTTTACTACAGAATTTAAATCCAAACTTTGAAATAATTTATGATCTTTAGTACAAATTAATTCTGCATCATTATTAAAAATAATTTTGACAAAATTATTGCTTTTTTTGACACGCACTCCTGAAAAGTCTTCAAACCCGTTAGGGGTTTCTACTTGCCATTCAGAAATGTTTTTAATCATAAAATTGTTTTACCTTCTTTCTAAAATTATCAGGTATTGAATCAAATAATATATTATTATTTTTTATATATTTTTTAATCCAATCCTCATCTACTACGACGTATTTGTAACCATTCTCACCACACCATTTATTGGCAAATTGCACTTTCAATGAAAAGTTTTTATTGTTTATGTTACTTTTAGGTTTTATTTCATAAAGAATTTTATTTTTAACATCACAAAAATCCGTTATATATACCCGGTTTATATTGTTTTCTATATAAGGTATTCTTATATTTTCATATTTTAACAGGGGGAACAAAAAAGCAAATAATGCCTCCCATGCGCTTCGATATGCTATTCCATTATAATCTACTCTACTGCATGCCCAAGAATTAGTAGCTAAAGGCGTCCATGTTCCATTTTTTATTTTTTCTTTTAATTTTTTAGATTGTGATTCCCTGTGAGCTTTGTCATATCGTCTTTTATTATATTCTAATCTTTTAAGGGTTTTACTTCCAAATGATTTTTTAATACTCAATGATAATTTTTTTCTAGTTTCAAAAGACCTCGTTATTCCTCTAATTGAATTAGCTCTTTTAATTTTCTCTTCATTGGATTGCATCCGCCCCGTATTTAAAACAGCCGTATGGTGAACAGCACAATTCTTACAATGTACTCTATAATATAATCTGCCGTTAATATTGGCTAAATTACATTTTTTACCACAATATAGACACCTAGGTTGTTCATTAACACCGTTTAATATACAATGTATACGTTCTTTAAAAGAAGTTCCCTTTTCCAGGAAGGTCGTGAGATTATAAATATCATTTAAAATGTTTTCATCGTAATATCTAACATCATTTAAGGTTCTTTTAAAACGTAAGGGGTTTTTAGAAGTAAATTTCTTAATTATGTATTGTCTAATCGGTTCGAAATGGCCTATATTGCTGTTCATATAATTATTTATACTCATCAGCCAATAAATCCTGTATTTTTATTTTTTTAATTTCACCGGTATTTTTATTTTTTATTTTAATTATACTTTTTCCATCGACACAGTTAATAGATTTACCACGTGCAGCCGTACTAGAAGTTGCACTAATTTCGATACTGCTTCCATTAGAAAAATAAACAGACGTTTGTCCCCAGGTCTCTACCCCAGGTTTTAACCAATTAGGTAACATTTCATATGCGAATTTAATGCGCCTGAGTAATTCTATTGCTGTGTCTTCGCGGTTAGCAACGATTAATACTCGTTTGTCATCCGAAAAACATGTCATCCATAAGGCGAAAATTGACATTGCTGTACTTTTACCAACTTGCCTACTTGCCACAGTAATAACAAACCGTTCCTTGGCTAAAAGTTTAAGTAATTCTTTTTGTGGCTTATATAATTGTAATTGTCGTTTACCATCTTCTACAGTTACTGCCCAAAAATAGTGAGTACCAAAATGTAAAAGATTTTTTGAACATTTATCAATTTCTTTTATCATTTCTGGTGTCCATTCAAATTGAACATCAGAAGTTGGCAATGACTTATTACCCCTATAAAATACATTTTGCGGTCCAAAACCTACATCTTTATTATCATTCATGTAAATATTTACATAAAAAAAGATAATTATATAGAAAATGCAGCAAATTAGGGTAAATAATTGTAAAGATATAGAACTGGAGTTTTACTAATGGAACAAGAACAATATATTAATAATTTAGCATATTTATTAGCGGAACAAATAAAACGCGATAAACAAATCGTCGCTTCTAAAGGAAAAATGAACATAGGTGATGTTAAAATCCCTAATGATAAATCGGGTGCAGAAGCAGCAGTTAATGCGGCTAAAATTGATGATCCAGTAGAAGGTCCAAGTGCAAATTATGAGAAGGCGAGTCCTAAAAATATGAAAAAAGATAATGTTAAAGAAGGAGTAAATAATATGATACCAAAAAGTTCATTTGATTCATTGTTCAAAAGCACAATTAATGAACAAGACGAAATGCTTGATGACGAACTAGAAGGCGGAGACGACTTCGAAGTTGATGACGCTGAAGGCGATGAAGACATCGGTGAAGAAGTTGATGTTGCCACACGTTTAGAAATGATTAAAGACGATCTAGATTCGGTTATTTCTGCTATCCGCGGTGAAACTGAAGATGATGTTGTTGATGATTTTGAAGATGATGGCGAAGATGATCTCGGCGAAGGCGAGGATATAGATGATGGTTTAAGAGAAGCGGTTTCGCAACCAGAACCTCGTCAATTAAGTGATAGTGGTGGAAAACGCTTAATGGGCAAAGGTAGTATTAAAGTTCGTGGTAAATTAAGCAAAGCCGCATCAGGTCGTGGAAATATAGGTAAAATTACCAATAGTCCCGAACCTCGTCCATTTACAAAAAATGGAAAATCATTGACAGGTAAAGGTAAAATAAAGGTTTCTGCTTCACGTATTAAAACCGGCAAAGACATTTATACACAATAACCTGATTTAAATTATAAAATTAAAATGAAGGGGTGTACATTTATTACACCCTTTTATTTTGTTCATTTTTGGTAAATAATTATATGAATAATACATTTATTACATTTAAACAGTACTTATCAGAAAGTGTTGTTGATATTCCTAAAAACTCTTTGGACCCAACGGTCTTCTCGTTTCCTGAAGATTCTCCCCCAGTATTACAATCTGCAATTAAAAAACAAATTATGAGAGATATTGAAAGAATTTCTAATGTTTATCCTGTAGATAATTATTATATAATTGGCAGCATTTTAACTAAACGATATAATCCAAATTCAGATATCGACGTTTGTGTCGAATTAGAGCCTTCAGCAAATGGTCAAGTTACTAATAATGAGTTAATTAGAGTAGCAAAAGTCGTTAATGGTAAATTGGCAACAGGAACAACACATAAAATAAATTATAGGCTTATGCAACATCAATATGATTTAGATAAAACGGATGCTGCATATGATATCAAAAATGAAAAATGGATAAAAAAAGAAAAAAACGATGATCATGATATAGAAAATTACGCATCTATGTTTGAATCAGCCATATCAAATGTTGATTTATTAACAGGGGAATTACGTAGAGACATTATAGACTTAAATTCATATAGAGCAATGCCCACATCTAAAATCAAAAAATTGAAATCGTTAATTGAAAAGAAATTAAAAGAAATTGAAGATGACATTATTAATTTAAGTAATTCCCACTCTGAAATGTCATATCTAAGAAAATTGGCATTTGAACGAGATTTAACACAAGATGAATTATCAAAATATTCAAGCCATAACTGGTTACCAGAAAATGTAATATATAAACTTTACGGTAAATACCATTATACCAAATTTATTGAAAAATTAAAAGACTTTTTAGATGAAAAACAAAAATTAGATATTAAAGATGTACCATACATCCAGAAATTAGGGAGTCAGTTATGGCAGAAATAAAATCTTTTAACGAATATATCTTAGAAAAGGTAAGAGATATAAAAATTAGAGTTTATCCTAAAGATTTAAGTAAAGATAAAAGATTTAAATCGACTCGTGGTGTTAATAGAAAACATTTAAATTTAATACCCAATTATAAAAAACTAATGAATGTTCCAGATCCAGGTGGTATTGATAATTTTTTAAAAGGAATAAAACAGGCTAATCGGGGCATTTGGCGAGTATCAAAAGCTCAAGTAATTGATATAGCAAAAAAATATAAGTTTTTTATACCCAATGATGCATATCCTACAAAATATTTGGGTAGTACCGGAATATTATTATGGCGTAAAGGCAGAAATAAATACTTTTTAATAAAACAAAGAAAACAAAAATACAACAGGTAAATTATATGTCAAAATGTATCAATGTTAACGGAAAAATAAATGCTGAACAAGGCGATAGTCCATTTAGATTTACCAGCAAAAAGAATCTTATTGGGCCTAAAGCAATGATACATATGTGGTGGAATGAACTTGTTAGTTTATATGGTACTGGAACAGAATATTATGTTCATGGTTATACCTTATCTGGACACGATTATTTATATGGTGAAGAACCTACAGCTGCATTTTCAGGTCCAACATATTTAAATGTGTTGGGTATAATGGAGAGTGATACAGTATTACTAACAAAATTTGGAATACAAACGAATGCAGATTTTACAGCAATTATTCCTAGGTCACTATATGCAGCTAAATTTGGCCCTGAAGCAGAACCTAAATCGGGAGATCTTATACGATTAACAGAATTTGGATGTGATAGTCCAGGTGCATGTGGTGATCCATATGCACAAGAAGCATCAGCATATCCATTAACACAAGATCAAATATGTGAAACAATTTTTACTAATGCAACTAGTACATCTAGTATTCCTGCAAGTACAATTGTAATAAGTCCATCTGGATATAGTTGTGGAAACCCTTATTGTGATCAATTAAATTGGGGCAAAATTAGACGTTGTCCGTATTTATTTGAAGTCACACAACGAAGATCAGAAAATATTTCAGGAGGGTATAACCCGTTAATGGGGCATTATGTTTGGATATTATATTGCCGCAGATTTGATTATAGTTATGAGCCTGGCATTTCTCCTGAATGTGGTAATCAAATAGTATCTGATGAAAAAGATATAATAGGATTGCAGCCCCAAGGACCAGATAATCCAGATCCTCATCAAAACCCTTCACCACCCAAGAGATATGATCAAAACGTAGAAGATGAATCAGACGAAAAAATTTGGGATTATGGGAAATATCCTGGAAACAACCCTGATATATATGGTAGCTATTAATTTATATCTCCCAGCTGAAAAAACCGATTGATCTTCAGTCAATCGGATGAATCAGCTCACTTTTCATACTAATATATTAAATTATTTTGTTAAAAAAGCAAGAAAATTTAGCTGAATAGCATAAATAATTATAGGTATAAACAACATATATCTTACGGTATATGGATGAGGTGAAAGCCTAGAAGATATAAAACCGAACGTTTCGGTACCCTGAAGAGGTTAATCTGTGGCAGTGAATCCACCTTGAGCACCTTAAAGCTTTAAACTGAAGCTGTTTGATCTTTAGTCAAACAGTAGTTCACAATTTTCTTTAACATGTTTTATCTCCTTATTTTTGAGCATCATTAAATGCTTTCATATATTCATCGTTTAATGGTGC
>ERZ795047.3795-NODE-3795-length-13147-cov-4.157424_pt1 | contig 13147 bp, 12 predicted proteins | sample MGYA00375131_ERZ795047 | MGnify/ENA primary metagenome ERZ795047 (study PRJEB30176, sample SAMN05720228) | activated sludge metagenome | isolation source: Anaerobic digester | place: Japan | collected 2015-05-20 ... | reverse complement strand
AAATTGGTAACAAAGAAGAGACCAGCCAATTACGATACAGATTTTGAGGCTCCGACCGATCAGCGTGAAATGAAAGTTGACAGCGTGGTCTCGATGCCGGCTGTTACGGATATTGATAACCACTGGGCTAAAAATTTTATCACCGATATAGTGGAACTCAATATCCGCGGACTCGAACCCTACCCTGACCACACCTTTCATCCTGATCAGCTCGTAACCAGAGGTGAATACGCGCTGGTTGTGGAGGAAGCTCTTATTGCTATCCTTGGTGATGCCTCCATTGCCACAAAATACGTAGGGACAGACAGCCGTTTCCCTGATATCAATGCAAGCCACCCGGTTTACAATGCTATATGTAATGCGGTGGATAAAGGGGTTATGGATGCCGCTATGGATGGAACGTTTGGCCCGGATAAGCCTGTATCCGGCCCGGATGCACTGCTTGTAATAAGGAAACTGAAAGATTTAAATAAAATCGAATAAGTGTTCTATCAGTTCGGAAAAAACATGCGCCCATCAGGAGTTCCCCGATGGGCGCTTTTCTTTTGTATGCCTGTTCTATTATGAGCAGAGCAGAAATTCAGCTTCAATTATCTGATATAATCAACTTTCCGGCTGAGTATACTTTCTCCGTTGTTGACTCTGATCATATAGGAGCCTGGTGAGACGAACGCTCCGGACTGATCCCTTCCATCCCAGAAAAGATTCCTTGTATTACCGGGAATCATTTTCCTGACCAGGGCTCCATCGATTGAATAGATCTCGATCTGCAGTTTTTTATTGTCTGTGAACCCTGGAATGATCTGAACTCTTTCCCTGAATGGATTAGGGTAGACCTGAATGGATTTTCCGGCTTTGTTTGCAAGCAGATTTCTTGCGGAGGTCCCTGTAATGGTAATCTTTCCTGAAACCATATCACCACCATCATCAGTGAATCCTGTGCCAACTGATGCTTTGGGCATTTTGCCTGTCTTTCCATAGTAGTATAAAGTGTAATTTCCCTGATTTGGAGGTGTAATGATTTTGGCAAAAAGAAAAATGGGGATGACTTTTATGCCGATACTATCGACTTCGATTGGAAACAGATCCAGTTCTGCTTCGTCAATATCAAAACCCTCATTTTCAGCAAGAGCAAGAATGGAGTCAATGTTAAACGCTGTATCCATTTCACTTCCTGCTTCAATTGAAATATTAATGTCTGAGCTGAACCCCTTCCACTGATCGATATCATCGGTATTGATGGTCGTTTCGGTTCCTTCCTGGTCGTGAACAGTGACAGTGCGTCCGGAAATTGCAGCTTCAAGTCCTCCATCTTTAATCATCGGTTTTTTCTTCTCAGAGAAGACTTCGAGAGAATCCATTATCATCTGTTCCAGAACTTCCGGATCCTCGATCGATAATAATGTTTTGATGTTTAAATCCTTTGGGTCATAGTAATCTAATGAGAGGACCTCAAACTGATCAGAAAAGCCAATGAGCACATGCAGGCTGTCACGAACTACCGGGAGAATAGCGGTTGATGAATTGGTTACGTAGCTGTAAGCTGTGCTGAATAAAACACTGATTGTATCGCCTTGTTTGGCTTGGGATGGGTGATTGATAATCTCTACTCTGTCGATGCTGCAACCTGTCAGGAGCGATAGTGTCAGGGATACGGATATGCCCAGCGCCAGAAACCTGTTCATAGGACCTCCTTTTTTTTTTCTGTTCACAAGAATGTGCCGGTTGTTCTCCGGCAAATCAGTTAAAAACCAGGGTTATAAGTGCATTGATATAATGATACACCTTAAGAATATATTTTTTCAGTGGGAAAGTAAAGCCAGGGGTAAAAAGGAGCAAAAAGAAAGCCGCCCCGTTTTGTTTAGATCAACGGAGCGGTATAAAATCCGGATTCAGCCAACATTAAGGTGTTCAAGAACAATTTTCAGTATTCTTCTGACAGGCTCTGCCGCACCCCAGAGAAGCTGATCACCTACAGTGAAAGCAGCGATATATCCGGGACCGAGATTCATTTTCCGGAGCCTCCCGACAGGCACAGAAAGAGTACCTGAAACCGCTGCAGGAGATAACTCCTTAAGTGTCGCCTCTTTGGTATTGGGAATGACTTTCACCCACTCATGATCAGAGGAGATCATGGCTGTGATCTCGTCCAGAGGTATATCTTTGGTTAGTTTTATTGTCAATCCCTGGCTGTGACAGCGCATTGCGCCTACCCTGCAGCAGATACCATCAACAGGAATCGGAGTTTTACTGCCAAGAATCTTGTTTGTTTCCGCGCATCCCTTCCATTCCTCTCTGGTCTGGCCGTTTTCCATGGGTTTATCAATCCACGGGATCAGACTTGCTGCCAGCGGAGCACCGAAATTCTGTACCGGCATCCTGCCGCTTCTCAGCTCGGCTGTTATAATTCTATCAAGTTCAAGAGCGGTCGTTCCGGGGTTGGACAGACTGCTTTTCACTGCATCACTCAGATGAGACATCTGGGACACCAGTTCAATCATGTTTTTTGCGCCGGCCCCCGATGCTGCCTGATAGGTCATCGATGAGATCCATTCAACCAGATTGCGGCGGAAGAGGCCCGCGAGTCCCATCAGCATCAGACTCACAGTGCAGTTGCCGCCGACATAATCTTTTACTCCGGCTTTCAGTCCCTTCTGGATCAGATCGCCATTAACCGGATCAAGCACAATAACACTCGATTCCCGCATTCTTAATGCCGACGCAGCATCGATCCAGTAACCCTTGAATCCGGCAGATCTCAATTTGTCGTAGATTTCGTTGGTGTAATCTCCACCCTGACAGGAGACAATTACATCCAGTTTCGAGAGTTCCTCTATGCTGTATGCATCCTTGAGAGGAGGGATGTCAAAACCCAGTGAGGGTCCCTTGCCGCCGACCTGAGATGTGGAAAAGAAAACCGGATCGAATCCTTTGAAATCTCCCTCTGCCTGCATCCTTTCCATCAGCACAGATCCCACCATGCCGCGCCATCCCACAAAACCTACCCTGATCATACTATTCCTCTCAGTTGATAAAAGATGTAAGTAAAAAAAATAATTAAAGGGGATGAGGAAAACGGACTATCTTTTTAAAGGAGAGAGTATGTAAAGAGATGAATAGCGCAAAACAGCGCTTATTCATCTCTCATGGAAATAGGTGCAGCAAGAATCTCAGACCAGATTATCGCGTTTCTGAGTTCATTGTAGGAAACAATGGGACTGGAATCCGGTTCCTCTTCCATTTCAGGTGCCCTGGATGGCCTGATTCTTTCGACCCTCTCAACCCTTTCCACTCTTTCCTGAACCTGCTTTTTCACCGGCTTTTCCGGTCTGGCCTTTTCTTCCACATATTCAGGAGGAGGAATATCCGGTGGGGGTAATCCCCCCATCTCCTGAAAGATGGTCTCCAGAGTCTTTTTCAGTTGATCGACTGGCCGGGGCTCGCTTTCCACCGGTTTTTCCGGAGTCCCGGGTCTCTGGTAAGATGGACCGGGGCCTGATTTAACTGGCGGACGCTTCTTTTTTGTACTTGCTGCTATCGAAATGATAATCCAGATCACAAAGAATATGACTGGAAGAAGAGTCTCGAACAGATCAAATGGATCGCCCATAAACGTGGACCTTTCGGTTCAGATCATTCTGAATTTCAGTGATTAGATCTTATCCTTTTCCGCACTTTTAGGAGGTTGGCTTATAGATTCTCTCATCTGAGTATCAGCCATGACATTTTTCATTCGGTAATAATCCATGACTCCCAACTGGCCTTTTCTGAATGCCTCTGCCATAGCCAGGGGTATTTCCGCTTCAGCCTCGACTACTTTAGCTTTCATTTCCTGCACCTTAGCCTTCATCTCCTGCTCGGCTGCGATGGCCATGGCACGACGCTCCTCTGCTTTGGCCTGTGCGATTTTCTTGTCCGCTTCAGCGCGATCGGTTTCCAGTTCTGCTCCGATATTTTTTCCAACGTCAACATCGGCAATATCAATTGAGAGGATCTCAAAAGCTGTTCCTGCGTCAAGGCCTTTTTCAAGCACCCGCTTGGAGATGGAATCGGGATTTTCAAGTACCTGTTTGTGAGTGGCCGCTGATCCGATTGTGGTAACGATTCCCTCTCCGACCCTTGCCAATACGGTTTCCTCGCCCGCTCCTCCAACAAGTCTGTCGATATTTGCTCTTACAGTAACTCTTGTAAGAGCAGTGAGCTGGATTCCATCCTTGGCAACAGCCGCAACCCTTGGAGTCTCGATAACCTTGGGGTTTACGCTCATCTGTACAGCTTCCAGCACATTTCTTCCGGCAAGATCTATTGCTGCGGCACGTTTAAAAACCAGAGGGATATTGGCTTTGTCAGCAGCGATAAGTGCCTGAACGACACGGAGTACATTTCCGCCGGCCAGGTAATGGGACTCCAGAGCATCAGTGGTGATCTCTATTCCTGCTTTCACAGCCATGATCTTTGATTCAACTATCAGTTTCGGGGGAACTTTCCTGAAACGCATAAAGACGATATTGAGCAATCCGACTCTTGCCCCGGAGATAAGAGCCTGCATATACAGGGAGATTGCGGAACCTACAAAGAAAAACAATACCAAACCAGCAACGACTAATATGATTAAGAGTATACCGTTGATTGACATATACAGCCCTTTCCTTGTGGTTATGTGTGACCTTGATTGTTCTGATTAAGAGATTTCCCTGGTTAAAGCCAGAACAAGAGCTTATTGTTCAGTTGACAATTGCGACTCCGGTACATCTTTCTTTCTGACTACTATTCTGTTTCCATCTACAAGGACTATCTCAAGGACAGTTCCTTTTTCGATATATTCTCCTTTACTTACAACATCGTATTTTTTCCCCTCCACCAGGGCGGTTCCTGCGGGGCGTAAATCGGTGATCGCGGTTCCCTCTTTTCCTTTCAGTCCAGCCCATTCCGGAGGCTGTGAAACCCCGCCGCTCTTACTGTCAATGGATTCTTTCAGGGCAACTGGTGATGCTGCCAGCATTTTGATGCCGACTATTAAAAGTATCGGAATAGTCAATATGTCAATTACCACGAAGGTAATACCGGCCGAAACAGAAAGTCCTGTAAAAACCATATACAAAGAATACCCGAAAAGGCCCAGAGCCGCTACACCAAGCAATCCTCCTGAAGGAAGAATGAATTCCAGTAATATTACCACAACACCAATCAGTTGAAGCACTATAGGCCAGAATAATCCACCACTCATGACTGCTCCTTTGAGACAACAATCCGGCTGCCCCTAACCTCTACTACAGTGATTTTATCTCCTTTGTCTACGAATTCACCTTCAGTAATTACATCCCGGGTTTCTCCATTGATCAGGGCTTTTCCGGATGGACGGAGGGCAGTAACCACTTCACCATGGTCACCCGGGGAGAGGACTGCACCGGTATCCGAGTCACTTCTGGCATCACCCAGATCCGCTTTAAGATACGGCCCGTTTACAATTGTGCCGAGGCGGGGAAATACGTAACGGAAAAAAACGAGGATCAGCACGATCGATCCCACAAAACTTAACAGAACCATGGTCAGGTTTCTGATTAATTGTTTTGCCTGCCAGGGAAATTCCGGTTTGGGAATAACAAAATCCTGGAATGAAAGAACTATCCCCAGTATCAGAAAGGCTATTCCTGCAAATCCCGCTATTCCGAAACCCGGTAATACAAAGATCTCTATTGCCAGGAGAACTACTCCAATAACCATGATCAAAAGTTCTGTGTAATCCGCAAGCCCAACCATGTATTGGCCAAAGAAGACCAGGCCAAGGCAGATTATTCCTACTATCCCCGGGGCACCAAAACCTGGTGTGCGCAGTTCAATGTAGAGGGCGGAAAAACCAATCATGATCAGAATCGGGGCTATTATACTGATGTATCTTACGAAGGATTCGGACCAGTTCTGGGATATTCTTACTACCTCCAGATCACCATAACCCAGTTTCACGAGCATCTCCTGCAGATTCGAGACGCTCATCTCCGAAAAACCGAGTTTTACCGCCTCAACATCATCCATGGTGAGGAGTTCACCTTTATTTACGACAGTTTTTTTGGAAATGATCTGTTTTTTCAGTGAGGGATCAAGTTCGGAGAATCCTGTGGAGTCCAGGTACATGGTTGTGTCTTTGAAACGAATCTCATACACTTCCATTTCTGCAGTTACCATCGATTCTGTCAGAGTTTCAGGGTATCCGTTTCTTTTAGCTAGGGTGCGGAATTTTGCTCTGATTGGTGATTGGTACTTCTCTCCCAGCATCTTTGGCTCCCCGTTACCGGACATGGTCAAAGGGGCCACATCTCCTATGGTGGTGGCATTTTTCATCACCAGTCTGTTGCTTGCAAGTGCGATCAGTGCACCCGCGGAAATCGCTTTGGTCTTCACATAGCAGATAGTGCTGTCTTTTACATTCATTATAGTATCGACTATCTGAAATGCGGCATCGACCTGTCCTCCAAAAGAATCCATTTCAAAAACGATTATTCTCTCAGGGTATTTCCTGCTGTCTCTGAGGGCTCTGGAGATAAATGCTGCCATTCCAGGATCAACTGTGCCTTCAACCGGGATTACTACCACAACAGGCTTTCCAGGGTTGCCCTGAATGCTGTCTTCTCCGGCAACAGTGAAGCAGATCAGAAAAGCGAGCAGAAAAGGAAGAAAAATCATCTGAAATCAGTCCTCTGCCATTGAGCAATCTATTAAATGGTGATCAAAGTAATATTCATTACGCTACAATCTCTTGTCAAAACTTACCTCTTTGACCATTGTTTTGATAATAACTATTTTCAGAAAACAACAGAAACAGGATAAAAAAAATAGAAGAGGCAGGCGAGGAAAGATGCTGTACAGGAATTCTGTATCATATCCCAATGTTTTAGGGATGATAATGGCAGGAGGTGAGGGGTCGCGTCTGCACCCTCTGACTAAAGAACGGGCAAAACCTGCGGTTTATTTCGGTGGTAAGTACCGCATTATTGATTTTGTTCTGAACAATTTTATAAACTCCGGAATCTTCAAGATAAAAGTACTTACCCAGTTTAAATCCGATTCACTTATAAAACATCTTACTACCGGGTGGAATCTTAACCGGATGCTGGGTCATTATATAGATCCTGTTCCTGCGCAGATGCGTACCGGGAAGAAATGGTACCAGGGGACGGCTGATGCGATTTTTCAGAATATCAATTTGATTGAAGATGAGAACCCGGATTATATAGCGATTTTCGGTGCAGATCATATCTATAAAATGGATATCTCTCTGATGCTTGACTACCATCGTCAGATGGGAGCTGTTGCCACAATAGCCGCTATACCCAAGCCTATCAGTGAGGCCAGTAATTTCGGGGTAATTGAGATCGACCCCAGCGGCAGGATGATAGGTTTTGAGGAGAAACCTAAAAATCCCCGTCCGATTCCCGGTAATCCGGGGATGGCTCTGGTATCGATGGGCAACTATATATTCAATAAGAAATTCCTGGTAAGGGAGCTTTTTAATGATGCCTCAATTGCCGGATCTTCCCACGATTTCGGCAAAGATATTATCCCAAAGATCTTCCCGGATTATCCGATTTACATCTATAATTTCATCAATAACAGAATACCGGGTGAAACACCGGAGCAGAATCTTTACTGGGAAGATGTGGGAACGTTGGATTCATATTATCAGGCCAATATGACTCTCAGAGATGTGATGCCAGTGATAAATCTCTATAATGAGCACTGGCCAATCCGGACCGCACCTGCGCAATCACCTCCTGCCAAGTTTGTCTTTTCAGGGGAAAACAATGAGAAAAGAAGGGGAGAGGCACTTGATTCGATAGTATCGGGAGGGTGTATTATAAGCGGAGGGCGTGTGATCAGTTCGGTACTCTCCAGGGGAGCGCGTGTGCACAGCCTGGCAACGGTAGAGGATTCGATTTTGTTTCCTGATGTGGAGATCAGTGAAAAAGCGCATGTGCGGAGAGCTATAATTGACCGGGGAGTACGTGTAGAGCCCGGGGAGAAGATCGGTTTTGATCTGGAGCAGGACAGAAAACGTTATTTTGTGACTGAAAGTGGAATAGTAGTAATCGGGCAGGCATCGAGGAATCTTCAGGTGTAAAGTTGCCAGCCAACTGCATATGTGGTATAATGAATATGTGGTTGATTTTTATACCGGCCAGGCCGCATATTTCTATATAGCTTGAGGCGGGTCGTGTATGCACTTTAGTAAAGCGGTTAAATAACATGTCTTACAGAACAGAGGCTTTATATTTCCGGGATATAACCCGTTTCCAGATGCTGACAGATCAGGAGGAACGGGAACTGGTACTGTCTGTCCAGAGAAAAGAACCGGGTGCAGTTAACAAGCTGATTACAGCCAATCTTAGATTTGTAGTAAGTGTAGCCAAGCGTTACCGGGGAAGAGGGCTAACCTATCTTGAACTGATCAATGAGGGCAACCTCGGACTTCTCAAGGCTGCCAGCAGATTTGATCTCAACATGAATGTGAAGTTTATCTCCTATGCTGTGTGGTGGATAAGGCAGTCTATCCAGAAGGCTCTTTTTGAGCAGGCAGGGACTGTGCGTATCCCACCCAATAAAATTGCACTGATCCATAAATTCAAACAGGCTCTGGACAGAAACTGCGGTGACTTCAACAAGACAATCAACATGGAGGAATTCAAGAATCAGGAAGCCGAAATCGTTGATGTGATGGAGAAGCTCAGAGGTGTGTCATTGGATGCACCTGTAAGCAGTGGAAAGCCGGATGAAGAACCCGGAAAAACACTTCAGGATGTGCTGGGTGAGAATCCGGACCAGGATGGAGAGAGCGCAAGGAAAGAACTGGGCTCGGTTTTGGACAGTGTGCTGGCGAATATCTCAAGCAGGGAAGAACGCATACTTCGGATGTACTACGGACTGAATTTCTCACGCCAATTTACACTTGAGGAGATAGGAAAAGAGCTGAGCCTGACACGGGAGAGGGTCAGACTCATAAGAGACCGCTCTTTAAGGAAGCTTTATCAGAATCCCATGTCGCGGGCCAAGCTGACACCTTTCTTTAACGATTCTTGTCAATAAAGAAATTATGGCCTTCCTGTGGCGTCATAAGTTTCTGAGCCTCATTGTCATTTTTCTTTTCTATTACTGGTTTTACAATCCGGAAGGCAGTTTTGGAATCGCCCGCAAGGGTTTTGTTGTCTATAACAGAATACCTGTCGCTTTTTTTGATCTCTATGTCTATTCCAGCGGTAAAATCGCAATCGAGGGAGATCTGAGTAAAAGCGAAAATGTCAAATACTGGTATGACAAACATTTGTCCGGTGAAAAGAATGAAAACAAAGGTGAACTGACTCTGCTTGTGGGTACCGGGTTTGATCCGACTTCATTTAAACTCGATCAGGAGATTATCTCCAATCTCCGGGACAGAAGAATTGTTGTTAGTCAAATGCCTTCGCTCAGGGCAATTGAAAAATATAAAGAGATGAAGATGGAAGGGAAGGTTGTGGCAGTGCTGCTTAAAGTGATATAACATTCCGAATCCGATACCTTTTCGGGGAAACCTGACACGTTATTTTTTTTGTTTTTACTTTTCCCCGGTTTCAATACTATATTAACAGCATCTCACATTTTTTTCTGCTTTATCCATTTAGTTTTCACGGCATTTTTTCAGAAGTAATCTCTCGTTTCCGGTTTTTAACGTTTCGGAAAAACTGTTTTCAAAGGAGAGTATTATTTCCGGACTGCTGTCTATAATCGTGGATCCGTTGAGTGAAGAAAACCCCAATGGATGCAGCATCAATTATGATTCACATTTTGAAGAGCTGAAAAATGAGATCTGCAGGCAGGAAAACATTGATTTCAGCCTGATTGAGCGTAACGCACTCAAACTTCTTAAGGAGAAGTCAAAGGATCTCAGAGTCATTTCGTATCTCAGTCTTGTTTACCTGCACAACAGTGACTGGGAGAAGTTTGCTGATGTCTTTGAGGGACTTGCGGTACTTGCCCAGGGTGATTTCGATCTGCTTTACCCAGACCGTCAGAGAGCCAGACTGATGGCAATCGAGTGGATGTCGCAGGAGCGATACAGCAGGTTCCTTATGGAAAGGAAGCCCGGCTCTGCTGATTATGATCATATCAAACGGCTGGTCAAAGCACTCGAAAAACTGAAACTGGAACTGGAAAACAGGTTTACAGAGGAATCACCTTTCCCGCTGAATCTTTTAAAATCCGCACAGGAATGGGAATCTCTCTGCAGGCCTGTTCCTCTTTCAAGTACCCCGAATAAACTGCCTGAAAAGCAGGAGGAGACTTCTAAACAGGTTCAAAGCAGAATTAAGGAAAGCGCGCAGTTGCTGATTGAGAAGGAACCCGTGAAAGCATCAGGTTACCGGATCATGAGGTCTATCAGATGGGATCATCTGGAGAAGGCTCCTAAAGCTGAGAATGGAAGGACTCTTTTATCTTCTCCGGATGAGGGACAGAGGAAACTCTTTGTAAACCTGATTGAGAGAAAAGACTGGAAACAACTGCTTGAGAGAAGTGAAGCTGTTTTCAGTTCCGGACCGGCTCATCTCTGGCTTGATCTTCAGCGCTATTCGTCCTGTGCCAGCAGGGCACTCGGGTATGATGAAGTACATGAGGCGATAGTTTACGAAACAGAACGGCTTCTCAGGAGGATTCCGGAGCTGCTTTCATTGTCTTTCTCTGACGGGTTTCCATTCTGTGATGAGATGACTAAAAGCTGGATAGAGATTGAGGTGAAAAGATACAAGGGAGGAGAGGAAAACAGTTGCAGTAAAGCGGAGCAGGAAAAGGATGATTTTGAAGATGTGCGGGCTGCGGCTGTGGGATTGGTTGCAGAGGGAAGATTTGAGGAGGCGATTGAAGCTGTTCAGAATGGAAAGCTGCCGGTTAATGCCCGCGAGAGTTTCCGCAGATCACTTCTTATTGCTGAAATCCTGCTGAAAGCTTCGCAGGCTGATGCAGCGGTTTCTGTTCTTGAGTCTCTGGAGGAGAGAATCGGGAAATTCGGACTCGACTTATGGGAGCCTGAACTGGCAGTCGATACATGGGTGCTTCTGTGGAAAGCCTGCAGGGATGCAAAGATGACATCTGAGAGCAGGCATGAGAAGCAGAAATTGATATTGAAGAGGGTAATGGAGATAGACCCCGGAAGAGGACTGCGAATTAACAAATAAAGAAAGGTGGGTAATATGTCGGGAAGTTTTCAGAATGAGATACCTGCAGCCCGGATAAACCTCAAGCTTGACGTAGGCAGAGGAGATGCCAGAAAGAAAATCGAACTGCCGCTTAAATTTCTCGTTATGGGAGATTTTACCGGTAAGAAAAAGGAGAAGCGTATTTCCGAGCGGGAGAGGATAAGTATCAACAAAGAGAATTTCGGGCAGGTGATGGAAAGTATGAATCTGAGTCTTGAACTTACCGTTGAAAACAAGCTTTCCGGGCAGGGAGAACTCAGGGTCGACCTCGATATTAAGGACATGGATTCGTTCAAGCCTGAGAATGTCGCCAGGAATATTCCTGCCTTAAGCCGGCTTCTTGCGGCACGCAACCTGCTCAAGGACCTCAAATCCAACCTTCTGGATAACCGGGAATTCAGAAAACGTCTTGAGGAAATCCTGAGGGCTCCGGCGAGTGCACGTTTGCTTCAGGCCCAGCTTAAAAAGATCGTTCCTGAGGCACAGGAACAGCCGGCATAGGAATTCCGGGAAACCTTAACTGTCAGGAGAATCTTATGGAAACCCAACTGGAAAATGTTACCGATACCACACAGGGACTTGGATATATTTATCAGACCATGAATCTCCCGGTCCCGGAGAATGCGGTTGATATCTCCGCTTTCAGGAGTGCTGAAGCGCTTGCGGAAAGCAAGGCAAATGAGAGGATCGGCGCTGCACTGGCGTTTTTTGTCGAGAGTATCCTGAATTCACCGGCAGCAGTGGAAAAAATAGACAAGGCAGTACTTGACAATCAGATCGCTGAGATCGACAGGCGTATTTCTCTTCAGCTCGATGAGATCCTGCACAGTCCTGAGTTTCAGAAAATGGAGTCAACCTGGAGAAGCTTGAAGTTTCTGGTTGACAGAACAGATTTCAGGAGAAATGTCAAAATCGACATTTTAGATCTCAGCAAGGAAGAACTGTCTGAGGATTTTGAAGATGCTCCGGAGACTATACAGTCTGGGCTTTACAAACATGTATACACAGATGAATATGACACACCGGGAGGAGAGCCCTTTGCTGCTATGGTCTCGAATCTGGAATTCGATTCCACTGCTCCCGACATTAACCTTCTTCAGGAGATCTCCAAAGTGGCTGCAAGCTGCCATTGTCCCTTTATAGGCTCAGTCACACCGTCGTTTTTCGGCAAGGAGAGTATCGATGACCTGCCGAAAATCGAGGATCTGCACAACTATATGGAGAGAAGTGAGTTTCTGCGCTGGAATGCATTCAGGCAGTCCGATGATTCCAGGTATGTTGGCCTTACACTTCCCAGATTCATGTTGCGACTTCCATACGGGCCCGATACCCAGCCTGTCAAGGAGTTCAACTATGTTGAAAATGTAAATGGCAGGGATCATCAGAAGTATCTCTGGGGAAATGGTTCCTTTGCGTTTGCCGCAAACATGGTCCGCTCTTTTATCAATAACGGCTGGTGTGTGCAGATACGCGGTCCTGAGGCAGGCGGGAAGGTGGAAGATCTTCCGATTCATCTCTTCGATGTGGGGAAAGGGAAGCAGATGAAGATTCCTACGGAAATACTTATTCCGGAAACTCGGGAATTTGAGTTTGCTCAGGAGGGTTTTATTCCCCTCTCATTTTATAAAAACCGTGATTATGCATGTTTCTTCTCTGCAAATTCAACTCAGAAACCAAGGGAGTACGATGATCCGGTGGTGACTGCAAATATGCGGATCAACTCGAGGCTGCCCTATATTTTCCTTGTTTCCAGAATCGCTCATTATCTGAAGGTGATTCAGAGGGAAAACATAGGAACCACCAAAAGCAAAATGGTGCTTCAGGAGGAATTGAGTAAATGGGTAAAGGGGTTGGTTACCGAGATGAATGATCCCTGAGAAGAACTGATAGCCACGCATCCGCTGAAGGCTGCCGATGTGGTGGTCAGT
>ERZ795047.3791-NODE-3791-length-13153-cov-4.646664_pt1 | contig 13153 bp, 10 predicted proteins | sample MGYA00375131_ERZ795047 | MGnify/ENA primary metagenome ERZ795047 (study PRJEB30176, sample SAMN05720228) | activated sludge metagenome | isolation source: Anaerobic digester | place: Japan | collected 2015-05-20 ... | reverse complement strand
TCTCGCACCACACGACGTCGACGTAGGGCGCGTAGGCGCAGGCTCGCGCGACGGCGTACTCCATGCTCCCCTTGACGATGAAGAAGCCGTCGGCGGTCCGCTCGCCCGTCAGGAACTCCTGGTCGACCTTGTCGATGTCGCCGCGGATGAGGCTCGCGCCGAGGGAGTCGGTGCGGCCGATGAAGACGGTCGGGACGCCGAGGACGTCGGCCGCGAGGCGGGCGGCGATGAGCTTGCTCCGTGCGGCTGCCATGGCACGCTGCAGCTCCTCCGGGTCATCGCGATCGCGAGCCGCCTCCATGATCCGAAGCGTTTCCTCGATCTGGCTGAACGCCTCACGGCAATGCTGCAGACAGCCGTCGAGCTCCGCTTGCGACGCAACGTGCTCGGTGGACGCCGGAGTCGTTGTCATCCCCTCCCCGCCGGCGAGCGTCCCCGCCAGCAGAATGCCCATCAACACCGCGATCCGGGTAAACATGTCGGCATCCTCCGAGCACACGGCACGCATCTCTGGTCCGGGTGCGTGCCTCACGCGACTCGCGTCACACTTGTCGGGTTCACACTTGGTCGTGATCGGTGGGATATTCAGTTCCTTCTCGCGGCATGGATTCCTCTTCGTCTGCCTTCGTCCCTTTCACGACCACAGCTCGTTTTGAAGTGCACGCCACATGCCAGGGTATGCAGCGAGTCTGATTCAAGTCACTCATCACCCCAGTACCGACGCAGGCGGGCCAGTGGATCGCACGAATCGGTGACAGAATGTCAGAGATCGAGTCTTTCGAGCTGACAAGATTGCGTTCGAGATGATCGGGGAGGTGCCGACGGACTGGACCGGGCGGCGAGAACAGCCAAGCGCGGAACGGCATGCTGCATGCACGCCCGCCGGTTTGACTTTGCGTTTTTCTGCGACCTACAACCCAGTGGGCGTAAGAACGCAAGCCGTAGCTTGCGGGTTGTGTGAAGAAGTCGGCCTTCATGGTCTGTTTCGCAGGCGTGCTCTTACAGAAGGAGTTCAACATGGACCCGATGCAGAATCCGGAGGAACGATACGAGGGACAGCCCGACCCGGCGGAGCATCTGCGTTCGCAAGGCGAAGCGAGTCTTGAAAAGGGCTGGCGCAAGACGCAGGAGGGCATCCGGTCCATGAAGGAACAAGCCAGCGAGAGCTTCGAGTCCATGCGTCGGCAATTCAGCGACAGTGCTCGACGCGTGCTGATCCAACAAAAAGACCGTTCGGTGACCGGACTCAAACGGCTGTCAGCGGCGATCCACGATGCGGCATCCAGGCTGGACAGCGGCGGCGATCACACGCTGGCGGAATACACCGACCTGCTCGGCAACCAAGTCGATCGCGCCGCGAATTATCTCCAGGAACGCGACGCGGGCGAAGTGATGCGGGACTTGGAATCGCTGGTGCGCCGGCAGGCCGGATTGATCGTCGGCGGAATGTTCGTGACCGGCCTGGTGGTGGCGCGCCTGATCAAGGCGTCACAGGAGCGGCAAACCACGGCGCTGGCGCCACAGGATCTCACGCCGAGCCCCGCGCCGTCGGTCGAGACCGGTGAACCGGGCATGGTCTCGCCCTCACCGGGGACGATGCCGCCGGCTTCGCAAAGCCGTTTCGGCCAGGGGCTGGGCCCGCTGGAATGAAGTGATTCGCACGACCGCCCGCGATACATACGACCGAACGACAGAGATACATACGACCGAACGACAGAACGGAGCACGATATGGCCACTGACGTCGAGTATGTCCCCCCGCAGACGACAACCACCCCCACGAACGACCGCTCCCTCGGCGCGTTGTTCAAGAGGCTGCGGGATGAAACGGCCACCTTGTTTCGCCAGGAAATGCGACTGGCCAAGGTGGAAACCATGGAGAAAGCCCGCACGTACGGACGCAACAGCGCGCTGCTCGGCGTGGGAGGCGGCCTGGCCTTCGCAGGGCTGCTGTTCATCCTGCTGGGGGCCAGTCACGGCGTGACCGCCCTGTTGCTGGCGGCGGGAGTCAGCCCGCCCAACGCGCTGTGGTTGGGGCCGCTCATCGTGGGCGTGGTGGTCGCGATCGCCGGGTATCTGGTTCTGCGAAAAGGCCTGAACACCCTCAAACGCGAATCGATCGTGCCCGAGCAGACCCTCCGGTCCCTCCAGGAGAATCAAGAATGGGTAAAACACAAGTTCAGCCAACAGCGAGCCGGGACCTGACGTCCGAAGATATCAAGCGAGAGATCGAGCAGACGCGGGCCGAGATCGACACGACGGTGGATCAGCTGAGTGAGCGGCTGCAGCTCCAGCATCTGATGGACCGGCTGCTCGGAACATTCCAATCGTCCGAAAGCGGCGTGAAGGCGGGCGACGTGGCTCGCCAGGCGGGCAAATGGGCGGCGACCCACATCGCCCGCTATCCCCTCCCCATTGCAGTCATCGGCGCGGGCACGGCCTGGCTCGCGATGCAGATCAAGCGACAGCACGCCGAGCCGCGCGAGCCCGAGTTGAACGAACCCGAAACCTTATCCGGAGCTTACGAAATGCCCAGCGAACCAGGATTCGAGAAAACAACCTCACCCGGTCTGCGCGACGAGATGAATCCCGCGCGCGACTTCGGAAGCATGTCCGAAGAAGCCGGATTCTCCGCCGAACCTGGATGCGCCCCTTCGTCATCGCAGGGTCGCCTCGAAAAGACCAAACAGCGGATCTCGGAGATCTCCAGCCGCGCCAAACATCGAGCCTCGGAGACGGCCGAGAAGGTCTCCGAGTGGTCCAAAGAAAAGCTTCATCGCTTCAAAGGCGAACGGAGCCGGGAGGCGGTGGGTGAACAGGCCGAGAGCATGCGGCGCCGTGTCCGCGACAGCATGGACCGCGTGCGGATGAAGATGGATCGCGGCCGCGGCCGGGTGGGCGAGATATTCAATGATTACCCGCTGGCCATCGGCGTTTCGGCTCTGGCGCTGGGCCTGATCATCGGCCTGTCGCTGCCTGCGACGCGCCGCGAGCGTCGAACGGTCGGAGCGAAGGCGTCTCGCTGGCGCGAGCAGATGAAGGAGCGTGCCGGCCAGCTGATCGAGCGGGGCAAAGAGGCTGCCCAGCACACTGCCGAGGCGGTAAAGGAGGAAGCCCGCCGACAGGGTCTGACCGCCGAAGGCATCAAAGAGTCGGTCAAGCAAGTGGCCAGGGAAGCCGGTTCCGCTGTCGAGCGAGAGGGCCTGAGCCCCGAAGGACTGGGCGGCAAGGTGGATGCAATCGCCCAGCAGGCGACCGAAACTCTGCAGCAGGAAGTCAAGCCAGAACAAGGACGCCAAGAGGATCGGATCTGAGCCGAACTGCAGCGAGATTGCAGGCTGTTGCGTGCACGCTGTCCATAACCGCCGGCCCGATTGATCTCGGGCCGGCTTTATTTTGTGCCGGGCGTATTCCGACCGTTCCCCGCCTGAACGAAGCACTCGGGTAGGCGCCGATACGGCCGGGCGGGCAGTCGAGACACCGATTTCGGGCCGCCCCCCGATGGCTTCACGACTCGCCAGGGCACTATCATTGGTTGTTCGGAGGAGATTTGCACCTTTCAACGATGGGTGGGCCTTATGAGTCTGCGCTTCGACGACGCGCCGGCTCGGCGTTCCACCCACAATGGAGAACACAGGATGACACGGAGCGAAAACTCATCTACGAAGAACCGCGTCATTGAACCCGATCACCTGGCGGATCGCGTGACAGCAACGGAGCTCATCGACGGCGTGCAGCATCTGCTGGTCCTGGAGCAGGATGCGACGGGGTGCTATCGGGAGGTTATCCTGGAGCCCATCTCGCCGCCCGAGCGGCATGCGGCCGCCGTCCCCGGTCAGCCTTGAGTAACGCGCCAATCAAGTGATGCGGCGAATCAGGTGATTCGGTCGGCCAGCCCGCCGGCTCCGTTTTGGCGCGGAGACGGCGGGCTCTTTTTGCTCACCATGTTGATGCTGCTGTGAGGGGGAAGATCAGACCTGCCAGCACTTCCCGCCGCCCTGGCTGCCATACAGACCGACACCTTCCGGAGCCGCCGCTCGGCACCCGCCCGTTTGGGCCAGCCCATATCCGCGGTCCCGCCGTTACCGTGTTTTCCGCTGGGGATGTTGCTGACCACCTTGCCGCCGTGTCGTTGTTGAAGGCATTCCACTACCCCCGAGTGTTCCCATTCTTCCCTTGTTCTCGAAGAATTCTGGCCATCCGGCGATAACCCGGCAGCAGGCCTCGCTGGCTGGACTGAGTGCCGTCCTTACTGACATGCGTCCTCCCCTGGTGGCTAATCTCCACGACCGCTGCTATACGACTCTTGTATTGCTTGCGCGGTGAAGTGCGACCGGGTGGAGCATGGCCCGATTGAGGGCAACCTCAGTCTAACGGGTTGTCTCGCCCCGAATGGTGTAATACCCGATACGAGTTTTCCACGACATGTGGTGGCGAGGGGGCAGATGGGAGGATCCGCTTCATGCCCAGGCACGTCCTGATTACCGGGGGAGCCGGCTTCATCGGCTCTCATCTGGCGGACGACCTGATCGAGCACGGTTATGAGGTGCGTGTGCTCGACAATCTGACCCCGCAAGTCCACGGTCCCGAGGCCGAATATCCCGCCTCCCTGAACCCCGCCGTCGAGTTCATGCGCGGCGATGTTCGCAACCCGAACGATGTGCGCCGAGCATTGGAAGGCATCGACGCGATGTTCCACCTGGCGGCGGCTGTGGGTGTGGGCCAAAGCATGTACGAAGTGGCCCACTACATCAGCGTGAACACGCACGGCACCGCGGTACTGCTGGAAGGCTTGTTGCAGCATCCGGTCGAGCGACTCGTCGTCGCTTCCAGCATGAGCATCTACGGCGAGGGACTGTATCGCTCGGCCGACGGACAGAATTACATTCCCGCGTCCCGCCCGCTCGAACAGCTCAAGGCGGGTGCGTGGGAACTCCGCGACACACGCGGCGCGCCGCTGGTCCCCATCCCGACGCCGGAGAGCAAGCCGCCCGAGCTGTCCTCGGTATATGCCCTGACCAAAAGCGATCAAGAGCGACTATGCCTCATGCTGGGCCGGGCGTACTCGATCCCGACGGTGGCGTTGCGATTCTTCAACGTGTACGGCCCGCGCCAGGCGTTGTCGAACCCATATACCGGCGTGCTGGCCATCTTCGCTTCGCGCTTGCTGAACAATCGACCGCCGCTGATTTTCGAGGACGGCAACCAGATGCGCGACTTCGTGAGCGTACGCGACGTCGCGATGGCCTGCCGGCTCGCTCTCACCGCGCCCGAAGCTCCGGGACGCGTGTTCAACATCGGCAGCGGCCGGCCCTTCAGCATCCGCGAAATCGCCCGCAAGCTCGCCGCCGTCCTCGGCCGGAACTCGACGCCCGTGATCACCGGCAAGTATCGCATGGGCGACATCCGGCATTGCTTCGCCGACATCACGCAGGCCAAACAGATCCTGGGCTATTCCCCGCGCGTCAACCTCGAGGCCGGCCTGGTGGACCTGGCCCAATGGCTCGAGGGCCAATCACCGTGCGACCGGGTCGAAGAGGCGGCAACCGAGCTGGAATCGCGGGGGTTGACCGTATGAGGCGTTTCTCTGACACAGCTGCGCGAGAAGGCAACCCGCCGCGAGACCCGGCGGACCCGAACAGTAACGACGACAGGCCGGTCGCGGCGCTCATCGGCATCGTCGAGTGGTTCCAACCCGGCGACGAGCAGCACGTGGACGACGTATTGGCCGACCTTCGCGCGTGGGAGGTCACCGAGCTGCGCACGTGCATTGCGCGGACAGACTACGAGGCGACCGGCGGCCCGGAATGGTGCGACTGCCTCATGTCGCACCTGAACGGCCAGGTTCAGGTTCTGCCGGTTCTCGCTTTAGGCTCCACAACGTATCTCGGCCCGTCCAACAACGGCATGCCCCACGGTGATCCAGGCGAATATGTCACGTTCGTTCAGAAGGTCATCCAGCGATATGAAGGCGCGTTTGATTACGTTGAATTATGCGGCGGATTCAACGGCGCCGGCGGGTGGACTTGCGAGCCGGAGATGCAGGCCGTCGCCATCGCCGAGATGCTTCTGCAGGCCGCGAATGCCGCTCGCGAGCATGGCCGGCGGGTCGTGCTGGGCGGCGTGGCCCCTCAGAAGTTGGATTCGCTGCGGTTCCTGGCCCGCTGCGGCGTGCTCGAAGCAGTGGACGTCGTCGGTATCCGAGCGTTTCCGGGCTTGGCCGGATCGGACTGGCCAGGCTGGCGAACAGCCATCGATCGGATACGGACCGTACTGAGCGAAGCCGGCAGTCGGGCCGGCGTTTGGATCACCGAGACGGGTTATCCGACCGCGGGTCACAGCCTCGCGCGGCAGATGGACGCATTCCTGGCGGCCCTCGAAGCGCCGGTCGACCGCGTCTACTGGTGCACGGCCCGCGATTCGCATCATGCGCCGCAACTGAACGACGCCGCGAGTGTCGACGAGCAGGACCGGCACTTCGGACTCAAGACCGCGACGGGCCAACACAAGATGCTGTCGCGGATCTGGGCCGAGCACGGACTGGAGGGATTCTACCGGCTGCAGCGTCAATCCCGGCGACTGCCTCAGCCGTCCACGCGCCGGTATACGCTCATCACCGGCGGCGCAGGTTTCATCGGCTCCAACCTGGCGCATCGGCTGCTCAGCGCGGGGCGCAACGTCATGGTGCTCGATAACTTGAGCCGGCCGGGCGTGGAGCGCAACCTCGAATGGCTGCATGCCATACACACCGACCGCCTGATTGTGGAACTCGCCGACATTCGCAACAGCGCCGCCGTGCACCGGGCTGTGCAGAAGGCCGAGCAAATATTCGATTTTTCAGCCCAAGTGGCGGTCACCACCAGCCTGACCGATCCCGTGCAGGATTTCGAGGTCAACGCCCGCGGCACGCTCAACCTCCTGGAGGCGATTCGAGCCGCGCAGCGCCCCATCCCGCTGGTGTACACGTCCACGAACAAGGTGTACGGCGGGCTGCACGACGTGCGTCTGCGAGCGTTCGGAGATCGCTACGAACCGGTAAGCCGTTGCCTTCGCCTGCAAGGCATCGGCGAGCAACGTTCGCTTGATTTCCACAGCCCATACGGTTGCTCGAAAGGAACGGCCGACCAGTACGTGCTCGATTACGCCCGCACCATGGGTTTGTCGGCGGTGGTGTTCCGGATGAGTTGTATTTATGGCCCCCGACAATTCGGCACCGAGGACCAGGGCTGGGTCGCCCACTTCCTCATCCGGGCGATGCAGGCGCTGCCCATCACCGTCTACGGTGACGGCCGGCAAGTGCGCGACCTTCTCTTCGTCGAGGATCTGCTCGACGCGTTCGAACTGGCGCAAACGCACATGAGCCGGATTTCCGGTCAGGCCTTCAACATCGGCGGAGGCCCGGCCCGCACCGTCAGCCTGCTGGAACTGCTGCGCCTGATCGGAGAGTTGACTGGACAACTGCCGTTAACTCGCCACGAGGACTGGCGGCCGGCCGACCAGAAATATTACGTCTCGAACACGCTCAAGTATCAGCGAGCCACGGGATGGTGCCCGCGCGTAGGCGTTGAGGAAGGGGTTCGCCGACTCTACGAATGGTTGAGCCGCGCGCACCTGCCGGTTCCGGCCGCTCGACCGGCCGAATGCGCGGTGCGCCAATGAGAACCACTCGCTGGCGGATGAAGGCTCGAAGCGACGTACGATGACAACGCGCAGCGCAGCTACTGTCTATGCTTCCCAGACCCGGCGGAAAACCATGTCTGCCGCGGTGGTGGTTGCACCACGTCAACTCGAGATCCGGGAGGTCCAGCTACCCGAGCCGGGTCCGGGCGAGGTCCGCGTGCGTGTGGAAGGATGCGGCGTATGCGCTTCCAACCTGCCTCCCTGGGAGGGCCGGCCGTGGTTCGAGTACCCGCTGCCGCCGGGCAGTCTCGGGCACGAAGCCTGGGGATGGATTGATGCGGTCGGGCCCGGCTTGACCGATCGCCGCGTCGGGGAACGCGTTGCCTCGCTAAGCACAAATGCCTATGCCGAATATACGACGTGCAGCTCGAAGGACACCATCGTCCTACCCGCCTCGCTCGACGGCCAGCCTTTCCCCGGTGAGCCGCTGGCCTGCGCGATGAACGTCTTTGAACGATCCGAAATCCGCCGGGGTCGGCACGTGGCCATCGTGGGGATCGGCTTCCTCGGTGCGCTCCTGACGCGGCTGGCCGTCTCCGCCGGGGCTCAGGTCATCGCCATCTCCCGCCGTCCTTGCGCGCTGGAACTGGCCCGCCGGCTCGGAGCACGTGAGACGCTGGCCCTGGAATCGGCGTCGGAGGTAATTCGTCGCGTGCGCGACATCACGGGCGACGCCCTGTGCGAACGCGTCATCGAGGCGGCGGGGCACCAGGCCACGCTCGAACTGGCCGGCGAACTGGCCGGAGAACGGAGCCGGCTCATCATCGCCGGCTATCACCAGGACGGGCTTCGGCAGGTGAACATGCAGTTGTGGAACTGGCGCGGACTCGACGTCATCAACGCGCACGAACGAGATCCGCAGCGATATCGCGACGGCGTGCAGTTGGCCATCGACGCGGTGACCAGCGGCTTGCTCGATCCCCTTGGGTTGTACACGCACCGGTTCAGGCTGAACGAGCTGGATAAGGCGTTCGAGATGGTAAGTCAACGCCCCATGGGCTTTTTCAAGGCGTTGATCGTGACCTAGTCGAGACTCGTCGAGGGAAAGACGGGGAGAGCCATGAAGATCCTGATGACCGCTGACACTATCGGCGGTGTGTGGACGTACGCCCTCGAACTGGCGGGCGAACTTCACCACCAAGGCGTCGAGGTGACCCTGGCCACCATGGGAGATCCGCTGCGCTCCCGGCAACGGCGGGACGCTCACGCCATTCCCTCGCTCACACTGTGCGAGAGCACGTACAAGCTGGAATGGATGGACGACCCGTGGCACGACGTCCAGGAGGCGGGCGACTGGCTGTTGTACCTGGAAGACACCGTGCGTCCGGACGTCGTGCACCTCAACGGGTACGTGCATGCCGCCCTGCCGTTCAAGGCCCCGGTCATGATCACGGCCCACTCGTGCGTCGTCAGTTGGTGGCAGGCCGTCAAGAAATGTTCGCCGCCGGATTCGTGGAACGCGTACGCCCACGCCGTGCGCAAAGGCATCGAGGCGGCCGACATGGTCGTCGCCCCGACGCGGGCCATGCTCAACACCATCATCGCCAACTACGGCAGCCCCACGCGCTCGCAGGTCGTGCCCAACGGACGCCGCCTGGACGTCACGGGTACCAGCCCCAAATGGCCGTCATCATCAGTGCGGGACGACTCTGGGACGAAGCCAAAAACGTGCGTCTGCTCGAGGAAGTGGCCTCCCGTTTGCCCTGGCCGGTATGGCTGGCCGGCGAAACCATGCTCACGCAATCGCAGCCGTTCCGCCGGCGCAACGTGAATCTGCTGGGTCCGCTGCCGTTTCCCGAGCTGGCTCGCTGGCTCGACCGGGCGGCGATCTACGCACTGCCCGCCCGTTACGAGCCGTTCGGGCTGAGCGTGGTGGAAGCGGCGTTGTGCGGCTGTGCCCTCGTGCTGGGCGACATCGAAAGTCTGCGCGAAGTGTGGGGCCAAGCGGCCTTGTACGTCTCACCCGACGACCGCGACGGTTTGGCCGCCACGCTGCAGGGCCTGATCGACGATCCCGAGCGCTGCCATCACCAGGGCCGGATCGCCCGCGAGCGGGCCTTGAAGTGCCTTCGACACATTTCCCCGTCGAGCCTGACGGACGCTTTCAAGGTGCGCTCGGCTTTCTGGGCAACCGTTTGCCCGATCGCGAGGCCCGCGTCGAAGCATTCTTTCTGCAAGCCGCCGCCCGGCTGCCGCATGCCAGATTCCTGCTCGGGGGCAGCGGCTGGGACGACAAGCCGCTGCCTCTCAATGTGCATCTCGTGGGTCACGTGTACTCGCGCGATCACAACGCTTTCAATTGCACACCGCGAGCGGTGCTCAACATCCATCGCGAAAGCATGGCCCGCTACGGTTATTCGCCGGCGACGCGAGTGTTCGAAGCAGCCGGTGCGGGCGCCTGCCTGATCACCGACGCGTTCGCTGGCGTGAGCCAGTTCCTCGAGCCGGGCGAGGAAGTGCTCGTGGCCCACGACGGGGCCGAGGTGGCCGATCTGCTGCTTCGTCTCTCACCGCGAGAAGCTCGCGACATCGGCCGGCGCGGCCGAGCCCGGGTGCTTGCTGAGCACACGTACGCCCATCGCGCCCGGCAGTTGCACACCCTGCTGATGGGTCGCAAATACAAGAGCCCGGCATCGGCGGAGGTGGGAGCGACATGAACATCGTGATCCTGGGCCTGTCGATCACATCGTCGTGGGGCAACGGCCATGCCACCACGTTTCGTGGCCTGGTCCGCGGGCTCGTGCGGCAGGGCCACGATGTGTGCTTTCTCGAGCGCGACGTGCCGTGGTATCGCGAGAATCGCGACCTGCCGAATCCGCCCTACGGCCGGACGCGTCTCTATCGGTCGCTCGCCCAACTGAAGCATCACTTCGCCCGCGAGGTCGCCGAGGCCGACGCCGTCATCGTCGGATCGTACGTGCCGCAAGGAATTGCCGTCAGCGAGTGGGTGCTGCACACCGCCGGGGGCGTCACGGCGTTCTACGACATCGACACGCCGGTGACGCTCGCGGCCTTGCAGCGCGGCCGATGCGAATACCTGACGTCCGGCCTCATTCCGCACTTCGACGTCTATCTCTCGTTCACGGGCGGCCCCACGCTTGCCCATCTCGAGCGGCATTACGGCTCGCCCATGGCCCGGCCGCTGCACTGCTCGGTCGATCCGGAGGTGCACTACCCGCAAGAAGAGCCCATCCGGTGGGACATGGGTTATCTCGGAACGTACAGCGACGATCGCCAGCCACGGCTCGACCAACTCATGCTCGAACCGGCCCGCCGGGCACCGGATCTGCGGTTCGTGGTCGCCGGGCCTCTCTATCCCGAATCGATCGCCTGGCCGGGCAACTGCGATCGTGTCGAACATTTGGCCCCGGCGCAGCACCGCGGGTTCTACGCAGCCCAACGGTTCACGTTGAACGTCACGCGCGACGACATGATCCGTGCCGGCTACTCGCCGAGCGTTCGCCTGTTCGAGGCCGCGGCCTGCGGCACGCCCGTGATCAGCGACTACTGGGACGGACTGAACTCGTTTCTGGAGATCGGCTCGGAAATCCTGGTGTCGCATTCGCCCGGTGAAACGCTGGAGTATCTGCGCGACATGCCCGACGAGCAGCGGCGGGAGATCGGTCGGCGCAGTCGCCAGCGCATCCTCCGCGAGCACACCGCCGACTGCCGCGCCGAACAGCTCGTGCGTTACCTCCGCGAAGCGGCAGGGGCGAAAAAAGCTGTAAGCGGTAGGCTATGATCAGGCCATGAGCTATAAGCCAGAGCTCTCAAGCCTCAGGTCTCAGGTCTTGCGCTCATATCATTTCCGCGTCTCGCTCGCGGATCCATCCGGTCTTCCCGTCCGGCAGGCGAATGTGCAGCCATTCGGCACGGCGCTCCACCAGTTCGAATTCGACGCCTTCGTGCAACGGCTCTTTGAACTGCGGTTCGAAGCCCTCGCCGTTGCCTTTGCGCACGGTGACGTTCTCGGCCAGAATCACGCCCGCCCGGCTCGATGATTCGGTCGCAAGGCTCACCGCCACCGATGCGCCGAGCAGGAGACACGTGAGCCCCACCGGCACGAGTGCGTAGCGCCAGGCCAGCCGTGGCATGAACGTGCGTGCGATCAGCAATGCCCAGAAACACACGTACACCACCAGACCGGCCGCGAAACGATGATGCAGTGACGTGCCGAAATGCCAGAAGAACAGTGTTCGCAGAAACGCCTGCTCGCCGCTCTCGGCGATCTGATTGCGCCGCAACGACCGGGCGTACCGCAGATTAGCCGCCAGTCGCGGATCGTCGGGAATGAGCGTCTGGGCCCGTCGATAGTTGAGGATGGCCCGGCCCAGTTGGCCGCTCTCCAGGCAGGCGTTGCCGAGGTTGTAATAGAGCTTGCCGTTGCGAACCCCGCTGTCCACAAGCAGTTGGAACTTGGCCTGAGCCTCGCGGAACAGGACGCCTGCCTGCGTGGGATTCTTCTGCCGCAACTGCGCCGCCTCATCAAAGGCCCGCAGTCCCTGATTGAGAATTTCGACCTGCTGTTCGAGCGTCAGCGGCTCGGCCCGAACGGTTACCGGCGCTCCAGCGAAAAGAACAGCCACGAAGAGTCCCCCGACCACACCGCTCGTTACCGCCGACTTTCTCCGTGAGCCGGCGTCCAGCTTCTCGCGTTCGAGCCGATCGATGCAGCGCAGAGCCGCATTGCGCAGTTCCTCGGGTGAACGCGTCCCACTGCCGGCGTAATGAATCGCCTCACACTCGGCGAGCAGTGCGTCGATCTCGCGCACGAGTTCCTCGTTCACCGCCCGGGCCTGCAGTTCGGACACGACCGCCGCCCGCGTCATGCCGCCGCTGGGCAGATTGCAGCGGTCGGCCACATACTGCCCCAGCGCCAACGAGACCGCGCCCGCGGCGTCACGAGTCGAATTGGCCGAGCGCAACCGAGCCACCGCGTCGCGTTTCGCTCGCCGCCGACGAGCGAAGCCCACGTCCGTGCGCAGCCGATGCGATCGGCTCTGCACCATCCAACAAACCACGAATCCGATCGGCGGCAACACCAAGGCCATCCACGTGAGCGGTCCCCACCGTACGTCCTGCGGCGTGAGCACCTCACGCATGCCGGTGTAGTTGGCGAGGATGCCGCCGGCCGATTCGGTCAGCCGCCCCACTGCCTGGCGGTTGCCGGTCGAATCGACGATCTGCGAAACGGCCAGCTTGTCGGCCGGCGTCACCTTCAACGGGATCGACTCGGTGTAAACGGTGACGTACTTCTCCTCTCGTGGGTCGAAGAACGCAAATGGGATGGGCGGGATGGACGCCACGTCATCTGAGACCGCCCGAATGCTCACGCTGAAGCGCTTGCCGTCCGAACCCACTTCGCCGGCCAGCGGCTCGCTCGGCACGCGAAAGCGCTCGGTCAGTTCCGGCAACTCGGCCAACGGCGGCGGCTGAAGCTCCTGCAGGTTACCGTCGCCGTCGATCCGCAGCGT